>OOBN01001978.1_pt1 | contig 13476 bp, 10 predicted proteins | sample 1671091 | NCBI WGS metagenome assembly OOBN01 (sample SAMN06348121, study PRJEB24527) | human gut metagenome | biome: human gut; feature: ankylosing spondylitis patient; material: feces | host: Homo sapiens | place: China | collected 2015-10 | reverse complement strand
GCTTACCGGAATCACCGCGGAAAAGCACGAGGCTTTTCCGCCGCTTTTTGACTAACGTAACTGATCGCCTATGAGCGATATGCTAGTTCAGTAGCTCTTATTTGCTGAAGACTTTCTTCTTCATGCCAACCAGAGCAACCGCACTGCCAGCCATCAGAACCAGAGCCAGCACGAACAGAGTGGTGGACTCACCAGTCTGAGCGCCGCCGTTGCCGCCATTGTCCTCAGTCGGAACAACAACATCGGTATCCTCGGTAGCATCCGTCGCATCGGTCTCGCTGGTGTCCGCATCAGTAGAAGCAGCACCAGTAGCGCTGGTCACAGCACCGGTAGCGCTAGAAGCAGCACCGGTAGCGCTGGTCGCGGTCGCAGAAGCAGAGGTGGAAGTAGAAGTCGAAGTGCTGGTAACAACCGGAGCACTCACAGTGATCTTCGCATAGTCATCCTGCTCGTCAACCAATTTAACGTTGCCAACGAATTTGCCGTTTGCATCATAGTTCGCATACGCAAAAGCTTTAACTTTAACGGAAATAACGGTATCCTCGGTCAGATCTTCTTTCACAGTGAAAGACAGAGTGCACATGGTGCCGTCTTTGGTGGTACCCTTCGCGCTCATAGCGTTCACATAGGTGCCGTTTTCATCGGTGTTGGTCAAGCCAACATTCAGAGTGCCGCTCACAGCATCTTCATCCGCTTCCAGTTTGGTCGCGTCCGCTTTAACGATAGCGGTGATGTTGGCCGAACGCATCTCTTTGGTGTTGCCGGTGGAGTTGAAAGACAGCGTGATCACATCGCCTTTTTTCGCCGTCGTTTTGTCAGCAACGATGCTCAGCGTGGGGGTGGCGTCGTCCGCGGAAGCCATCAAAGAGGCAACCGGCAGAGTCGCCGCGATCGCCAGGCCGCTAACGGTGGCAATCAGTTTGCGCAAACTAATTTTCATGTTTAACCCTTCCTTTTCTGATTTTCAGATTCTATATATGCCCTTTCGGGAATATACCAATGATAAAAGCAGGGGGACAATCCCCCATCGAGTGCATTATACAACGACTCCCACACATTGTCAAGCCGCAACATCAAAATTGGCGATACCGCACAAAGTGGGGAATTGAATTTGGACACTTTGCAAGAAAGCGGTGCCGTTCTTGCTCCTTGTCAATATTGAAATCCTTGTGACAGCCAAACCGCTTTGGTTACTGTTGGTTTATTATAGCACAGGTTCTCACCGTTTGTCCATAGCAAATTCTTACTAATCATATATATCCCGGATAAGATACACGCAAAAAGCAACATCCCCGGAAAAGTGAGCATTTAAGCCACTTTCCGGGGTGTCTTGGTTGGTGCGAGAAACGGGACTTGAACCCGTACGCTAAAAGCACACGCACCTCAAACGTGCCTGTCTGCCAGTTCCAGCATTCTCGCGTATCGCGCTGCGCGCTGCACAGCGTTTTATAGTATACCATTTTCAAAAATCGCTGTCAACCGCTTTTTCCGGGTTTGGCATCACAAAATTCATCTTCCGCGGCGCCGCCCCCGATTTGGCGCAGAGCAGCTTCGTATTCGGCGGGCGTTTTGGACACGCCGATCAGCTCCACCAGCCGGTTCGCCGAAATTTTTTCGGGGAACCCCCACAGCCGCAGCAGCGCGCAGCGGCGATCAGCACTGTTGTCCTGCCCGACCAGTCCGTCCTGATACAACCGCTGTTTGGTCATCCATTTTTCCGGCACAGCGGCGGAGGCGGCATCTTCAAAGGTCGCACCTGCACGACGCAGCGCCTCCAGCAGCACCTCGTCCGTCATCCCCTCCACCCCCAGCAAGCCCTCCTTGCCGGGAATCGCCTTGCGGCGTTCTTTGCCCGCTATTTCCGGGATATAGGCGTGTTTGATCTGGTTCGCGGGGATGCTGCCGCTGAGATAATCGCGGATCACAAACCCCGCCGAGTCGCTGTCGGTCAGTACGATCAGTCCGCGTGCGGCTGCCAATGTGCGCAGCATATGCAGCTTTTGCGGGTCACGAAACACCTGAAATCCGTCCAGCGGCACGATCAGCGCATCCACCACGCTTTCCAGCCGAATCTTGTCGTAGCGTCCCTCGACCACCAGTACCTCCCGCAGCCGGTTCATGCGCGGGCTCCTTCCCGTGCCAGCAAAATCAGCTTCGCCACCGTTTCCTCCAGCAGCACCCGCTTATCGGCACGGGTGGATTTCATTTTGGTATCGGTATCCGCCAGCACATCCAGGCTTTTGCGCAGTGTTTCCCGCGACAGGTTGCGGCAATCACGCGCCGCATTGCGCAGGCGGAATTCGCGTCCTTTGCATCCAAAATCCGCTGCCAGCGATTCCGCCGGGACACCCGCAGCCGCCGCTGCTTTGGCACGGTATAAATTCGCATAGTCGCCCGCCAGCACCGCCAAAACGGCGATGGGATCCTCCTGCATCGCATACAGGCGGTGGATGATCGCATAGGCGTTGTCATATCGTTTTTGCAGGATAGCTTTGGAAAGGTCGTAGCCCTTGGCCTCCAGCAGCTTGACCGCCGAGGATTCGATCATGGCGGGGGTGATCTCGCCGCCATCCGCCAGCGCGCACAGCTTGTCCAAATCATTCAGCAGCAGCGTCAAATCATCGCCGCTTTGCTCCACCCATTGGCGGGCGGTGGCGGTTTGCAGTGTACAGCCGCGCCGCGCCGCGCCGCTGCACAGCAGCTTAACAATATCGCCGGTGGTTTTGCGGGCAAATTCCACCGCGCCGCCCACCTTGTTCACCGCCGCAATAAACGCGCGCCATTTCGCGTTCTTTTTCGCGTCTACCGCGACTGCGTCCATATAAAACACCACCACGCAGGAAGCGGGCGGCTGGCGCAGCCATTCCAACACCCGATCGGCATCGGCGGATTTGGGCAGATTAAAATCGCGCACCACCACACAAGAGCGCTCCGCCATCAGCGGCAGCGCTTCGGCAGCCTCTTCGATCGCGTTCCAATCGGCGTCCTGTCCATCAAACCGGTGGCAGTTGAACGCCGCCAGATCATCACCACCTACCGCTTTTTTGACGATCTTATCCGCATACACCTGCGACAGGTAGGTTTCCTCGCCGTACAGCAAATAGACCGGCGCCAAGTCCTCTTTCAATTGTTTTTTCAGTTCGGTTTCGGTCATGGGGCTTCCTCCTTTGACGCAATATCCTGCCGACCGCGGGTCGTGACCAGCAGATGAGTATCTCCGGCACGTACCGCCGCCGTAATTTGATCGGCATTTGTCACCGTTTTCGGCAGCGCCGCCAGATGCACCTGTTTCCAGCTGTCCGGCAACGCAGCGGCATCGCCATCGGCGGGCGCAAACAAAAAGCGCGTGTCTCCTGCCGCGGCTTGCAGCCATCCGTTGTTCAGTTCAAAACGGTGCTGCTCGCCTACCGTCACCACGCTGTGCTCCGCCATGGTGCAGGCATCCTCCGCAAACAATGAGCGCACCGACGGCGCATACCGACCCGACGACGGACAAATCACCCGCTCGATCTCACAGGCATTCGCCAACACCGGCAGATTCGCCAGCGCTTTATCGTTCAAATTCAGCAGCACTACCACCGACAACCGCCGGATGTGCTGCTTGGACAAAGCGGCGGACACCTGCCGCATGGTGGCATCCTCTTCCCCGGTCAATACCAACGCGTTGCCGCCTGTCCATTGCATCAGCGCGGCGGTGTCGCCTTCGGTTTCCAAAAATTCGCAGGTGGTAACCGGGCGCATCAGCACCTGATAGGTCAGCACGCCCACCATCAAAGTGATCACCGCACCCGCCACCGCGGATACGCGCACTTTTCGAGAAAGGCGCTTCCAAAACAGTCCCAGCACCACCGCCGCCAGCAGCAGTCCTAACCACACATACGGCTGGCGCACTTGTACAGTGGCCAGCGGCAGACGACCGAGCCACCCGGCTATCCAGCGCAGCAAGCGAGCCAACAGCCCCGCCGTGCCGAACAGCAGCGTGCCCGCCGGAGCGCACCAGCCGCCGCATACCAACCCCAGCAGACCTACCACCACCGCACCGGTGGCGGGATAGACCATCAACAGGTTGGCGGGCAAAAAGACGAGCGAAATCTCGCCAAAATACAGTATCAACAGCGGCAGCACCAGCATGGCCGACAAGGATACCGCCACCATTTGAGCGGGACGGTACAGCGCCCGCACCCACGCGTGGGAGCTTTGCTGCACCGACAGCAGCCAACCGCGCTGCATACGGGGATACAACAGCAGAATTCCCGCCGTGGACCCGGCGGATAGCTGCAGCCCGATGTCCCACACCATGTACGGGTCCAGCAGTCCGATCAGCAGCAGCGCCAACCCCAGCGAGTTGAGTCCGTCCGCTTCCCGCCGAAACAGCTCCCCCGCCAACAGCACCAGCAGCATCACACCGGCGCGTTTCACCGACGGTGTGAACCCAACCAGCAGCATAAACGCGATCACCACCAGCATGGTAATGACCGCTGCCGGACGGCGGCGGCACCGCAGCAAACGTAGCAGCGCCTGCACCGCACCGGCGATCATGCTCAAATGCAAGCCGGATACCACCAGCAAATGCGACACGCCACACGTGCGAAAATCGTCTTTGATCGCGCCGGACACCACCGAGCGGTCGCCAAGACACAGGCTTTTCACCAGCGCGGCGGGTTCGCCGGACAAATAACGCTCCACCAGCCCCGCTGCGGCTTGCCGCACCGACAACAACGCTGCACCCCACGGCTTTTGCGTCGGGGTTTGCACCGTCACGCTCTCCCCTATGCGCAAGCTTCCGGACAGCACGATGCCTTCCGCCTTATCCTGCCGCCGCTGCGCAGCGTCCTCTTCCAGCGGGAACAACGCGACCTGCCCGCTCAGCCGATCATACGGCTGCGGACGCACATCCGCGCTGGTGATCCATAGCGTCAGGCGGGTACCGGTCGGCAAATCGCCCTGTGTCACGCGGGCGGTGTACCGCGCCGACCGGGCGTAGTCGGTGGGATGATCGGTGATCTCCATCGTCAGCGACAGGGTTTTGCCCGCGTACGCTTCCAGCGGCTGAAAGGTTCTTTTCTCCACCCGCCAAAAAGCGCCCATTGCCACCACGATCGTCACGCCGACAATGGCCGCGGCGCGACCTTGCCACCGGCGGCGCAGCAACACACCCGCCACCGCCGCCACAGCACCGACAACCAGCAGTGCCAGCGCGACAGACAATCCGCCCCATCCGGCTAACAGAAAGGCCGCTGACGCGGAAAAGCCCATCCACGCGAGCGGCCGTTTCATACGGTTCAATCTTGGTCGTTAAAGAAGAGCGGCAGCGGCTCCAGGAAGAAGATGTCGTCGCGCTTGGCGGCGTCGCCTTCGGCCAGAATCGCGCACTGACCCGCGATGATGCCTTCCGCTTTATTCACGATGGTTTCCAGCGCTTTCAGCGATTCGCCGGTGCTGATCACATCGTCCACGATCAGCACTTTTTTGCCCCGGATATCCGCCATTTCGGATTCGTCCATATACAGCGTCTGCTGCTTGTCGGTGGTGATAGAGCGCACCTCCACCGCCACGGCGTTGGGCATATACAGCTTGGGATATTTGCGCGCGATGTAATACGGCTTGCCGCTTTGGCGCGCCATTTCGTACACCAGCGGAATACCCTTCGCCTCCGCCGTGATCAGCACATCAAATTCCGGCGCTTTTTTCAAAAGCTCGGTCGCCGAAGCCACCGTGATCTCGACATCACCGAAGATGACGAACGCCGCAATGCGCATATGCTCGTTCAAGGGGCAGAGCGGCAGATGGCGTTCCAGCCCTGCGATTGTCATGGTATAGGTATCCATTGTACATCCAGCTCCTTTTTTAACCCTGTTTCTTTTTCGCCGCCTGTTTCATGCGCTGCTCGTGCGACAGCACGATCTTGCGCAGGCGGATATTTTTGGGAGTGACCTCCACCAGCTCGTCGTCGTTGATGAATTCCAGCGATTGCTCCAACGACAGCACCGTGGGGGGCGTCAGGCGCAGCGCCTCGTCCGAACCGGACGCACGCATATTGGTAACATGCTTTTTCTTGCACACATTAACAGAGATGTCTTCGCTCTTGGGCGATTCGCCGACGATCATGCCCTCATACACCGGCACACCGGCACCCACAAACAGCGTACCGCGATCCTGCGCGTTGAACAATCCGTAGCTGCTGGTGTCGCCGGTTTCAAAGCAAACCAGCGAGCCCTGCGTGCGCTGCGGAATCTCGCCCTTGTACGGCTCGTAGCCGTCGAACACGCTGTTCATAATACCGTTACCGTTGGTATCCGACAGGAACTGCTGCCGGTAGCCCATCAGACCGCGGGAGGGAATGCGGAATTCCAGATGGCTCATGCCGGTGTCGCGGGTGCCCATGTTGACGATTTCCGCCTTACGGGAACCCAGCCGCTCCATAACCGCGCCGACATATTGCTCCGGCACCTCGATCATCAGCAGCTCCATCGGCTCCAACCGGTTGCCGTTTTCATCCTCTTTATAAATCACCTGCGGGCGGCTGACGGCAAATTCAAAGCCCTGCCGCCGCATGGTTTCGATCAGAATGGACAGATGCAGCTCGCCGCGCCCCGACACCTCAAACGCATCGGTGGAATCGGTTTCGCGCACCCGCATGCTCACATTGGTTTCCACCTCTTTGAACAGGCGGTCGCGCAGGTTGCGGGAGGTGACGAATTTGCCCTCTTTGCCGGCAAAGGGGCTGTTGTTGACCATAAACAGCATGGAAATGGTCGGCTCGTCGATGCGCACGAACGGCAGCGCTTCCACACATTCGGGGTCACAGGCGGTTTCGCCGATGTTCAAATCGGGAATACCGGTCACCGCGATCAGGTCGCCCATCTCGGCGGTGTCGTGCTCCACCCGATGCAAGCCTTCAAACTGGAACAGCTTGCCGATGCGGGCGTGAGTGGTGGAGCCGTCGGTTTTGCAGATGGTGACCGCCTGGCCGTTTTTCACGCGGCCACGCTCCACCCGGCCAATGCCGATGCGGCCGGTGTAATCGTCATAATCGATATTGGAAAACAAAATTTGCAGCGGACCGTCCAGATCGCCTTCCGGCGCGGGGACGTATTTCAAAATCGCTTCAAACAGCGGTTTCATATCGCCGCTGCGTGCTTCGGGGTCCAGCGACGAATAGCCGTCGCGTCCCGACGCATACACCACCGGGAAATCCAGCTGATCCTCGTCGGCGCCCAGCTCGATAAACAGATCCAGCAGCTCGTCGATCACTTCCGCCGGACGCGCACCGTCGCGGTCGATCTTGTTGATGACCACCAGCGGCTTTTTGCCCAGCCCCAGCGCTTTTTTCAGCACGAACCGCGTTTGCGGCATACAGCCTTCGAATGCATCCACCAGCAACACCACGCCGTCCACCATCAGCAGGATCCGCTCCACCTCGCCGCCGAAGTCGGCGTGACCGGGAGTATCCACGATGTTGATCTTGGTGTCGCCGTACATCACCGCGGTGTTTTTCGCCAGAATGGTGATACCGCGTTCGCGTTCCAGATCGCCCGAGTCCATGACCCGCTCGGCCACCGTTTCGTTGGCGCGGAACACGCCGCTTTGCTTCAGCAGCTGATCCACCAGCGTGGTTTTGCCGTGGTCAACGTGGGCGATGATCGCGACATTGCGCAAATTTTCTCTCTTGTCCATTATAATACGCATCCTCTAACCAGATTTTCTCAACCGTCCTAGTATACCACACACTTTTCGGTTGCACAACCCCTTTTCTTCGACAGAAACGGTGGCGAAAAGCGAGTATCTTTGTATAGACGGGTGCATATAGTGGTGTCAGGACCCACGGCACCTGGGTTTGGAATCAAAACGGTGCACAGAAAGGAATGGCTGTTCAAATGAATCAATATTATGCCGAGGGGGTACGGCTGGATACCCCCGACAATCTGGCGGCGGTGCGATCGGCGGCGGGGCTGGCGCGCGCCATGGAGGAAGGAACCATCCTTGCCGCGCGGGCGGTGCTATGCGATGCGGGGCACAATTTGCATGTGGAGCTGCCCTGTATGGAGGGCATCATCCCCTACGCCGAAGGCGCGGTGGGGATCGCCGAGCAGACCACCCGCGACATCGCGCTGATCTCGCGGGTGAGCAAACCGGTATGCTTTACCGTGACCGGGTTTGAACAAAGCCCGGACGGTCGGCGGCGGGCGGTGCTGTCGCGGCGACAGGCGCAGGAGCGTTGCCGCGAAAACTACACCCGCAAGCTGCGGGTGGGCGATGTCATCCCCGCGCGGGTGACCCGGTTGGAAGCGTTCGGCGCGTTTTGCGACATCGGCTGCGGGCTGCCGGCGCTGATGCCGATTGCGGGCATTTCGGTCAGCCGCATTGCCCATCCCCGCGACCGGTTTGTCCCCGGCATGGACATTCTGGGGGTGGTATCCTCGATCGAACAGGATCGCATCTGCCTGTCCCAGCGGGAGCTGCTGGGCACATGGGAGGAAAACGCCGCGCTGTTTTCGCCGGGCGAAACGGTGGCGGGAGTGATCCGGTCGGTGGAGGATTACGGCGTGTTTGTGGAGCTTACCCCCAATTTGGCGGGGCTGGCGGAACCGCACGAGGGGGTGCGTCCCGGTCAGCTGGCGGGGGTGTACATCAAGAGCATTCTGGCGGACAAAATGAAGATGAAGCTGGTCATCATCGACGCACAGGATGTCACCCGCGAGGTGACTCCGCCGCGATATTTCATCGCCAGCGGTCACATTGACCACTGGCTGTATTCTCCGCCCGGCTGCGGCAAGGTGATCGAAACCAACTTCGTTTCGTAAAACCACCACTTATTGGCAAGTTCACCGTTCGGCACTCCCATCCATCCCCGTACAACCGCAAAGCCGGTCTAAACGTAGTGTTTAGACCGGCTTTGATAATACTATATAAAAATTAACCCCTGCTTTTTCGTCTATACATCCGGCAAGGCTTTGACAACAGGAACCAATGCCTGACTTGCCGTTTTCAGCCTCTTGCGATAGGCGCTGGGGGGATCGCCATATCGCTGTCGAAACCGACGAGAAAAATAAAATGCGTCGCAAAACCCCAGCTCTTCACTAATTTGTGCAAGCGATTGATCCGTTTCTGTCAGCCGGATTTGTGCTGCTTGAAACACCATATCCTCCACATATTGATGCAGCGTCTTGCCCATTTCCTGCCGAAACCGACGGGACAAAACCGTTTGTGAAACAAACAGACTTTCGGCTACTTGTGCGGCGGTGATGCGCACAGACAAATGCTCTTGCACATAGCGTGCTGCCTGTTCCGTTAATAGCGAGAGCGTTGGCAGCCTGTCGTTCTTTTCCGGATACTGCCGTAACAGTGCGGACACGATCCCATAAATATCGCTTTTCAGGGAAAGGGCATCCAACCAGCTACGGCTGTGGTACCGCTGCACCATGTCATTCAGTTGCTGTGCGGTTATTGCCATCTTTTCAACGCGGGGCAGTCCCATAGCCATGTCGTATCCATCCGGCTTGATCAGGTGAATATGGAAATATAGCTTTTCCATATACTCTCCGCCGCCATATCCAAAGGTCAGCCCCGCCGGAATCAAATAAGCGTTTCCGGGCAACAAACGGCAAACCGTTTCCCCATACTTCAGCCAGCCTTCTCCTCCGGTCACCAAATATAACCTTGAAAAAGGAGAACAAACACGGTTTCGCCGCCAGGCATCCGGATCGGTTCGCACATAACCGTGCTCTCCAATTTCCATGTGCAAGCCATTGATTCCTTTGGTAATATACGGATTTCGATTCATTTCCATAGGTAATCTCCATGTTTTCGCTCAGAAAATCCATAGTCTTTTTTTCTTTGCCGTTTTATACTGAACATCAACACTATACAACCATTTTATTTTCTTTGCAAGAAGCGAATGCCGCACCTTCCATCTCACCCATCTGATAGGTGTATGTTTGCTCTTGCCGGGCAAGGCAGAATATTTCCACGAGTCGCCGCTGCCGGCACATCACTCTTCTTACGAGCATACACGAAACGACCAAACCGGAGGATAACATTATGACCGACATCCACAAACAGACCAACATAGCCGATACCATCGACGCGAACAAGGTGTTGCACGCACAGCGAGCAAGCGGCAGCTATCAAGCTGTCGAAGATACCTTGGCACCTGATGCCGCCTCCGTAGGCTTTCGTCATCCGGGTGGATACCTCTTCTATCGAAATGTGGATTTCGGCGATGGAAAAAGCACCACTTTTATGGCGGTGCTTTCTGCCGACCAAGAAGCCACAGGGAAAAACCTGGAAATCCGATTGGATTCTCTCACCGGCATCTTGATTGGTTCTTTGACGCTAAGCGGCGGCGACGAAACAATATTTACCGAGCAGTACACCTCCCTGATGCAGACGGTCACCGGTGTACACGATGTTTATCTTGTTTCGCCAAACGCAGTATCGATACATATCGACTGGTGTATCTTCTCCTCTTACGCCGGCAAAGAAAGCCCTGAAGAAAAAGCTGAGCGGATGCGTTGGTGGAATCATGCGCGTTTTGGTATGTTTGTTCATTGGGGTGCCTATGCCAATTTCCCCTTTGACCAAACCGGCCCGGTTTCCGGTTACACGGAATGGGTGCAATCGGACAGTAAGATTTCCAAAGAGGATTACGAACGAATGGCGGTTTCTACCTTTCAACCACAACAATGGGATGCAAACGCCATTGTAAATCTGGCAAAAAAAGCCGGACAAAAGTATATTGTATTCACCTCTAAGCATCACGAGGGATTCAGTATGTTTGATACCCATGTAACCGGCTTTAGGGAATACAGTCTGATGCATTACGGTGTATACCATGGTCCCGATCCTCTGATGGAGCTGGCCGAGGCCAGTCGCGCGGCACACATTCCTTTCGGATGCTACTATTCCACCATGGACTGGCACCACAAGGCCTCGGTAAACTGGGGCAGCATACGGGATAAAGCTCATTATGTGGCGGATATGAAAGCTCAATTAAGAGAGCTGATAGAAAATTATAACGTGGATATCCTTTGGTTCGATGGTGAATGGGTAGATTGGTGGACCGCTTCGGATGGGCAAGAGCTTTATCGCTATCTGCGCACGATCAAGCCTTCACTTATCATCAACAACCGCGTTGGCAAACGCGCCCCCACCGACGGCGATTTTGGCACGCCCGAACAAGAAATTCCTGCCAACGGACTGGATTATGACTGGGAAAGCTGTATCACCATGAACAACAACTGGGGATATGCGCCGTATGACCATAACTGGAAATCCCCCGTCTGGATCGTTCAGTCGGTGGTGGACACGGCATCCAAAGGCGGCAACATTCTGCTCAATATCGGACCAGACGCGCAAGGCGTTGTTCCAAAGCCATGCGCCGACAGCATGCGAACGGCAGGTGAATGGCTGGCTGCATACGGCGACAGCATTTATGGCACAACCGCCTCCCCCTTTGCCGAAGCACTTCCTTTTGGCGCAGCCACCAAAAAAGGCGGTGTGCTCTATCTGCATATAACAAACTGGCCCCAAAATGGGCAGATTTCTTTGCCCGCCCTAAAGAATAGGATCATCGGGGTACACACGATGGGAACAAGTATGCCCCTCACCTATACCGTAACCGATGATACCATGTCCATCAGCCTGCCGACCGTAATCCCCCATATGATGGATGCCGTCATTGAAGTATTGGTTCAGGGCATTCCCCAAGCAGCCGCCCACCCCCAAAACTAACAACCTCACTCCAAAGGGCGCCACTAGCCAACAAATGCAAGGATGTCTGTTTCTCGGAACATCCATGCACATTGTTTTTCTGCAACATCCACCTTCCCGTGTTCTTCTAACTCACAGCAAAGCCGGGGCGACGATGGTCGCCCCGGCTTTGCTGTGTTGTCACGGGCGATTTTTCCACCGAAGACTGCCAAATATCTCCCGCGCATATAGATTCACTTCATCACGGTCCAGGTTTTCTTTCAAAAGGATACGAATACGAACATCCTGCTGCGTCAACAGATTAAAGTGATCGTGCGGTTTCATGACAGCATACCCTTTTTTCTCAATTTGGGGCTTTTTTCGCAAGAGTTTTTCATACACCTTGGGATCGTCGGCAACAATGGTAATGGACGGTTCATAGTGCGTAAAGCCCTCCATAATAACCCGCCAAATACCGTCTGTTCCAAATGTTTTCCGGATATACGCCCGCATATCTGGTAAAGCGATACCGTGAAGATTTGACACGCTCTCTTGAACAAAGTCGTCTATAAACAAGGTCACCTCGTCCAAATGGGATCTGTTGTGACCAAGCGTGTCCAAAAAGATGTCGGCAACATCCGTTATAAACGCTTTTAACGGCTCGCTGGCGGTATCCATAAAATTATCCATAGGGAGATGCGCACCATTTGTCCGCAAAAGCTTTTGCAATTCACCCGCTACAGGGCAGGCGTTTCCCTCAAAATCCACACAAACATAAATGGTGACTCTTTGATTATACACAGAAAAATCTGTGCACACCACATTCAGTCCATATTGCTCTCGAATGGTTTGCACAAAATCGCATTCCTGTATCCCGTAATATACCACCCCGGAATGGAGAATTTCTGTATATTTACTATAGGCGACACTATTGCTGTTACGAGTAAACGCATGAGAATATTCCCGCATAGTTGTTCCTCCTTATAAGCTTCTGCACCATGTACATTCAAGCCGAAGATGGCGCCAATACTTCTATACAAAAACCGCCGGAGTGAACAGGCATTCGCTCCGGCGGCTGTTTTTTTATTGTACCGTGTCCACGGCGCTCACTTGAATATTGCCGTTTTCGTCGGCGGTGAGATGCACGGCGGTCACCGGGTCCTCTGCCCGGTTGACCAGCAGCAAGGCAATCTGGTTTTCCACCTCGCGGCGGATCGCGTTGCGCAGATCGCGCGCGCCGCGTTTGCCGCCGACCGCTTTCGCCGCCAGCGCCGCCGGCACGCTGTCCTGCCAGCTCAGCGTGATGCCGCGCTCGCCCAGCGTCGGAATCAGCTCGTTCAGCATCAGCACCGCGATACGGGCGTAGCTTTCCTGCGACAACGGCTGGAAATAGACGATCTCGTCCACCCGGCTGATGAATTCGGGACGCAGAAAATCGCGCAGCGCTTTCATCGCCTTTTCCTTGCCCGCTTGGGCGGCGGTTTTGCCAAAGCCCATCAGATTTTCGCTGATCTGGCTGCCGGCGTTAGAGGTCATCACGATCACGGTGTTTTCAAAATTGACCACCCGACCGTGGGCGTCGGTCACCCGACCCTCGTCCAGAATTTGCAGCAAAATGTTCAGCACATCGGGGTGCGCTTTTTCAATTTCGTCAAACAGCAGCACCGAATAGGGCTTACGCCGCACCTTTTCGGTCAGCTGCCCCGCTTCGTCGTAGCCGATGTAGCCGGGAGGCGACCCGATCAGCCGCGATACCGCGTGCTTTTCCATAAATTCGGACATATC
>OOBN01001965.1_pt1 | contig 13548 bp, 12 predicted proteins | sample 1671091 | NCBI WGS metagenome assembly OOBN01 (sample SAMN06348121, study PRJEB24527) | human gut metagenome | biome: human gut; feature: ankylosing spondylitis patient; material: feces | host: Homo sapiens | place: China | collected 2015-10 | reverse complement strand
CCTTGGCGCGCAAGGCTTCCCGGCGGTAGACCTGGTAGACGGCTGGTAGACCGGAGAAGAATGTCAGCTCCACAGCGTGCGCTTTCTTTGATTATGGGTGATGGGAAATCGGTCCGCTGACGTGTCCAAGCGCCTGAAAAATTTGAGTGGACCGCAGGCCGATCAGCGCAGAGAGCAAGGCGGCGCCCAGCAGGATCGGACAGGGCGGCAGGTGTTCAAAGAGCACTCCATAGCCCGCCTGCCCCAGAGGGGAGGCGCAGTTAGCCGCAGCCTGTACACAGGCGATAACCTTTCCCAAGAGATGAGGCGCCACCTGGCTCTGGATGGCGGAGAGCAGCAGAATGGAAAACAAAGAGGCCGCCGCCATCATCAGCATGCTGAATACGGTGATAGTCCAGTAGCTGAGGGCAGGTGGAATGCCGGGGAAGAGGACCAGGCCCATAACCGCTAAGGTTCCGGAACAGATCAGCAATAGTGCAGCGCCGTGCCGGGGGCGCAGGCGGTTCCCGAGGGTTCCGCCCAAAACTCCGCCCAGCACACCGCCCAGTCCCATGGCGCCCTGGGTCAGCCCTAAGCTGGCGTCGCTCATCTTCAGGATATTGACGACCAGGACAGGAATTCCCACGATCATGGCGGCAGAGAGGATCAGGTTGAAGGCGGACAGAAGGAGGGTCACCCTCAGAAAGACCGGCTTCTTCCGGCGGATATACTGTGCGCTCTCCCGGAGGTCCGCACAGACGGTAGAAAATACGCCGGAAGTGCGGGGCTGTTTCACATGGGGGATGCGGATGAACAGTTCCATAACGGCGGAGGCAAAAAAGCAGAGAATGCTGATCCATAAAATGGGCCGCAGGCCCCAGGCACTCAGCAGGATGCCGCCCAGTATGGGACCCAGCAGATTGGCCAGAGTCTGGACCATGTTGATGACGGCGTTTCCGGTGTTCAGGGACTCCTGGGGCAGCAGGAGGGGGACGCTGGCCTGAACAGAGGGCTGGTACGCCCCGGCAATACCGTAAAGCAGCATCAGACAGACCACAGTTACAGGCACCAAGGGGGCAAGCCCCCATATCAGTGTGTACATCAGAATCAGTCCGGCGGTAAAAAAGTCCAGCCCGGCCATCATGCTGCGTTTATTGACCCGGTCGGCCACTGCTCCGCCGACGGGAGACAGAATCACCATGGGCAGGAAGGAACAGGCGGTGACCACCCCAAACAGCGCGGAGGAACCTGTCTCCCGCAGCAGATAGAGCGGAAGGGCAAAGTGGAGGATGGCGTTGCCGAACAGAGAGATAATCTGCCCAATGACCACCAGAGTGAAGTCGCGGGAAAAAACTTGTTGCTTCATAAAATACCTCCTAAATATAAACCAACCGTCGGTTTGTTTGTGGGCCGGATAAAACCGCTCCTGGGAGCGGTTTTATGCTTATGCGCGCCAGTAGCTCTCCAGCTGCTGGATCAGCTCCTCGTCCATCAGCTCAAAGCCGAAGGGGCGGGTGAGCTGATTGAGAAAGAGACATCGGCTCCGCACTTCCTCCGGCGGGACGGGCTGCAGAATGGGGGCAGCCCACAGGTCGGTGAGCAGCAGCAGAGCCTGGGCCAGTTCCCGGGGGGAGTCCGTTTGAATGGAGCCGTCCGCCATCCCCTCCTCCAAAATGGGCTGGACGTAATTGGGGGCGGCATCGTCCAGGACGGAGCGGATCAGCAGCGCCAGGAATTTGGGGTTGTCCAGCAGACTGGGCATCATGCCCAGCAGCTGCTGCTGGTAGTCCTGGAGCACAGCCGTCCGAAAGAGCTCCCGGAGCTTCTCCGCCCCGGTGAGTCCCTTCCGGTCCCGGATCTCTCCCAGCATGTCCTCATTGACCATGAGGATCTGGTCGGCAATGCGGAGCAGAATATCCAGCTTGGAGGGGAAGTGGTGGTAGATGGCCCCCTTGGACAGGTGGGTGGCGTCCATAATATCCTGCATGGAGGTCTCGTCATACCCCTTTTGGGCAAAGAGCCGTGCGGCGGTCTCTAAAATGAGCTGAACGGTCTGTTCCGGGTGTTTGTTTCGGGCCATGGCGCTCCTTTCCTTCAAACAGACCGACGGTCTGTTTGAATCTTATCACAAGGGAGTTCCCCTGTCAACTTAAACTTGCGATGAACTGCCGGGCCACCCGGGGAGTCCGCCCCGCGTGGCGGATCTCCCACTCCATGGCCTTGGCGTGGAGGACCTCCCGGTTCATCTCCACATGGTACAGCCCGGCCAGGTGGTCGATGAGAGCCAGGTACTCCGATTTGCTCATGGTCATGTAGGGGATGCGCAGGCCGAAGCGCTCGGCCAGAGCGGTCTTTTCCGAGATGGTCTCGAAGGCGTCCACCTCGTCCCCCGCCCGGTCGGAGAAGGTCTGCCGCACCAGGTGGCGGCGGTTGGAGGTGGCGTAGATGGCCACATTCAGGGGGCGTTTCTCCAGGCCGCCCTCCAGAATGGTTTTCAGAGAGGAGTAGGTCTTGTCGTCCTGGTCGAAGGCCAGGTCGTCGATGAACAGAATAAAGCTCTGCCGCCGTCCGGCCAGGGAGCGGATGAGCCGGGGCATGCCCACCAGATTCTCCTTCTGGATCTCGATGAGCCGCAGGTTCTCCATGCCGGGGAGATAGAGCATGGACTTCACCGTGGCCGACTTGCCCGTGCCCCCGTCCCCGAACAGGAGCACGTTGTTGGAGGGCTTCCCCTCCACCAGCAGGCGGGTGTTGTCCAGCACCTGCTGCCGCTGCTGGTCATAGCCCAGCAGCTCCACCGGGTGGGGACAGTCCGGGTCGGCCACCGGCACCAGCTGGCCCTCCTCCCACAGGAAGGCCCGGTATTTGGCATACAGCCCCGCCCCGTGGTCCCGGTAGAAGGCGTCCAGGTCGTCAAAGGTGAAGGGCGCGCCCTTTTCCCAGGCGGGCAGGGCGGACAACACGGGGGCGTACTCCTCCCCCAGCAGGGGCGTCAGGGCGAAGCGCACGTCCTCCGCCCCCATCTGGGCCAGGCGGAGCAGGGTCTCCACATCCCGGCGGGCGGCCCCCTCCAGCTCCGGGTCGTGCCCGCCGGAGCCGGCCAGCGATCCATAGGGGGTCTCGGTGTACCGCAGCTGGTCCCACAGCCAGGCGCCCAGGCCGGAGTATCCCGCCTCCTTCAGGCGGTAAAAGAGCCGGTCATACTCCTCCAGGGCGGTCTCTCCGTCCCGGGCGGCGACGGCGTCCAACAGATGAAGCGCGCCCTGTAGCAGGGGGGTGTCCAGCAGAGGGCGGCAGTTGGACAGCCCGCGGAGGGCGGCGCGCAGCAGCATCAGATTCATAGTGAAGTCCCTCTCTCTTGTATGGAATATCCCAATTGTAATGTCTGCCGCCGCCCTTGTCAACGGCTGTGGGGGTGTGATACAATGGACCGGCTTAGAACAGAGAAAGGATAGAGACGGCTGGGGGACGGCCAGCGGGCCGCTCCGCCGGATTATATTGATATGGTATCCATTGGAGGAATTGAAATCAAAACGCCCCTGGCCCTGGCCCCCATGGCAGGGGTGACGGACGTGGCCTTCCGCACCATCTGCCGGGAGCAGGGGGCGGGTCTCACCTGCACCGAGATGGTCAGCGCCAAGGCCCTGTGCTACCAGGACAAGAAGACCATCCCACTGCTCCAGCTGGGAGAGGGGGAGCACCCCGCCGCCGCCCAGATCTTCGGCAGCGACCCGGTGTGCATGCAGGAGGCGGCGGCCATCGCCCATGAGGTGTCCGGGGCCGACTTCATTGACATCAACATGGGCTGCCCCGTGCCCAAGGTGGCCAACTCCGGGGACGGCTCCGGCCTGATGCGGGACCCGGACAAGGCGGTGCAGGTGCTGGAGGCGGTGGTCCGGGGGGCGGGCTGTCCCGTCACGGTGAAATTCCGCCTGGGCTGGGACAAGGGCTCCATCAACTGCGTGGAGTTTGCCCGGGCTATGGAGGAGGCGGGGGCGGCGGCGGTGGCCGTCCACGGCCGCACCAAGGTGCAGATGTACGCCGGCACCGCCAACTGGGACTGGATTCGGGAGGTGAAGAAGGCGGTGCACATCCCGGTGATGGCCAACGGGGATGTATTCAAGCCGGAGGACGCTCCCCGCATCCTGAAATACACCGGGGCGGATATCGCCATGATCGGCCGGGGGATTTTCGGCAACCCCTGGCTGTTCGCCCAGTGCAGGGCCGCCCTGGAGGGGCGGGAGATCCCGCCCATGCCACCCCTGTCGGAGCGGTGCGACACGGCGGTGCGGCAGTTTGAGCTGTCCGCCGCCAATAAGGGGGAGAAGATCGCCTGCCTGGAGGCCCGGCGGCACTACGCCTGGTACCTGAAAGGGGTTCCCCACGCGGGCTACTACAAGGAGCAGATCGTGAAGATCACCACCTTGGAGGACGTGTACCGGGTTACAAAAGGGATCAAACGGGACCTTTGCTGAGATAGGAGTGAGGAGATAGGAGGTAGAAGTTATGGAGCGCGCAGCGCGCAATGAAATCGTCCGGCTCCGCCGGACTCCATCACTCCTATCTCCTATCTCACATCTCAATTTATGTGGAGGGGATTGGATGAAGCAGAGCACAGAGATTCGCCCGGCCCGGGAAGCGGATATGGAGGCGGTGGGACGGCTGTACACCGACAGCTGGCAGCGGACCTACCGGGGACTGATCCCGGATTGGGTATTGGATGAGATGACCCCAGAAAAGAGCCGGGACAAGTGGACCCGCTATCGGGAGCAGAAGGAGAACGGCCTGTTCGTCCTGGAGCGGGACGGGGCCGTGGCCGGCCTTGTGGCCTGCCGCCCCTTCTCGGAGCGGGAGAACAGCGCCCTGCTGGACTCCCTCCATGTGGCCCCCGAGGCCCAGGGGAGCGGCTGGGGCCGAAGGCTCATCGCCCGGGCGGCCCGGTGGGCCCGGGAGAGCGGTTTTCAGGAGCTGGTCATTTTTGTGGTCCAGGGCAACCGTCGGGCCGAGCGGCTCTATCGGGGCATGGGGGCGAGGGAGCTTTGCGCCTTCCACGACTGGGACGGCGCGCTCTCCTGGGCCCTGGCCTGGGAGGACTTGGAGAGCCTGGAGCAGACATTTTCCTGAACATACCGCGGGGCGCGCGGGAATCCTTCATCATGTTACAGGCGGCCGATGGCCGCCTCTCCGCATGGAGAGAGAGGGGGACAGGGTATGACACAGACAGAGCAGGAGCTGGTGTCCCGGGCCAGGGCCGGGGACACAGCCGCCTTTGAACAGCTGATGCTGGACAGCCAGGACCGGGTGTACACCCTGTGCCTGCGGATGACCGGAAACCGGGAGGACGCCCTGGACCTGGCTCAGGAGACCTTCTTTAACGCCTGGCGGGGCCTCTCCTCCTTCCAGGGGAACAGCAGCTTCTCCACCTGGGTGTACCGCCTGGCCAGCAACGCCTGCATCGACTTTCTCCGGAAGCGGAAGCGGCGGCAGCAGGGGGAGAGCCCCCACTCCCTGGACGACGAGGAGGCCCCCCTGCCCGAGCCGGCGGACCCCCGGGGCTCCCCGGAGGAGGAGCTGGAGCGGAGGGAACTGCGCCGGGCGGTGGAGCGGGGCCTCCAGGCCCTGCCCGACCACCACCGGCAGGTGCTGGTCATGCGGGAGCTGTCCGGGATGTCCTATCAGGAGATCGGCGCGGTATTGGACCTGGACCTGGGGACGGTAAAATCCCGCATCGCCCGGGCCCGGCTGGCACTAAAAAATTTTTTGGTCCAGGAGGGGAACTTTTCCCTAGAAACTCCGTCTAAGCAGACAAAGAGCAGGAGAGGGGGGTGAACGCCGATATGCTGACATGTGAAGATGCGCTGGAGCGGATGAGTCAGGCCCTGGACGGCCCGCTGCCCTTGGAGGAGCGGCAGGCGCTGGAGGAGCATCTGGAGTCCTGCCCGGAGTGCCGGGCGGCCTATGAGGCCCTGTTTCAGATGGAAGACGCGCTCCGGGAGATCGGTGAGACCCCCGCTCCGGCGGAGCTGTCCGCCCGGGTGATGGAGCAGATCCAGGCGGAGGCGGCCCCGGCCCGCCGGCCCGCTCCCCGCAGGAACCGGGCCGGATGGCGGAACCTTGCCGGGCTGGCCGCCTGTGCGGTCCTCTGCCTGGGACTCTGGCACGGGGCCGGTTTGGGGAGCCGTGAAAATGTAGTGGATGAGCCCTCCGCCGCCAGCCAGAGCGCGGGACAGGAAGACGCCTCCTCCCGCGGCCTTCTGGATGAGATGGAGCCCGCGCAGGAGGACCCCGCCGACGCCCAGCCCGCACCGGCTCAGGCGGACGCGCCGGAAGAGGATACTCCGGAGAAAGCTGCCTCCTCCCTGCCCTCCGGTCAGGAGGAGGCCGCCTGTGCTCAAGCTGAGGAGGTCCCGGCCGCGGACACCCGCAGCATTTTAGGCCAGGAGAGCCCGGAGATTCCGGAGGCATACGCCCACACGCCCGATGCAGACAGTTCCGGCTCCCAGTCTGAACAGGAGCCGGTCACGATCCAGGAGCCGGAGGAGGAGACGGAGCCCCAGGTTCAGGGGGGCGCTCCGGACGCCCTGCTCCAGGACGAGCCCGAGCTGGATTCCCAAACTCAGGACACAAAGCAGGATGAACAGGCGCAGGAGCCCGGTCCGGACGGAGCGGCAGCCGAGCCGCCGGAAAACGGAGCCGCGGCCGAAACGGCCCCGCTCCCTTGGGGAGAGGGGACCGCCCTGGTGCTGTCCGCCCTTCCCCAGGAGGCGGAGGAGCTTCTCCCCGCCCGGGAGGAGTGGACCCAGGAGGAGGACGGCACCCGCTGGTGTACTGTGACGGCGGAGGAGCTGGAGGCCGTTCAGGCCCTCCTCGCCCGGCTGGGTGTGGAGACGGCGCTGCCGGAGCAGCCCTGGACCGAGCCCTGCGCTGTGGTGCTCCTCCCAGCGGAGGAACTCCCATCCAGCCCGGAGGAGCCGGCCAACTGAATGATTTTCTTCCCGCCCGAATCCGGGCGGGATTTTTTATGCCCGGCATAAGGTTGGTGAACTTGAACAAACGAGCTGTTTTTAGTTACTTTTCCAAAAAATGAACCTGTTTTTTCAAGGAAAGCCGACGGCGAACCGTGGATACGCCCGAAAAAACAGTTGCCAGAACGGGGAAATTACGTTATAATAACCAACAGATTGTACCATGGGCGGGCGGCCCCCCGTTCTCCTGTGTGACACCGACGTCTAAACTTTAAGGAGTGGAAGCAACCATGAGCTATTCTGTACAAAACATCCGCAATGTCTGCCTTCTGGGCCACAGCGGGAGCGGCAAGACCGCTCTGACGGAGAGCCTGCTCTATATGACCGGCGCTATCGACCGCATGGGCAAAGCCGCGGACGGAAACACCGTGTGCGACTATGATCCGGAGGAGATCAAACGTCAGATTTCCATCTCCACCTCTGTGGCCCCTCTGGAGTACAAGGGCTGTAAGATCAACATTCTGGATGCCCCCGGCGCCTTTGACTTTGCCGGCGACGTGATGGAGGCCCTCACCGTGGCCGACGCGGCCATTATCGTCTGCTCCGCCAAGGACGGCATCAGCGTGGGCCTGGAGAAGGCGTGGAAGTACTGCGAAGAGCGGGATATGCCCCGTTTCATCTATATCTCCAAGACCGACGAGGAGAACTCCGACTACAACGCCACCTTCGACGCCCTGCGGGAGCGCTTCGGCAACAAGATCGCCCCCCTGGTGGTCCCCATCTGGGACGACAACAAGCGGGTCACCGGCATCATCGACGTGCTGAACAAGCGCGCCTATGAGATGCAGAACGGCAAGCGGGTGGAGATCGACCTCCCCGAGGGGAAGGACGAAGTGGTTACCGAGTTCAACGACGCCCTGAAGGAGTCGGTGGCCGAGACCAGCGAGGAGTTCATGGACAAGTTCTTCTCCGGCGAGGACTTCACCTACGTGGAGATGATCCAGGGCCTGCGCCAGGGCGTGCGGGAGCTGTCCCTGTTCCCCGTGCTGTGCGGCTCCGCCATCAACACCATGGGCTCCCTGATGCTCATGGACCACATTGTGGACCTGCTTCCCAACCCCGCCGAGGGCAACATGCGCAAGGGAACCGCCCCCGACGGCACCAAGGAGGAGTTCGCCGTGGCTCCCGGCGGCGTGCCCTGCGCCTTCGTCTTTAAGACTGTGGCCGACCAGTACGGCAAGTACTCCTTCATCAAGGTCCTGTCCGGCAACATCACCCCCGACCTGACCCTGGTGGACTCCCGCACCGGCAGCAGCGAGAAGCTGGGCCGTCTGTATCAGATGCGGGGCAAGAAGGCCGAGGAGGTCAAGGAGCTCTCCTGCGGCGACATCGGCGCCATCGGCAAGATGGAGAAGGTCAAGACCGGCGACACCCTGTGCGACGCCCGAAAGGTCATCTCCCTGGCCCCCATCCCCTTCGCCGAGCCCAACTACTCGGTGGCCATCTCCCCCAAGACCCGCGGCCAGGAGGACAAGGTGGCCCAGGGTCTGAACCGGATGAACGAGGAGGACCCCTCCTTCCGGGTGGAGAACAACGCCGAGACCCATCAGATGGTCATTTACGCCGCCGGCGACATCCAGGTGGATGTGCTGGTGTCCAAGCTGAAGAGCCGCTTCAATGTGGAGGCGGAGCTGAAGACGCCCCGCGTTCCCTACCGGGAGAAGATCCGCAAGACCGTCTCCAAGCAGGGCCGCCACAAGAAGCAGACCGGCGGTTCCGGCCAGTTCGGCGACGTGTGGATCCGCTTCGAGCCCAACCCCGATGCGGAGGAGATGGAGTTTGCCGAGGAGGTCTTCGGCGGCTCTGTGCCCAAGAACTTCTTCCCCGCCGTGGAGAAGGGCCTCCGGGAGGCCTGTGTCCACGGGCCGCTGGCCGGCTACCCGGTGGTCAACCTGAAGGCCGTGCTGTACGATGGAAGCTATCACCCCGTGGACTCCTCGGAAATCGCCTTTAAGACGGCTGCTCAGCTGGCCTATAAGGCCGCCATGCCCGAGGCCAGCCCCGTGCTGCTGGAGCCGGTGGGCGAGCTGAAGGTCACCGTGCCCGACAGCTACATGGGCGACGTGATCGGCGATCTGAACAAGCGCCGCGGCCGCGTGATGGGTATGAACCCCGCCCCCGGCGGAGAGCAGATCATCGAGGCCGAGGTGCCCATGGCGGAGATGACCTCCTACGCCATCGACCTGCGGGCCATGACCCAGAGCCGCGGGTCCTTTACCTTCCACTTCGTCCGCTATGAGGACTGCCCTCCCATGGCTCAGGAGAAGGCTATTGCCGCCGCCAAGGCGCTGGCAGAGGAAGGCTGATTCCAAACACAAAACAGCCGCCCCAACCGGGGCGGCTGTTTTTATGCAGTAAGATACGCCGCTGAATCGGGCGTACCAGCACTCTATTTTTCTTGGGTCAGCCGCTCGTACAAAGAATTGACCATTTCCTCAAACAGCTCGATCTTTGTCTTACCGGAGAGCCTGTGGCATTCCTCAAATTTCTCCACCGTTTGGCGGGTAACGCGAAATGCAATTTGGGCATCCTTCCGGCTCTCTCCGGCAATGGGCCGCCCCGTCCGTGGGGACATGAGTCATCACCTCACTTTTGCCTATTCACAAATATAATATATGCTTGGGCAAAAGTCAAGTGCGATTTTCACAGATGCCCGCTTGTTTTGCAGAAGGATCAGGGGCGGCCCGGTGCACCGTCCCTGCGGACCTCATTCGCCTCGCTCCGCTCGGCACCTTCCCCTAAAGGGGAAGGCTTGCGGGCGGGTCACGGACCCGCCCCTACGTCGGATACAGAAACTGTTCCGTCCTCTCGCAGGGGGCCGGACACTGGCTGGACCGCGGGAGGGGCGAGCCCCTCCCCTGCGGATTTTAAGGACACATTCCAAGTTTGGGTAGGGGAGGTCCTTGGGCCTCCCGCCGTCAACGGACCGGGCACCGTTCGTTCGGCAGCGTCAGGCATGGATGTGGAACCGCAGCAGCGGCTACTTTGCACACCCAGGGCCCAGTGGCACGGAAGGAATTTAGATTGTCACTCAGATTTCCGCGCGCCGGAAATTTTGCTGAACTTCTCAGGAGGGACTCCCGCAAAACGGGGTCCGGGGTAAGGCGAATATGGGCACGCCAGTGCCCGTCCTGAGCTGTCCCCGGTGGCGTTTTGCCTACTTTGCCGCCATGGGCAAAGTAGGTCGCCGCCCGCAGGCGGCGAAATCCCCTGTATTTTCACTCCCCGCCTCGCCTTGTTTTTCCCCAGAACCTGTGCTATCATGACCGTATGCCTGGAGAAGCCAGGCGGAAAGAAGTCCTGGTATGAACGATCTGCGCCGTCCCGGCGTGCTGCCCTTTCTCCTGGCGGAGGGAGCTCTCTACGGGACGTTTCTGTGGCAGGATCTGTCCCCCGGCGGCACCGGCTCCACACCGGTCAAATACGCGGCCATTTTGCTGTGCGCCCTGTTCTCCCTGCTGTGGGCCCTGTTTGGAGGCGGGGACCGTCTGACAGCCCTGGCCCTGGTCCTCACCGGGGCGGCGGACACCTTTCTGCTGGAGCTGGACGCCCACTACGCCGCAGGCGTGCTGCTGTTTTGTGGGGTGCAGCTGTGCTACTTTCTCCGGCTGTATCCCAAGGGGCGCCGGAGTCTGTGGGGGGCCCGGCTGGGGCTGTTCCTGCTGTCTCTGGGGGCGCTGCGCGCCCTGAAACTGCTCACCGCCCTGAATATCCTGGCGCTATTTTACTTCTCCAACTTCCTGTGCAACGCCCTGCTCAGTCTGGGCTGCCCGGGGCGGCGGGCACGGATCTTCTCCGCCGGCCTGTGCCTGTTCCTGTGCTGCGACCTGTGCGTGGCCGCCTATCAATTTCCAGGTTCCCTTCCGGACGCGGTTTTCCAGGCTGCCCGGGTGGGGATGTGGCTGTTTTACCTGCCGGGACAGGTGCTTATCGCCCTGTCCGGGCTGCCGGAATCTTTGACCTGAGGTGACTGATCTTGAAATCCAGCAAGCTACTCTCTCTGCTGACCGCCCTGGCTACCGCCGTGCTGGTGCTGTCCGGGTCTATCGCCGTGCCCATCCTGTGCCGGCCCTTCTACTATGCCCACATTGAGGCCATGTCCCTCCCCGAGTACACCGGACTGACGGTGGACCAGATCAAGCAGGCCTTTGATGAGATGCTGGACTTCTGCCTGGGCCTGCGGCAGGACTTCTCCGTGGGGGTGCTCTCCTGGTCGGAATCGGGCCGGGACCACTTTGCCGACGTGCGTGTGCTGTTCCAGCTGGACCTGGTGCTGCTGGTCCTGTCGGCGGCGGCCCTGGTGCTCCTGTTTCTCTTTGCCCGGAAGCGTCGGCTCACTCCCGCCCGTCTGCTGGGCCGCGGGCCGGGATTCTGGGCCGCGGCGGGGCTGGCCGCCGTCTTCCTGGCGGTGGGCGCCCTGGCTGCCACAGATTTTGACCGGGCCTTCGTGATCTTCCACTCCATTTTCTTCCCGGGCAAGACCAACTGGATCTTTGATTGGCGCACCGACCCCATTATCCTCCTGCTTCCGGAGGACTTTTTCCGCAACTGCGCCATTCTGATTCTGGTCCTGCTGGTATTCTGGTGCGCGGTTCTGATCGCGGCGGACCTGCTGGCGGGCCGCCGGAGAAAGAAGGGACAGGCGGTCCCTACCTCCTGCCCGGGCTGTTCCGGCGGAGCGGGGCAGTGAGACGCCTGCAAGTGATTTTCAAAAATCCTGCAAAAAGATTTGTAATTTCCTCTAAAACCGGTTGACAAATCTGGGGTTGAGTGCTATATTATAGCCAGAAAGGGTGATACCAATGTGGTAAGAAACCTGGACCCCAGATGTCACCGGATTCGGCGGCTGAGATTGAAATAAAGAAGTTCGATTGAGAAAGGCGCGGAAAGGAAAGAAAATTTTCGGAACCCAAGCAGTGATCTCCTAAGTGTAACCCAAGAATCCTGAAAACCCCTGGAACGCAGAAAACACGGAAGCAGACCAAAGGAAATTCAAGGTTCCCAGGCACCAAGAAGTAACTGTCCATTCAGTTCCAAGCAACGCGCGCCGGCCGGAGAAGAACATCTGGACCCCACTCCAAAACTCCACAGAATGCCGCAAGAAGGACGAAATCGCGCAACAGAACAGGACCTCATGTGTGAGGGGTGCAGCTCAGAGGAGCGCAGAAGAACGAGTTGAACGCAGGATGGAAACTTGCAGGCGGAACGTGTGGAATTGGAGAATCTGCAGAAAGAGAGGTAACCATATGATGTTAGATAACAAGAAGCACCAGAAATAACCCCTGATTGTCAGAACCACGGAAGACGATCAGGGGTTATTTCTTTTGCTTTTTGGGGGCAACGGAAGGGCGCCGGCTCCGGATAAAACACGGGGCCGCCCCTCTGAGGCAGCCCCGGAAACGCATCATTTGGTCAATACCTTTTTGTGGTATCCCCGCTGTCCGCAGCGGGGACATTTCATACTCCGGCTCCGTCCGATGTGCGGGGCCAGCACCACCGCCCGCATGGTGGGGATATACCGGGCGCCGCAGTGGGGACACTCATAGTAGCCCGCGTCGTGCTCGATGCGCAGGGCATAGGCGATGGCCACCACCAGGATCACCAGGCCGGTGAGTATCAGCGCCAGCCGCCATGCCAGCATCTCTACCGCGAAGACAGCGGCGAATATCATGACCAGATAGTTGACCGTGGCCGAGGCGGCAATCACCGTCTCCAGAGAGAGGAGCTTTTTGTTCTGCTCCGCCTCCTGGCGCTGCAGCTCCAGCAGGTGTTTCTCCGCTTGTTCCTGATACTGCTCCATGTCCATCCACGCCCCGGTCAGGAGCTCATTGACATTGATATGGAGAAGTCCGCACAGCTCCAGCATCAGGGACGGGTCCGGCATGCTTTTTCCCGTTTCCCTTAGTTAAAGATATTGTTGGGTATTTCAAGATGTGTCATTCGATTTTGCCGATAAAGCGGTAGAAGATTTCTACCTCCTGTTCCCGGCTTCCGTCCTCACCTTTGACCGCTTCATGGACAACGATTTTTTCAATCAGCGTATTCAAAAGTTCGGCGGTCAGTTCTGTTGGATTGACGCACTCTTTCATCAAGGCAATCCATTTTTCTGCGTCTGCGGCGTTCTGGCTTTCAGTGGCGATAGCGGATTGAAGCTGTTCAATCTTTGTGTCCAGTTCAGCCTGTTCGCTCTGGTACTTCCCGGACAGCATAGAGAAGTTGTATTCTGTGATACGCCCCGCCGCCCAGTCCTCATACATCCGGGCAAACAGGGTATCGACTTCGGCTTTCCGCTTCTCCGCTTTGTTCAACTCTGCGGCTTGCTTCTTTCTTGCGGCGGCCTGTCCCTTGTCATTGGCATTTAACAGCCGCTTCAAGAGCCGTTCTTCATCATGCTGTACCAGCCCCGACCAGTATTGCAGACGGGAGAGGACATAGGCGTAAAGCACATCATAGCGGATATAGTGCATGGAGCATTGGCGTGTGCCCTGTCCGTACTTGCTACAATGATAATGGCCGTAAGGCTTGCTGTTCTGCCTGTTCTCCC
>OOBN01001962.1_pt1 | contig 13598 bp, 12 predicted proteins | sample 1671091 | NCBI WGS metagenome assembly OOBN01 (sample SAMN06348121, study PRJEB24527) | human gut metagenome | biome: human gut; feature: ankylosing spondylitis patient; material: feces | host: Homo sapiens | place: China | collected 2015-10 | reverse complement strand
CGGAAGGCTTGCTGTGCAAGGCTTCCGGTAAGCGAAGCGAGGACTTTTGCGCCGAACAGCGGCGCGAAAGTAACGGCATTTTTGCAGGCTATGGGAAAAGTCCAAGGACTTTTCCCATAGCCTGCAGGGCGCGGCCGGAGCCGCGCCCTTGAGAACGCTGGGATCAATTTGCGGTAACGATGCGGACCTTATCGCCGATGGGGTCGATGTAGACCGTCAGCTTGCTGGAGAAGGCCAGGCAGGCCCGCAGGCGGTCCATGCCGTCCTCCTGGTCGAACCAGCTCTTGGTGGCTGTCTTGTAGCACTCCACGCTGTCGGCCACGGCGTAGGTGCGGCCCTTGACGGTGACGTAGTAGCGGCCGTCCCGCTCGAAGAAGTCGGAGGGAGAGACCTGGTACTCGCTGAGCTCCACGATGCTGATGATCAGGCCGTTCTTTCCGGCCACCGCGCCGATCAGGTCGCCGGTCTTGCCGGCGTAGCCCGCCTTCTCGTTGAACTTGAGTACATTCCGGTTCTCCAGGGTCCAGGAGGTTTTGTACTTCTCCTCCACGGTCCCGTCCGCGCCGGGTTCGCTGATTACAGTGGTGTGGCCCACCATCCGGCCGTAGGTGTAGGCGTCGCCGGTGACGTTGTTGAGGATAATCACGTCCACGATGTCGGAGCTGTTCATGTGCACGCCGGTGATCTGGTTCTGGGGGATGGCGCCGTAGTCCAGATTGGACAGCGGCACGGCCACCTGGGCGCCGTCTCGGAACTGCTCGTACACCCGCACGCCGGGGGCCACCTTGTACTCGCCCAGGGTGAGGGCCTTCGGGTCGAAGTCGCCGGGGGCTCTCTGGGTGGACAGGCGGGAGGCGTTCAGCATGTTCTCATCGGTGGAGGTGATGGTGCACACCTGGTTCACGTTCTTCAGCTTGCTCTCCGAGCCCTTCAGCTCCATGGTGCCGCCGTTGGGCAGGAACAGGTCCACGGTGGTCTCTCCGGTGACCATGCCGATGGCGGTGGAGCGGGTCTGGGCGCTGGAGGGCAGGATGGCGGCCACCTGGCCGTCCACGGTCATCAGCAGGGAGACCTGCTGGCCCGCCGACACCTGGCCAGTGAAGTTCCACGCGCTCTCCAGCACCGGGAAGGTATGGCCCAGCAGGGTAATGGACGTGGGGGCCTTGGGGCTGGGAGACGGGTTCTGATACTTGCAGGTGAGGCGCAGGTCGGACACCAGCAGGGTGTTGGACATGCTGTCGTAGGTGACCACGTCGTAGGGCTGGATCTGGGACAAGCTGATGGTCTGCTGGTTTTTCAGAATGGTGTAGCCCGTGGCGCCGCCGGTGAGCCGGTGGAAGTCAGCGGCGCTCACCCGGTCCATGACCACCACAGCGTCCGCGTCGGCCGCGGTGGCGGTGGTAGCCGTGTAGATGGCGGTCACCTTGCCCCGCAGGGTGAACAGGGTCAGGCGGCTGCCGGCGGTGAGGGTCATATAGCCCTCGGAGTAGGGCTTCCCTTCGCTGGAGCCGGAGGTGTAGATGGGGGTGTCGGCGGCGATGGTGTACCGGCTGCCGCCCATGGCGGTGAGATAGCTGGGCTCCGCGTTGTCCAGCAGGGAGACGGTCACCGAGGTGCTGTCGTCGGGGACAAAGGTGACGATCTCGCTCTGGTCGTTGAGGACCAGCACGCCCCGGCGGCCCACCAGGGCGGTGGGGGCCACGTCCTCCGCGTCGGGGAGGTAGGTGCCCTCAGAGGTGCGCACCGCCCCCATGGCGGAGCCGTCGTCGGTCTGGGTGTTGACCGCCAGCAGGACGGTGTCCCGCTTGGACTCACTGCCCAGGGTGGTGTAGTAGTCCTTTCCCTCCCCGGTCTTGCAGGAGAGGGCGTTGACAAACAGCTGGGCGGCCTGGGCCCGGGTGAGGGTGTCCCCCGCCTTGGCGCTGATCCCGTCGGTGAGGCCGATGGACTGGGCCAGATTCAGATAGCCGTCCGGCCACACCGCCCCCACCTTGTCGCTGGAGTAGCCCAGCACCCGGATGAGGATGGTCACCGCCTGGGCGAAGGAGAGCTCCTGCTCAGGCAGGAACCGGCCGTCGCCCACCCCGGCGATCAGAGGGGTGCCGGGGGAGGGAGTGGTCCCCTCGCCGGAAGAGGAGCCCCCCGAGCTGGACCCGGAGCCCGGGTCCACCATGGTGGAGGCGGCCAGATTGATATACCCCCTGGCCCAGTGGCTGGAGGGCACGTCGGTGAAGATGGTGCGGGTGGAGTGGAGGACCACCTGGTCCCCCAGCCCCATGAAGTTGACCGCCATGGTGCAGAACTGAGCCCGGGTCAGCTTGTCATTGGGGCGGAAGGTGTTGCCCCCCGCGCCGGAGACCACCCCCATCAGACGCAGGATGTCGGCGTTCACCGCCGTGGCGGGGTCGCTCACATCCTGAAAGGAGGAGGCCCCGGCCGCTCCCGCCGGGAGGGGGATCACCAGCCCGGCGGCCAGGGCGGCCGCCAGCAGGGCGTGGATCATTCGATGTTGTTTTCTCATAGATATGTTCTCCCTTACAGCGTTAATCTGCCCGCAGGGCCACCACCGGCTGGAGGCCGGAGGCCTTGATGGCGGGGTACATGCCGAAGATAATGCCCAGCGCCACCGAGATGGCGGCCGCTCCCAGGGTCACCCCGGGGCTGGGAATCAGGATCATATTGAAGGACAGCTTGCCCACGATCAGAGTCCCGATATAGCCTACGACAATGCCGAACAGTCCGCCGATGCCGCAGATCATGGCTGCTTCAATCAAAAATTGGACAATGATGCTCCTCCGCTCGGCGCCGATGGCCTTGCGGATGCCGATCTCCCGGGTGCGCTCGGTGACGGTGACCAGCATGATGTTCATAATGCCGATGCCGCCCACCAGCAGGGAGATGGCGGCGATGCCCCCCAGGAACCGCTGCTGCATGGCGTCGGCCTGGTTTTGCTCCTTCTGGTAAGTCTGGGGGGAGGTGACGCCGTAGCTGCCGTTCTGGTCGCCGATGAGTCCGGAGAGAAAACCGTTCAGGCTGGTGACCGTGGGGGCGATGGCGTCCGAGCTTTTCACCTTGACCACAAACTGGTCGATGGGCTGGTTGCTGTTGAAGTAGCGGGTCATGGTATAGGGGATGAGGATCATCCGGTCCTTGCGCTTGATCTCGTCCAGCAGGTACTGGTCCTCCTCCTTGGTCCCGACCTTCACCCCCTTGGACTTGCTCTCATAGACGCCCACCACCCGGAAGGGGATGCCGTTGATGGTGATGGTCTTGTCCAGGGGGTCGGCGAAGGAGAACAGCTCCTCCGCCGTGGCGGAGCCCAGCACGCACACCTGATTGAGCTTTTCCATGTCCAGGAAGGACAGCTCCCGCCCCCGGGCGATCTGGTAGTCGTTGCACAGGCCGTACTGGTCGTTGCCCAGATAGAGGGTGGTGGCGGTCTGGTAGTCGTCGGTGGGCAGAGTCTTGGAGCCGTAGGAGATCTTGGGGCTGCTGCTGACCTGACCGTTGGGGGTGACGCCCACCACCAGATTGTCCAGACCCAGACAGTAGTTGTACAGGGACTTGGATACATCCAGGGAGGAGTCCCAGGTATAGGCGTAGACCTCCACCGTATTGGTGCCCATGCTCTCGTAGTAGGCCCGCATGGCGGCGTTCTGCCCCTGGGCGTAGGACACCAGGATGATCACCGCCGCCAGGCCGATAATGATGCCCAGCATGGTGAGGGCCGAGCGCCCGATGTTGGAAAAGATAGACTTGGCGGCCATTTTGAATGCCTGGCCCAGCTTCATAGACCCACCTCCTCTCGGGTGCCGTCGGCCACGATGCGGCCGTCGGAGATGCGGACCACCCGGTGGGCGGTGGCGGCGATGCCGTTGTCGTGGGTGATGAGAATGATGGTAGAGCCCTCCTGATTCAGGGTGTGGAGGATTTCCAGCACATGCCGGCCCGTCTTGGAGTCCAGGGCTCCGGTGGGCTCGTCGGCCATGATGATGGGGGGATGGGTGGCGATGGCCCGGGCGATGGCCACCCGCTGCTGCTGGCCGCCGGACATCTCTGACGGCTTGTGCTTCCATCGGGAGTCCATCCCCACCTTTTTCAGGGCCTCCATCACCCGCTCCTCCCGCTGGAAGATGGACACCCCCTGGTAAATAAGGGGCAGCTCCACGTTCTCATACGCAGTGAGGGCGGGGATCAGGTTGTAGCCCTGAAAGATAAAACCGATCTCCTTGTTGCGGATGTGGGCCAGCTGCCGGTCGGAGCGGTCGTTGATGTGGGTGCCGTTGAGGATATAGTCCCCGTAGGTGGGAATATCCAGGCAGCCCAGAATATTCATAAGGGTGGATTTGCCCGAGCCGGAGGCCCCGATGATGGCCACGAACTCCCCCTGATCAATGGACAGGGTGACCCCGTCCAGGGCCCGGACTTCGCTCTCCTTCCCCTCGTTGTAGATCTTATAGAGGTCTTTCACGTCAATGAGCATGGCAGTTCACCCCGCTCATCCATAGGCCGATTCGACCAGGTAGTTGACAAAGACCTCCTCGTCCCCGTTGAGGCCGCTCTTGATCTCCACGTTGTAGTCGTCGTTCAGGCCGGTCTCCACCTTCACGGGATAGAAGCCGTCCTCGGGAGAGGGGTACATGGGGGGCTGGCCGGGCTCCGGCTCCGGGATCTCCAGGTCCACCGCGTTCTCGGGGCGCTTGTCCGCCCGGATAAAGACCACGCTGTCCGTACTGCCGTCCTCGCCGGGGATGTTCTTCACGCTCTGCATGGGAACCATCATACAGTCGTCCGACTGGCTGGCCACAAAGGAGTAGTCCAGATACATGCCGGCCAGCAGAGAGCCGTCCTGGTTGTCCACCGTCAGGGTGACGGGGTAGTTGGTCATACCGTTCTGGCTCTCGGCGGCCCCCATGTTGATGGCGGTGACAGTGCCGATGAAGGTGTTGCCGTTCCAGTCGCTCAGCTCCACCGTCAGGCCGGGCTGGACAAAGGCGATGTTCCGGTCGTCCACGGTGATGTCCACCACCATGTTGGTGGTGTTGGAGATGGTGACCACGGTGTCGCCGCTCTTGACCTCCGTGCCGGGGGTGAGGGTGCAGGAGGTGACCGAGCCGTCAATGGGGGAGACGGCGTTGAAGTCGGCCAGGCCCTTCTGGGCGTCGGCCAGCTTCTTCTGGGCCTCGTCGATCTCCTTCTGCTTGGACATGATGGTCTCGTCGATGGTGCTGGAGCCCAGGGTGAGCAGGGCCTCCCCGGCGGACACGTCGGCGTAGTCCATCAGGTTGCCCTGGGACACCACCGGCCCGGCGGCCTTGGTGACGATCTCACGGGTCTCGTAGTACTCCGTCTTGCCGTTCTCATAGGGGTAGATGGCGGAGCCGTCCGAGGCGGTGAGGGTGGCCGAGGCGTCCATCCCGGCGGTGAGGGTGCCCGGGTTTTGGAAGGCGATGACCGCCTCAAAGTGGACCGCCCCCTCAGGGGAGATGAAGCGGACCTTGTTGATTTTCTCCACAGTGCCGGTGTATGTACCCATGACGGTGGGGATGGACACCTGGACGGACTGGCCGGTGCGGATCTGATTTTCATAGGCGTAGCTGAAGTACAGGGAGAGCTTCAGCTTCTTGTCGTTGACCAGGGTGGCCACTGCGGTCTCCTTGGCTACCTCCTGGTCGGGCTGGAACTCCTTCACATTGATGAGCTTGCCGGCGAAGGGGGCCCGGACGGTGAGGTTGTTGGCGTCCTCCAGCAGGGCGGACATCTCCTTGTTCAGGTTGTCCACCTGGGTCTGGGCCTGGGTCACCTGGTCCTGGGCCTCCTGGCTGAAGATGGTGTACAGGGGCTGGCCCGCGGTGACCGTGTCGCCGGGGGAGACAAAGACCTCCTGCACCGTGCCGCCGGCGGTGAGGGTGATGGCGGCGGATTCCTTGGCCTTTGCGTTGCCGCTGCCGGTAACCTTGCTCTGGATGGTGCCGTACTGGACGGCCTGGGTCTGGATCTCGCTGCTGGCGCTGTCCTGCTTGGTCAGAAAGCGGTAGAGCAGAAAGCCGCCCGCCGCCAAAGCCACCACAACCGCGCCGGCAATAACCGCCTGGCGCACCTTGCGCTTGTTGAACTTCGGCTTGGGCCGGCCCGGCGGAGAGGCCGGGGACGCGGCTGGAGCGGGCTGGGGAACAGTCACTTCTGGCATGGTATCAAGTCCTCCTAACGTAATGTCTGCTGAGCAAACCGCAAAGGGGTTCACCCGCGCGGCACAGCCATGCGGGGGCCGCATCTGCAGATCAGTGCATTCTCCTGTTCCATTATAGGTTGCTTTTTCCGGGAAAAGCAATTACAAGGCAATTACAAATGTTTAAGAAACAGTTAAGGTTTCTTTGGGACTTTTTTTACACCCCACAATATGCGCCCGTCCCGGCAAAAGTACCGGAAATTTGTGGGGGAGGCGGGGGGCGGTGCGGGCATAAAAAAGCTCCGGCGGTCCTCATGGACCGCCGGAGCGCAGCTTGTCAAAAAACTCTGTTGAGATGAATCCGCTCAAGTTGGGGCGGGGGATCAGACGTTCTGATAGAGGGGATAGCGGCCGGTGAGCTCCTTCACCTGGGCGCGCAGGTCGTCCACCTTGGAGGCGAAGTCGTCCTGGGCGGCCTGGCAGATGAGGCGGCCCACCACCTTCATGTCCTCCTCGGTGAAGCCCCGGGAGGTGACGGCGGGGGTGCCCACCCGGATGCCGGAGGTGACAAAGGGCTTCTCAGGGTCGTTGGGGATGGCGTTCTTGTTGACGGTGATATACACCTCGTCCAGGCGGTGCTCCATCTCCTTGCCGGTTAGGTGGGCGGGGCGCAGGTCCACCAGCATCAGGTGGTTGTCCGTGCCGCCCGATACCAGATCCAGCCCGCCCTCCATGATGGTCTGGGCCAGGACGGCGGCATTCTTGACGATCTGCTGCTGGTAGGTCTTGAACTCGGGCTTGAGGGCCTCGCCCAGGGCCACCGCCTTGGCGGCGATGATGTGCTCCAGAGGGCCGCCCTGGGAGCCGGGGAAGATGGCGGAGTTGAGCTTCTTGGCGATGGCCTCATCGTTGCACAGGAGCATGCCGCCCCGGGGGCCCCGCAGGGTCTTGTGGGTGGTGGTGGACACCACGTCGGCGTAGGGGATGGGGGAGGGGTGGCACCCGGCGGCCACCAGGCCGGCGATGTGGGCCATGTCCACGAACAGATAGGCGCCCACCTCGTGGGCGATGTCGGCGAAGGTCTTGAAGTCGATGATCCGGGGGTAGGCGGAGGCGCCGGCCAGGATCATGCGGGGCTTGTGCTTTCTGGCCAGGTCCCGCACCTGGTCGTAGTCGATGCGGCCGTCCTCGCCCAGGCCGTAGGCCACCATGTTGTAGTTCTTGCCCGAAAAATTCACCGGGGAGCCGTGGGTCAGGTGTCCGCCCTGGTCCAGGCTCATGCCCAGCACCGTGTCCCCGTGCTGGCACAGGGCCTGGTACACGGCGAAGTTGGCCTGGGCGCCGGAGTGGGGCTGCACATTGGCGTAATTGGCGCCGAAGAGTTTCTTTGCCCGCTCGATGGCGATGTTCTCCACCACGTCCACGCACTGGCAGCCGCCGTAGTAGCGCTTGCCGGGATAGCCCTCGGCGTACTTGTTGGTGAGGACGGTGCCGGCGGCGGCCAGGACGGCGGCGCTGACGATGTTCTCCGAGGCGATGAGCTCGATGTTCTGCTGCTGCCGGTCATACTCGGCGCGGATGGCCTGCCCCACCTCAGGGTCGGCGGCGGTGATAAAGTCCATGACTTCTGTGACCAATGGGAACACTCCTTTTTCTCTGATTCAGCCCGGCGTCCGGGCGGTGATATTCCCTATTATAACAGACCGGGCGGAAATTACAACGAATTGTTTCCACAGTTTTTTGGAAGCAGGGCTGAGGGAAACAGATCGTTTTGACGCAGGGCGGGAACAAGATGGCTCCGTTTCCGGAAAACGTCCAAAATCCTGTCGAATTTCTTTTCCTGATGTGATATAATAACTTTGTTCGCCCTGTGGGCGCATCTAAACTCTGACCCGTGAGGTGGGACAGTCTATGAAAACCAACGAGGAAGTCTGGAGCATTGTCAACGAGCTGAAGGCGCTCTACCCCGACAGCCTGTGCTCCCTGGAATATGAGAAGGACTATGAGCTGCTGTTCTCCGTGCGCCTGGCGGCCCAGTGCACCGACGAGCGGGTGAACAAAGTTACCCCCGCCCTGTTTGCTCGCTTCCCCACCCTGGAGTCCCTGGCTCAGGCGGACGTGGCCGAGGTGGAGCAGTACATACATTCCACTGGCTTCTTCCGGGCCAAGGCCCGGGACATCGTCCTGGCCTCCCAGATGCTGCTGCGGGACTACGGCGGCAAGGTGCCGGGCACCATGGAGGAGCTCCTGAAGCTGCCCGGTGTGGGCCGCAAGACGGCCAATCTCATGCTGGGAGATGTATTCCACGTGCCCGGAGTGGTGGTGGCCGACACCCACTGCATCCGGATCACCGGTCTGCTGGGCCTCACCGACGGCTCCAAAGATCCCGCCAAGGTGGAGATGCAGCTGCGGCAGGTGCTCCCCCCGGAGGAGTCCAACGACTTCTGCCACCGGATGGTGCTCCACGGCCGGGCGGTGTGCATCGCCCGCCGGCCCCAGTGTGAGAGCTGTACCCTGCGCCCCTGGTGCGACCACTTCGCTAAAAACCGGGCCGGGGCCAACGCATAAAGCCATAACACAAGGAGAGGGATTTCTTGAAAACCGTAAATCGCTGGGTATTGTACTTACTGGGCATGCTGGTGCTGGCCCTGGGGCTGACCCTGAACACCAAGGCGGGGCTGGGGGTGTCCCCCATCATCTCCATCGCCTTCGCGGTGTCGGAGATCTGGGGCTGGAACTTCGGGGACATGACCTTCCTGCTGTACTCTCTCTTTGTGGCGGGGCAGTTTGTGCTCCGGGGGAAAAACAGCCGGCTCACCGACCTGCTCCAGCTGCCCCTGAGCCTGACGTTCAGCCGGGTGCTGAACCTGTATGGCGCCCTCATCCCCTATGAGGCGGCGGAACACGGGTTTTTGGCCAACTTCGGCCTGCTGCTGGCGGCCATCTTTTTCACCGGAGCGGGAGCGGCCATCACGGTAAATATGAAGCTGGTCCCCAACCCCGGCGACGGCATCGTGGCCGCGGTGGCGGAGAGGCTGGGCCGGGACCAGGGCTTTGCAAAAAATGTGTTTGACGTGGGCTGTGTGGCGGCCACCTGCGTGCTGGGCCTGCTGGCGGCGGGCCGGATCGTGGGCATCGGCGTGGGGACCATCGCGGCTATGATCGGGGTGGGCCGGTCCATCGCCCTGGTGAACTACTTGGGAAAACAGAAGATGTGTCTGGCGGCGGGGCTGCTCCAGAAAGAGACCCCCGCCGGCCAGGAGGCATAAAGGAGGAAACATCCATGAAGCGAAGCTATGCGGTCTATCAGGTGGACGCCTTCACCAAGGAAAAGCTCTCGGGCAACCCCGCCGGGGTGGTGCTGGACGCCCGGGGCCTCACCGACGAGGAGATGCGGCGCATCGCCCGGGAGCTGAACAACTCGGAGACCGCCTTCATTCTGCCCGGAAAACCGGGGGAGTACGACGTGCAGGTGCGCTTCTTCACCCCTGCCAAAGAGGTCCCGGTCTGCGGCCACGCCACCATCGCCTCTCACTATGTCCGGGCCATGGAGCTGGGGCTGGACAGCGCCCGGGTGGTCCAGAAGTGTGGAGCGGGTATTTTCGCGGTAGATGTGTGCAGGGAGAACGGGGACTACCGGGTGGTCATGTCCCAGGGCAGGGCCGTCCTGGGGGAGCCCCTGTCCCGGGAGCATCAGGACCGGGTGCTGGCCGCCCTGGGCGTGACCCGTGACGACCTGCGGCCGGGCTGCCCCATGGCCTCGGCCTCTGTGGGGTCCCCCAAGCTGATGGTGGTGCTCAGAAGCCTGGACAAGCTGCACAGCCTGACCCCTGATCTGGAGGTCCTGAAGGAGCTGAGCGGCGAGATCGGCTGCAGCGGATATCTGGTCTTTACCCTCCACCCGGGGGAGGAGCCCCTGGTCCACGCCCGGATGTTCGGCCCTGCAAACGGGGTGGCGGAGGACCCGGTGACGGGGATCGCCAACGGCCCCATGGGGGCCTATCTGGTCCGGAACGGGCTGATTCCCGCGGAGGGAGACGAGGTGCGGTTCACTGCCGTCCAGGGGGAGGCCATGGGCCGCCCCGGCTCCATGGAGGTGCGGGTGGCACTGGAGGACGGACAGCCCGGTGAAATTCAAATTGTGGGCGACGCGGTGGTGGCCTTCCGGACCACCCTGGAGCTGGACGCATGAGGGGCGGCAAGCGGGAGCTCCGCCTCACCGGCGGGGACGACCCCAAATTCCGCGCCCTGGTCCGAAAGCTGGACCAGGAGTATGTGGACCGGTTTGGAGAGACTGCCCTCCAGTACCGGCCCTACAACACCTTGGAGAAAATCGAGGCGGCCTGTCTGCTGATCGTGGACGGCACGCCCGCGGCCTGCGGGGCCATCCAGCCCCTGGACGAGGACACCGCCGAGCTCAAGCGGGTCTATGTCCTCCCGGAGTTCCGGCGCCGGGGTCTGGCCTGGCAGGTGGTGGAACAGCTGGAGCTCCAGGCCCTGTTCCACGGGTACCAGTTTATGGCCCTGGAGACGGGCCGGGCCATGCCCGAAGCCGTCGCCCTGTACACCAAACTGGGCTACCGGGAGACCGAGCCCTGGGGCCCCTTTGCCGGGGACGAGCTGTGCCTGTGCATGAAAAAGGAGCTCACCTGATTTTTCGCAGGAAAGGAAGAACACGCCATGGCCTACCGGCCTCTCGCCGACGAAATACGGCCCAAAACCCTGGATGAGGTGGTGGGCCAGAAACATATCTTAGGAAAGGACGGCCTGCTGCGCCGGATCATCGAGGGGGGCGACATCCCCAACCTGATCTTCTACGGCCCCTCGGGGACGGGAAAGACCACGGTGGCCAACATCATCGCCCAGCGCACCAACCGCCCCCTCCACCGGCTCAACGCCACCACCGCCTCTATTTCTGATATTAAGGACATTATCGCCGACATTGGGACCCTCCTGGCCCCGGACGGGGTACTGCTGTACCTGGACGAGATCCAGTATTTCAACAAGAAGCAGCAGCAGTCCCTGCTGGAGTTCATGGAGAACGGGAAGATCACCCTCATCGCCTCCACCACCGAGAACCCCTTCTTCTACGTGTTCGGGGCGGTGCTCTCCCGGTCCACCGTGTTTGAGTTCAAGCAGATCACCGCCGAGGACGCCCTCCCGGCCATCGACCGGGGGGTGGACCTGCTCAATGAGCGGCTGGGCGGGACTCTTGTTCTGGAGGACGGGGTGCGGGAGCACATCGCCTCCGCCTGCGGTGGGGACATCCGCAAGGCCATGAACGCCCTGGAGCTGCTCTCCTCCGCCGCCCGGCGGGAGGAGGGAAAGCTGGTGATCTCCCTGGAGGACGCCCAGACAGCGGCCCAGAAATCCGCCATGCGCTACGACCGGGAGGGGGACAACCACTACGACATCGCCTCCGCCCTGATGAAGTCCCTGCGGGGGTCCGACCCGGACGCGGCGGTCCACTACCTGGCCCGGCTGCTGGAGGCGGGGGACCTGATCACCGCCATCCGGCGGCTGCTGTGCTCCGCCAGCGAGGACGTGGGGCTGGCCTACCCCCAGGCGGTGCCCATCGTCAAAGCCTGCGTGGACAGCGCCCTGCAGTTAGGGCTGCCCGAGGCCAAGCTCCCCCTGTCCGAGGCGGCCATTCTCCTGGCCACCTGGCCCAAGTCCAACTCCGCCTGCATGGCCATCGATGCGGCCATGGCCGACGTGCGGGCGGGCCGCACTGGGGACATCCCCCGGGAGCTCCAGAACGTCCACGCCGACTCAGCGGGGATGGAGCGGGAGCAGGGGTACCTGTACCCCCACGACTTTCCCGGCCACTGGGTGAAGCAGCAGTATCTGCCCAATGAGCTGAAAAACCGGAAATACTACCAGTACGGGGACAACAAGACCGAGCAGGCCGCCCGGCGGTACTGGGAGGAGATCAAGAAGTAGAGGCGGCAAAATTGAAGATCGGCCCGATGAGGGCATCGGGCCCTACCAAAGCCTGTTTTTGTAGGGCCCCGTGCCCTCACGGGGCCGTCCGTGGGTGCGTACAGCATGCCCCTACGGATTTTGCATATTTCCTAAGAAAGGAAGGAATCAGACCCATGGAATCCATTCGCGTCCTGGTGGTGGAGGACGACCAGGACATCAACAATCTGCTGTGCACCATCCTGCGGGATGGGGGGTATGAGAGCCAGGCGGCCTTCTCCGGCAGCGAGGGGCTCCTCTGGGCGGAGCGGGAGAACTTCGACCTGGTGCTGCTGGATTTGATGCTCCCCGGCCTCACCGGCGAGCAGTTCATTCAGAAGATCCGGCCCCTGCGCACCATGCCCATCATCGTCCTGTCCGCCAAGGCGGGACTGGAGGACAAGGTGAACGTGCTGCGCATGGGGGCGGACGACTTCATCCCCAAGCCCTTCGACAACCTGGAGGTACTGGCCCGGGTGGAGGCCCAGCTGCGGCGGGTGAAGAAGTTTTCCGCGCCCCCCGCCCAGAAGCAGCAGCTCTCCTGCGGGGACTTGGTGCTGGACCGGGACGAATTCACCGTCACCGCCGGGGGCAGCCCCGTCACCCTCACCGCCCGGGAGTTTGAGATCCTGGCCCTGCTGATGGAGTACCCCAAGAAGGTGTTCACCCGGGAGCAGATCTACCAGCACGTGTGGGGGGAGGACTATTTCGGGGACGACAACACCGTCAACGTCCACATCAGCAACCTGCGCTCCAAGCTGGGCAAGGCCAGCGACCGGGAGTATATCAAGACCGTCTGGGGCATCGGCTTTAAAATGGCGGAGGTGTGAGCCGTGGATATCCATGTGAACGACGTGCTGAAAATGAAAAAGGCCCACCCCTGCGGAAGCCAGGAGTGGCTTGTGCTGCGGGTGGGCATGGACTTTAAGCTCCGCTGCCAGGGATGCGGCCGGGAGGTCATGCTCCCCCGGAGCAAGGCGGAGAAGAGTGTCCGGAAGGTGTTTCGGGACGGAGCGCCGGTGGAGGTTTAGATTTTTGCTGGGTTGTTTCGCCGCCTGCTCTTTATAAGCCTTCCCCCTAGGGGGAAGGTGGCTGGCCGAAGGCCAGACGGATGAGGGGGCGATAATCGGATTGCTTCGTTCATCGCAGGGAGTTTCGCCGCCCCGGCGGCGAGCTTCTTTCTGGATGCCTAGAAAGAAGCCAATGGCCCAGGCCACCTTCTCTTGGCCCTTCGGGCCAATTCACCTTGAGAGGCACCAAGGGGTGAGCGCAATCGGCAGGGGCGTCTGCGCCGCCCCTGCCTCCATGCCGCTCCCCCCTGGACCTCCATTTTACGGGGACCGCCAATTAGGCAGCCTTGGCGGCCATCGCAAAGGCGCGGGTGGACAGAGGATTGGCTTCCGGTAACCTTTGGGTGGTACCCCTACCGGTTGGAAGCGCGCCTTTTGGGCTGGTGGGGCTCAAGTTC
>OOBN01001951.1_pt1 | contig 13664 bp, 9 predicted proteins | sample 1671091 | NCBI WGS metagenome assembly OOBN01 (sample SAMN06348121, study PRJEB24527) | human gut metagenome | biome: human gut; feature: ankylosing spondylitis patient; material: feces | host: Homo sapiens | place: China | collected 2015-10 | reverse complement strand
CAAACTGGCGGCGCTCGTTGTGCGCCGCCAAGCGCCCCCGAACCCCCGCAGGGGTAAACGGCAGCTCTGTAGGGGCGGCATATATGCCGCCCGCAGCCTACCGCGGCAACCCGTCAACGGGAAAGGGGGAGGGCTGCCGCCCTCCCTTGCCCCTCTCGTGCGTAAATTTTCACAGCAGTCCGTAGGGGCCGGGCATGCCCGGCCCGCAGCTTTGCTATGCCACCCTTTTGCCTTTTGCATCGTAGGGAGGGGTCTTGACCTCTCCGCAGCCTTCCGCCGCCGCCCCGTCACCCCTTTGCCGCCCAATCCACTCCTAACTCCTCTCTCCTAACTCCACCCCCTCCCTTTCCCCAAACTTTACAAACTTTACACGCTCTACACAAAACCGGCCCCCTCTTTGCAAAACCTTTACCGCGATTGTACCGTACTATGGTCGAAACCGGCGCAAAACCGCGGTACAATTAGCTTGCTTCCGGTGAAGCACTGGCAAAACGTCCAAACTATACCACATAAATTTGGGAAAAAGGGAGAATACACACATGAAACGTACTTCTGCAATTGCTGCTGTTACCGCTGCTGCGCTGGCACTGAGCCTGGCTGCCTGCGGCTCTGCCGATTCCGCCGCTGCTTCCTCTGCCCCTGCAGAGAGCACCGCCGCTTCCACCGAGGCTGCCCCTGCCGGTGACTTCGACGCCGACCAGGACATCACGGTCATCTCCCGTGAGGACGGCTCCGGCACCCGCGGCGCCTTCATCGAGCTGACCGGTGTCGAGGAGAAGAACGCCGACGGCAAGAAGGTCGATAACACCACCGAGGCCGCCGCCATCCAGTCCAGCACCAACGGTGTCATGACCGCCGTCGCCAACGATGAGACCGCTATCGGCTACATCAGCCTAGGCTCTCTGAGCAATGACGTCAAGGCTGTCACCGTCGGCGGCGTCGAGGCCTCCGCCGAGACCGTCAAGGACGGCAGCTACGTTCTGTCCCGTCCGTTCAACATCGTCACCAACGGCGACGCGGCGGACCCCGTGGCCGTCGATTTCATCGCCTACTGCCTGAGCAAGGACGGCCAGGCCATCGCTACCGACAACGGCTACATCGGTGAGGATGGCGCGGACTTTACCTCCGCCCAGCCCGAGGGCAAGATCGTCGTCGGCGGTTCTTCCTCCGTCTCTCCGCTGATGGAGAAGCTGATCGAGGCTTACAAGACCGTCAACCCCAACGCCGAGCTGGAGCTCCAGACCACCGATTCCACCACCGGCGTCTCCGGTGCGCTGGAGGGCACCTACACCATCGGCATGGCCAGCCGTGAGCTGAAGGACTCCGAGGTCGAAGGCGGCGCCAAGGCTACCGTCCTGGCGCTGGATGGCATCGCCGTCGTCGTCAACCCCGGCAACACCACCGACGACCTGACCGTTGACCAGATCAAGGGCATCTACACCGGCGAGCTGACCACCTGGGCGGATGTGCAGTAAAAAGAAAAAGGCTTCCCCCTAGGGGCTGCGCCCGCAGGCGCGTGTCGGAGCGCAACCGCCGAAGGCGGCACTTAGCGCGGAGACTGAAGCTGTCCGCGAAGCGGACTGATGAGGGGCGGGTTTCCCAAGATAACCCGTTCACGGGTTGGTAAGGCAAGGCCGCCCCTCATCCGGCGCTGCGGCGCCACCTTCCCCCCCCTAGGGGGAAGGCTTTTTGGGTATCATAACCAATCTACGAGCATAAGGAGTATAGGAAAATGACCTCCAAGCTAAAAGAAGGCGTTATGCAGGGCGTGTTCACTCTCTGCGCCTGTGTGTCCATCCTGGCGGTGGCACTGATCTGCATCTTCCTGTTTGCCAACGGCGTGCCCACCCTGTTCAAGATCGGCCCGCTCAAGTTCCTGCTGGGCACGACATGGAAGCCCGGCAACGACATCTTCGGCATCCTGCCGATGATCCTGGGCAGCATCTACGTCACGGCGGGGGCTATCCTCGTCGGCGTGCCCATCGGCCTGCTGACGGCCATCTACATGTCCAAGTTCGCGCCGCCCCGCATCAATAAGGTCATGCTCCCGGCGGTGCAGCTGCTGGCCGGCATCCCGTCCGTCGTCTACGGCTTCTTCGGCATGATCGTGCTTGTGCCCGCCGTGCAGGCCATGGTCAAGTCGCCGTTCTTCAAAACCGTGCTCCACGTCAAGAGCGGCAAGGGCATGAGCCTGTTTACTGCCGCCGTGCTGCTGGGCATCATGATCCTGCCCACTATCATCACGGTCAGCAAGACGAGCCTCGACGCCGTGCCCGACAGCTACTACGAGGGCAGCCTTGCCCTTGGCGCGACGCATGAGCGCAGCGTGTTCTACGCCGTGCTGCCCGCCGCAAAATCCGGCGTGCTGTCGGCAGTCATCCTCGGCATTGGCCGCGCCATCGGTGAGACGATGGCCGTCGTCATGGTCGCGGGCAACCAGACCTGGATGCCCAAGGGTCTGTTCCAGGGCCTGCGCACGATGACCTCGAACATCGTCATCGAGATGGGCTATGCCGCCGACCTCCACCGCGAGGCGCTGATCGCCACCGGCGTTGTGCTGTTCGTATTCATCCTGCTTATCAACCTCTGCTTCAGCCTTGTGAAAGGGGGTAAGGACTATGCCTGAGATTGCCGCAGCGCAAACAGCCGCCGATATGACCTACGCAAAACCGCATGCGTTCATGCCCACCGGCGGCAGCAACCGCCGCGCCGCCCGTATGCAGGCCGCCGCGCTGCGCTGGCTTGTGCGCATGGCCGCCCTGCTGACCGCCGCGGTGCTGGTGTTCCTCATCGGCTACATTCTGGTCATGGGCATCCCCAATTTGAAGCCCGAGCTGTTCGCCTGGGAGTATAACTCCGAGAACGTCTCGCTGACGCCCGCGCTCATCAACACGGTGCTGATGACCGCCTTCTCGCTGGCGATCTCGACGCCGCTGGGCATCTTTGCGGCCATCTGGCTGGTCGAGTACGCACACCGCGGCAGCAAGCTGGTCAAGGTCGTGCGCGTTACCACCGAGACGCTGCAGGGCATCCCGTCCATCGTCTACGGCCTGTTCGGTATGCTGTTCTTCGTCACCAAGCTGCACTGGGGCTATTCGATGATCGCCGGTGCGTTCACGCTGGCCATCATGGTTCTGCCCGTCATCATGCGCACGACGGAGGAGGCGCTGATCGCAGTGCCCGACTCCTACCGCGAGGGCAGCTTTGGTCTGGGCGCGGGCAAGCTGCGCACGGTGTTCACGATCGTGCTGCCGTCCGCCATGCCCGGCATTTTGTCCGGCGTCATTCTGGCCACGGGCCGCATCGTCGGCGAGACCGCCGCGCTGATCTATACCGCAAGCTCTGTGGCAAAGATCCCGTCCGGCGTGTTCAGCTCCACCCGCACCCTGGCCGTACACATGTACCTGCTCTCGAACGAGGGCCTGTACATCGGCCAGACCTACGGCACGGCAGTGGTCCTGCTGGTGCTGGTGCTGGTCATCAACGGCCTGTCCGGGCTGGCAGCCGGGAAGCTGGCAAAACGGTAAAGGGTAATGCCCTGCACCGTAGGGGCGGATTCCATATCCGCCCGTGGGAGTATGCGGCAGCGCAAACCCCGCGGAGGGGTCAAGACCGCTTGGCGGCGCACAACGAGCGCCGCCAGCCAGCAAAGCTGGCCCGCTCATGCGGTTGTTTGCCCCGCAGGGGCAAACATTGTTCGCTCCCCGGTTTCGCTACGCTCAACCGTGGTCCCACGCTTACAACCCCGCACCTCCCTACGATTCGCCGTTCACGGGTGCCATGTAGGGAGCGGTCTTGACCGCTCCGGGCACTCTCCGCGCAGCAGCCCCTTCCCCGGCGTCGCGTATGTAGGGGCCGCATATATGCGGCCCGCAGGTGTACGGAAAACGGGTGCTCGCGGTCCAGGCCGCGGGCCGGGCATGCCCGGCCCCTACCGACACAGGGAACAGAGCAGAAATAAGATAAGAGGTCATTCCATGAACAAATTTGAAGTGCGCAATATGGACCTGTACTATGGCAGCTTCCATGCGCTGAAAAATATCAATATCGACATCCCGGAAAAGGAGATCACCGCGTTCATCGGTCCGTCCGGCTGCGGCAAATCCACGTTTTTGAAAAGCCTGAACCGCATGAACGACCTCGTCGAGGGCTGCCGCATCTCCGGCGACATCAAGCTCGACGGCGTGGACATCTACAAGGACAAGATGGACGTCAACGTCCTGCGCAAGCGCGTCGGCATGGTGTTCCAGAAGCCGAACCCCTTCCCGATGTCCATCTATGACAACATCGCCTACGGCCCGCGCACCCATGGCATCCGTAATAAAGCGCAGCTGGATGAGATCGTGGAAAGATCCCTGCGCGGCGCGGCCATCTGGGACGAGGTCAAGGACCGCCTGAACAAGAGCGCCCTGGGCATGTCGGGCGGCCAGCAGCAGCGCCTCTGCATTGCGCGCGCCCTGGCCGTTGAGCCCGAGGTCCTGCTGATGGATGAGCCGACGAGCGCCCTGGACCCCATCTCGACGTCCAAGGTCGAGGAGCTGGCCACGGAGCTGAAAGAAAATTACACCATCGTCATGGTCACCCACAACATGCAGCAGGCCGCGCGTATCAGCGATAAGACGGCATTTTTTCTGCTGGGTGAGCTGGTGGAGATGGGCCCGACGGAGCGTGTGTTCGCCACGCCCGTGGACAAGCGCACCGAGGATTACATCTCGGGCCGCTTCGGCTAAGGAGGTACGACAAATGGGTACGAGTGTACGAAAAATGTACGACGCCGAGCTGCTGCAGCTTGACACGATGCTGGCCCGCATGGGCCACGCCGCCGGCGGCGCGATCGAGAGCGCCATGACCGCCCTGCGCTCCGGCGACACCGAGCTGGCCCGCAGCGTTATTGCCCGGGACAGCGAAATCGACTCCGCCGAGCATGAGATCGAGCACCGCTGCTTAACGCTGTTTCTGCGCCAGCAGCCCGTGGCGGGCGACCTGCGCAAGGTCTCCACGGCGCTGAAGATGGTCACCGACATTGAGCGCATCGCCGACCAGGCCAGCGATATTGCCGAGATAACGCTCCATCTCCACCCGGACGGCGCACGCACCGTCGGCGTGCTGGACGACCTGTACGCGATGGGCGACATTGCCCTGCACATGGTCAAGGACGCCATTGCCGCCTATGTGCAGGTGGACCTGTCCACCGCCGCGCAGGTCATTGCCCGCGACGACGACTGCGACGCGATGTTCAGCCGCATTTCCAAGGAAATTGCGGCCTACATCGCCGCCCACCCCAGTGATGCCGAGACGGCGCTGGACTTATTTATGATCGATAAGTACCTTGAGCGCCTGGGCGACCACGCCGTGAACATTGCGGAATGGGTCGAGTTCCTCAAGACCGGCGTCCACAAATCCCGCAAGATCGTGTAATGCGGGGATAAACAAGCCATTTTCTTATTATTTTCCTATACCAACCAAAACGGGACCTGCCGAAAAGCGGGCCCCGTTTTGGCGTGGAGGGGCTTTCGTAGGGGCCGGGCATGCCCGGCCCGGAGGTCGGCGCGGCCACCCTTTAACGGGCAATCGCCTTTAACGCCGCGGGCCGGGCATACCCGGCCCCTACCGCGCGACGGCCCCCGCCCGGCTGCCCGGAGGGGTCAAGACCCCTCCCTACAAGGCACCCGTGAGCGGCAGTTCGTAGGGAGCGGTCTTGACCGCTCCGGGTGCTTTGCGGCAGCGTCAGCTTCCCTGTAGGGGCCGCGCGGCAGTAAAAAAAGCAGCCGTCCCTTTCCGGAACGGCTGCTTGCTATCATTTCGCCCCTTTCCCCGCGAACACAACGTAAATCGTTTTGAACAAAATCTTTACGTCGCCCCAGAGGGACCAGTTGTCGATGTAGGCTACGTCGAGCTTGACGACCTCCTCAAAATCCTCGATGTCGCTGCGCCCGCTGACCTGCCACAGGCCGGTGATGCCCGGCTTCATCGACAGGCGGCGCTTGTGGTGGCTCTCGTACTGCTTGTACTCGTCCACCGTCGGCGGGCGGGTGCCCACCAGGCTCATATCGCCCCGCAGCACGTCAAAAAACTGCGGCAGTTCGTCAATGCTGGTGCGGCGGATGAATTTACCCACCTTGGTCACGCGGGGGTCATCCTCCATTTTGAACATCAGGCCGTTCATTTCATTCTGGGCCATCAGCTCCTTCTTGCGGGCCTCGGCGTCCACGTACATGCTGCGCAGCTTGTGGATGTAAAAATACCGCCCGTTGCGGCCCACACGCTTTTGTTTAAAAAACAGCGGGCCGGGGCTTTCGAGCTTGAGCGGGATGGCGACCACCGCGATGATCGGGATGCTGATGATACAGCCGATGACAGCGCCCACCACGTCCATGCAGCGCTTGGCGATCTGGTCGCGCAGCTGCAATTCAACGGTGCCCATCGTGACGATGTTGCCCCCAGCGCAGCGCCCCAGGGATCGGCTCAGCCGCGCGGCGCTCGTCTCGTCGCAGCAGGCTTCTTCAATGCGGTCCAGCAGCGGCAGACGGAAGTGCACGGTCAGGCCCATGCTCTCCATCTCGTCCAGATAGGGGATGAAGCTCTCGCCGCTGTCCATCGGCACATCGACATAGACCTCGTCGAGCGCCTCGCGCCGAATCCAGTCCATGAAGTCGTCGAACGTCGCCTTGACCTCGACGCCGCAGACTCTGGTGGAGATCGCGGCGGGCGTGGCCTCCAGCAGCGAGACGCCCACGACCCGGCGGGACCAGTCCTTTTGGATCTCGGGGATCAGCCGCTCGGCCCGGTCCGACGTTGTGACGACGCCGACGAGCGTCTCCATGCCCCAGCTGCGCTGGAACCGGATGAGCAGCCGCTTTAAAATCGCATGGGAGAACGGCAGCAGCACCGCGTTGACCGCGGGCACTGTGACCGCAAAATAACGGGAGTCCAGCATCGTGGCCTTGGCCAGCAGCATGCAGCCTGCATAAACAAGGCCGAGCGCGATGTTGAACCGGAGGGAAAGGCTGATTTCCTCATTTTCAGACCGTGTTACGATGTTTTTGTCCTGGTCAAAGAAGAAGAAGGTGACGACGAACGCCACAAACAGCAGGCACAGGGTCTGGAGCCAATCGGTGCTGGTGTAGGGGATCAGCACGCCGAACAGCCCGTCGGTGATGAGCCACGCCAGCAGAACGCTGACGGCCATCGTGAGCAGATCGGCGAAAAATACATAAGCGTATTGCAGCTTTTCGCGTTTACTTGTCATGAAGAAGGAGAAGTCCTCTCTAATAGTTATCTTCTTATTTTACCATAGACAGAGGATATTTTCAACAAAATCCGCAATATCATAACAATTACACAATTTATAGTGGCGCGGTAGGGGGAGGGCTTCATCCCTCCCGGGGATGTTTCCGCCGCCGCGCACGGGCACGGAGCGGTCAAGACCGCTCCCTACAAACCGCTCGTTATCGTGGCATCGTAGGGAGGGGTCTTGACCCCTCCGCAGAGGTTTCCGCCGCCGCGGGCTCCGATTCGTTCTCCCGCCCGACGATCTCGGCCTTTAAGACGTCCTGAATATCTACCAGACATTCCAGCAGCAGGGGGTTGAACTGCCCGCAGTCGCCGTGCAGGATCATCTGCACCGCGGTGTCCGGTGAGTAGGCGGCCTTGTAGACGCGCTTGCTGACCAGCGCGTCGTAGACGTCCGCCATCGAGACGATCTGCGCCGAAATCGGGATGTCGTCCCCGGCCAGGCCGTCGGGGTAGCCGCGGCCGTCCCAGCGCTCGTGGTGCCAGCGGCAGATGTCGTGGGCGGTCTTGACAAGCGCTTCGTTTTTATAGCGGCCCAGATGGTCCAGCATGTTCGCGCCCACAACGGTGTGGGTTTTCATAAGATCGAACTCCTCCGGGGTAAGCCGCCCGGGCTTGTTCAGGATCTTATCGTCTATCGCAACCTTTCCGATGTCGTGCAGCGCCGATGCCATGACGATCAGCTCCTGCGTTTCGGGCGGCAGGTCATACTTGTCGGTTTTCTGCGTCAGCCGCTCCAGAAGGCGCTGGGTCAGCGTGCCGATGTGCAGCACGTGCTGGCCGCTCTCGCCGTTGCGGAACTCGACGACCTCGCTCAGGATCGAGATCATCATCTTGGTGTTTTTCTCTTTTTCCTTGATCTGGCTCGTCACCAGCGAGGCGAGCCGCCGCTGCTTGGCGTAGAGCTTGATCGTGTTGAAAACGCGGCGGTAGACGACGCCCGCATCGAACGGGCGGCTGACATAGTCCGAGACGCCCAGCTCGTAGGCGCGGCGCACAACGGTGTCGGCATCCTCGCTCGAGATCATGATGACGGGGATGTCCTCGATCCAGTGGCTGCGGTTCATCTCGCTCAGCACCGCAAAGCCGTCCATGACCGGCATGACGATGTCCAGCAGGATCAGCGCAATGCCGGTGTCGTACTGCTCCAGCATGGCCAGGCATTCCCTGCCGTTCGCCGCCTCCAGAATGTTGTAGTCGCTGCCCAGGATCTCCGCCAGAATGGCGCGGTTCATCTCGGAGTCGTCCACAATTAAAATGCTCTGGCGGGTCTGGCTTTCGCGCCCGGCAGCGCTCAAAGCGCCGTCCCGGGCGTTGTCCTCGGTCACGACCATGTTTTTGCGGTTCTTGGCCTGGTACATCAGCTTGTCGGCGCGGGAGACTGCCTGCTCCACGGTCTCGCCGGGCTGCGTTATCACGCCGCCGATGCTGGCGGACAGCTGCAGACGGGAATACCCCGGCACGCTGGCGGTGTGCAGCTGCTCCCGGATGCGGTCCAGCTTGGCCAGGAACGCCGCGCGCTCAATGCCCGGCAGCACCAGCAGGAACTCGTCGCCGCCGTAGCGGATGAGCACGTCCGATTTGCGGATGCAGGCGCGCGCCACGTCAACGCAGGTGCGCAGCGCTATGTCGCCGGCCTGATGGCCGTAGGTGTCGTTGATCAATTTAAAGTCGTCCAGATCCAGCACGGCCACACCGGCGGGGTCGGTCTTGTCCTTGAGCGCGTCCTCAAAGTAGAGGCGGTTGTAGCTGTCGGTCAGTGCATCGTGGTAGAGCTTGGTATGGTAGCTCGCAATGCTGTCTATCAGGCGGTCCCCGTTTTCGGGGTCAATGAGGGTCTCGCCGTCCAGCTTCTGGATCAGCTCCATGACACAGGGAACGCCGTCGACCTCGCGGTAGACGGCGGTGACCTGAAAGACCTCGCTGCCCATGTATTCCAGCTTGGTGCGCTGGCGGTGATCCTCCAGCACCTGCCGGGAGATGCAGTTCCGGCAGGGGGTGTTTTTGCCCCAATAGCTGTAGCAGCTGCAAAAGCTGTTGACGGACTCCTTGCCGCCGACCTGCGCAGCATCCAGCAGCCGCACCACAGTAAAGATGGTGCGGTATTGGGCCATTTCCGTTTCGACCTGTTCTCTGGTCATAATGCTTCCGCCTTTATGTGAAGGAATGGGTAGATAAAAATTGTGTTATATATAAGAACATTATAGCATTGCAGGGTGTTTTTTGTCAATGTGGTAAGGGGAGACCCCATGACCGCCCGGCAGCGGATTGCCGCAGGGGCAGCCTCCCGGCGGCCCTGTCCTACCCGCTGCCTGCCCCGCATATACATACCGCAGGAGGTACATGCCATGCGTCGGATCGGATTCTACTTATTTATAATAGCCGTCTTTCTGCTTGCGCCGCTGCTTGCACTGCCGCAAAAGGCTGTCCCGGCCCCCGCTGCGGTGCCGACCCCCACCCCAACCGCCGTCGCCCGGGCCGCCGCGCCCTACCGCGCTGTGTGGGTCAGCTATCTGGAATGGGAGCAGGTCGATTTCTCGTCGGCGGAGGCGTTCACGCAGGCAATCGGCACAATGCTGGACAATATACAGTCGATTGGCGCAACAGTCGTGCTGGCGCAGGTGCGGCCCTTCGGCGATGCGCTCTACCCCAGCGACTACTTTCCGTTCAGCCACCTCTGCACCGGCACGCAGGGGCAGGACCCCGGGTTTGACCCGCTGGCACTGCTGGTGGACGCCGCCCACGCGCGGGACTTACAGCTGGAAGCCTGGGTCAACCCTTACCGCATCCAGGCCGGGCAGACCCCGGCACTGTGCGGCGCAAGCCCGGCGCGGCTGCACCCGGACTGGGTCAGGTACACCGACACCGGCGCGTATCTCGACCCCGCCAGCGCGGACGTGCGGCAGTACATTGCCGACGGGGTGGGGGAGCTGTGCGCAAGGTACGCTGTGGACGGCATCCACTTTGACGACTATTTTTACCCCACCACCGACCCGGCCTTTGACGCGGCGGACTACGCGGCCAGCGGCAGCACACTGACGCAGGACGACTGGCGGCGGGAGAACGTGAACGCCCTGATGGAGCTTTGCCACGCCGCGGCCCGGCGGTACGGCGTGCGGTTCGGCGCAGCCCCGGCGGGCGACCCGGAGCAGAACTACACCCTGCAATACAGCGACGCGGCCCGCTGGCTGCGGCAGGGGACTGTGGATTACCTGATGCCCCAGCTTTATTGGGGGCAGGAATATATAAAAAACGGCGATGCGTCGCACAGCTTTGCGCAGCTGGCCGCCGCGTGGGCCGCACTGCCCCGCGCGGCGGGCGTGAAGCTGTACGCCGGGCTGGGGGCCTACCGCGTCGGCGCAGGGGATGGGTCCGATGCCGGCTCCGAGTGGTTTTCCGGCCATGCGCTGGCCGACCAGCTTGCTTTGCTTGCCCGTTTAGGGGTGCAGGGCGCGGGGCTCTACCGCTACGGCAGCCTGTTTGCCAATTCCGGCGCCCCGGCGCTGGCGGAAAGTGAAGCGGAGGCAATAAAAGGTGTCTGGCAGGGCTGAGCGGAAAATCCGGCGGTGCCGACAATGATTTGGTACTTGCAAAAGCGGTAAAAATGCAAGATAATAGAGAGGCGGGGCGGCTTGCGGCTGCCCGCAGGATCCAAGGGAAGATAAAGGAGAAACTCCATGAACAATATAAACGACCTCTATAACCGCTGGCTTGCCCAGCCGGATCTGGACGACGCCGTCAAAGCCGAGCTCGTCTCCATCGCAGGCGACAGCGACGCCGTCACGGACCGCTTTTACCGCGATCTGGAATTCGGCACCGGCGGCCTGCGCGGGGTGATCGGCGCGGGCACGAACCGGATGAACCTCTACACCGTGCGCAAGGCAACGCAGGGGCTGGCGGACTACCTCAATGCGTCCGGCCTGCCCAAAAAGGTAGCCATCGCCCACGACAGCCGCCATAACGGTGCGCTGTTCGCCCGCGAGACCGCCCGCGTGCTGGCCGCGAACGGCATTACCGCCTGCATGTACCCCCGGCTTGAGCCGACCCCGGCGCTTTCGTGGGCGGTGCGGTACCTCGGCTGCGGCGCGGGCGTCTGCGTGACGGCCAGCCACAACCCCGCTAAGTACAACGGCTACAAGGTCTACGGAGCAGACGGCTGCCAGATCACGCTGGAGGCTGCCGAGAAAATTCTGGCAGCTATCGAAAAAATTGATTGCTTTGACGATGTCCGGCTGGCAGATTTTGACGCTGCCGCCGCCGCGGGCCGCATTGTGACAATTGACGAAAAATGCCTCGATGATTTTGTGCAGGCTGTCTATGACCAGCGCGTCGGCGACGGCGCGGGCATCGACGCGCTCAAGCTCGTCTACACTCCGCTGAACGGCACGGGTCTGGAATGTGTGAAAAAGCTGCTGAAAAAGCTCGGCGTGACCCATGTGACCGTTGTGCCCGAGCAGGAAAAGCCCGACGGCGACTTCCCGACCTGCCCCTACCCGAACCCCGAGATCCGCGAAGCTATGCAAAAAGGCTTGGAGCTGTGCGACAAGGTCCGCCCCGATCTGCTGCTGGGCACCGACCCCGACTGTGACCGCTGCGGCACCGCCGTGCCCGACGGCAAGGGCGGCTACCGCCTGATTACCGGCAATGAGATGGGTATCATCCTGCTGGACTATATCTGCCGCACCCGTCTGGCACAGGGCACGATGCCCGCCGACCCCGTGGCGGTAACGACCATCGTTTCCACCGATATGGCAGCGCCGGTTGCGAAAAAGTACGGCGTCGAGCTGCGCCGCACCCTGACCGGCTTTAAGTTCATCGGCGAGCAGATCGGCAAGCTGGAGGCCGAGGGGCGTCCCGAACGCTATATCTTCGGCTTTGAGGAGAGCTACGGCTACCTGTCCGGCGGCCACGTCCGCGACAAGGACGCTGTCAACGCGACGCTGCTGGTCTGCGAGGCCGCGGCCTGGTACGCCCAGCAGGGCAAGACGCTGCTGGACGCCATCGAGGCATTGTACAGGGAGTTCGGTTACTACCGCAATGCGCTGTGCAGCTTTGCCTTTGAGGGCGAGAGCGGCATGCACACGATGCAGGAGCTGATGAAGAAGCTGCGCGCCAACGCCCCGGAGGACATTGCCGGGTACAAGGTGGAGTCCGTCGTGGACTACGACACCGACGGCACCGGCCTGCCCCGCGCCAACGTGCTGGAATACCATCTGGACGGCGGGCATAAGCTGATGGTCCGCCCCTCCGGCACCGAGCCGAAAATTAAAGTTTATCTTTCCGCCGTCGGCGACAGTGAGGCAGCCGCCGATGCCGTGAACGCCGCGCTGGCCAAAGCCGCCGCGGACATGATGAAAGTGTGAATGGTATGGCAATTCTGAAATTGACCCCGAGCTGCAAGGATTATCTGTGGGGCGGCAGCCGCCTGCGCACCGATTTTGGCATCAAGAGCGACCTTGAACCGCTGGCCGAAGCGTGGGTGCTGTCCTGCCACCCGGACGGCCCGAGCTATCTGCCCGACGGCACGACGCTGGCGGACTACGTGGCCGCGCACCCCAAAGCCCTGGGCACGGACTGCGCAAAATTTGAGCAGTTCCCGATCCTGACAAAGTTCATCGACGCCAGCAGCAACCTGTCCATTCAGGTACACCCGTCCAACGACTACGCGCTGAAAAACGAACACCAGTACGGCAAAACCGAGATGTGGTATGTGTTGGACTGCGTGCCGGGGGCGTACCTGTACTACGGCTTTACGCACGAAATCTCCAAAGAGGAGTTTGCGGAGCGCATCAAAAATAACACCCTGACCGAGGTCCTGAACGCCGTACCCGTACACAAGGGCGACTGCTTTTTTATCCCGTCCGGCACGCTGCACGCCATCTGCCAGGGCATCGTCGTGGCCGAGGTGCAGCAAAACTCCAACGTGACCTACCGCGTCTACGACTACGGGCGCGTCGGTGCGGACGGCAAGCCCCGCGCCCTGCACATTGAAAAGGCGCTGGACGTGACCCGCCGCACGCCGCCGCAAAAGCACGACTTCGGCAGCCATCTCGCGCAGTGCGAGTATTTCACGGTGGACGCGAAAAAAGGCGCGTTTGACGGCGTGGCCGACGAAAAGAGCTTTGTCTCGCTGCTCATCACCGACGGCGCGGGCACGCTGACCTGCGGCGGCGAGACCGTGAAGGTCAAAAAGGGCGAAAGCTATTTTATCCCCGCGGGCAGCGGCAAGTACGCCGTGACCGGCGACTGTGAGACGCTGGTGACGGTGGTGTAAACGGCCCCAAGGACGGTAGGGGCGGCCATTGGCCGCCCGCCAACCTGCCGCAGCAACGCATTTCCCCATTGCAGAGACAGTAGGGGCCGGGCATGCC
>OOBN01001948.1_pt1 | contig 13692 bp, 10 predicted proteins | sample 1671091 | NCBI WGS metagenome assembly OOBN01 (sample SAMN06348121, study PRJEB24527) | human gut metagenome | biome: human gut; feature: ankylosing spondylitis patient; material: feces | host: Homo sapiens | place: China | collected 2015-10 | reverse complement strand
TCTGTCCCATAGAAAAACAAAGCGTAACGAACGCTGTATCAGCTAATTCGCTACGTTTTACCCAAATTTACTTTTTCGCTATGTGTTTATTTTATAAATGAATATATGTCCGGTCGCACACCGGTCCCTTGTATTGTTTGCAATAATACCTTTAAATGGCCGTTAATGGCCAAAGTTGCAGATGAACAGGGTATCCGGCATATCGCTACCGGGCATTATGTCCGGTTGATGGAGACGGGAGGCCATTCTTATCTGCAATCCGGAGTCGATCCGGACAAAGACCAGTCCTTTTTTCTTTGGGGACTTCCTGAGATTTTGATCAAAAGAATGATTTTACCTTTAGGGACGTTAACAAAAACTGAGGTCCGGGAAATTGCCCGACAACGGGGATTCTTTCAGATTGCTGCCCGAAAAGATAGTTTAGGGGTTTGTTTCTGTCCGGGAGATTATCGCTCTTTTCTGAAAAAACGGTTGGGCGAGTCTGTTTTTTCAGAGGGATTTTACGAAGATGAATCCGGCAAGATTATCGGTAAGCATAAAGGATATCCTTTTTATACCGTAGGTCAACGCAGAGGACTGGGGTTGAATTTGCAGCATCCGGTTTTTGTTAAAGAAATTTCTGCTCAAGATAATCGAGTAGTTATTGCGTCCCTTTCGGGGATGTATAAAATCCGGATGATATTGAAATCTGTAAATGTAATCGATTCTTCCGATTTTGACGGACGTTGTGCGATAACCTGCAGAATCCGTTATCGAAAACAGAATACTCCTTGTCGGGTCTTTTTTATTTCGGATAATCGGGCGGAAGTCCGTTTTGAAGAGCCGGTACATTCTGTTGCTCCCGGTCAGGCGGCCGCTTTTTATTGCGGGGATAGGCTATTGGGCGGAGGCATTATTGTATCTGCGGAGTAATAATAACGTTATATCAGATTAAAAATGTGCTATGGAGAATATGGGAGAGAAAGAAATTTTGGAAAAATTAGAACGAAAGGGAGTAAAGCCGACGGCTAACCGTATATTGGTATTAAAAGCTTTGTTGAGTAATTCGACGCCTGTCAGTTTATCGGATTTGGAGGATTTTATCGTTACGATGGATAAGTCGAGTATCTTTCGTGTGTTGACATTGTTTCTCGAACATAATGTCGTTCATGCAATGGAAGACGGCAGCGGGTCTTTAAAGTATGAGGTTTGCATGAGTGAAGGCAGATGTTCTCTCTCCGATATGCATATCCATTTTTATTGCGAAGTGTGTCACCGGACATATTGTTTTAAGACGATACATGTTCCGGTAATAGAACTTCCCGAAAATTTTACACCGCATTTTGTCAATTATATGGTCAAGGGGGAATGTCCGGAATGTAAGGGGCAGCATTCCGAAGTTTGAGACGTTTGCTTGATCGGCATTTCTTTGGCGCTTAGCCAGTACTTGTTTTTTCAGTGGAAGATATGCCTTGTCCCGATATGGACTGCTTGTCCTCGATTATAGCCTTATTTTCACTGTCCACTTCTTGTGAAAACGGTAAAACAGACCGGAAGAAAGAGCAAAAATGACCCGATAGAGTTTTTTATCGGAAAATTTAGATAGGCTCTAAGGCAAATGATATAGAATAAAGTGCAAATCATTTTTGCTAAGTAGTGGGTACAAATTTCTTTGCAATCAGGTTGCATAATTTTCTCTCTAACTTTGTGCCAAAGATCAAAATAATCATGTTTTAATTATGGCACATAATCATCACGAGCACCATCACGGTCATAAACACCTTCATGCTCACGGAGGGTTGAAAGGGCAAGTAATCCTTATTATCGTCACTATACTTTTGTTTATTGGAGCGGTACTTATTGAGAAGAATTGTAATCTGCCAACATGGCAACTACTACTCGTTTATCTCGTTCCTTATTTGCTTGTCGGTTATCATACATTGGCAGAGGCGGCTGAAGGCATCTTGGGCGGAGATATCTTCAATGAACATTTCCTGATGTCTATTGCTACAATCGGCGCACTTTGTATTGGCTTTCTTCCGGGAGCTGAGACAGAATTTCCGGAAGCGGTATTTGTAATGTTATTCTTCCAAATAGGAGAGTTATTTGAAAATTATGCTGAAGGAAAGAGTCGTGACAGCATTTCACACCTTGTGGATATACGTCCTGACGTCGCTAATGTGGAGATCGGTGGAAAATTGGTAACCGTTTCACCCGAAAATGTAAATGTGGGAGATATTATTGTTATTAAGCCGGGCGAAAAAGTTCCTCTTGACGGAAGAATCATTGACGGCACATCATCTCTTAACACGATTGCTCTGACGGGAGAAAGCATGCCCAGAGATTTGAGCGTGGGCGATGACGTAATTTCGGGCTGTGTGAACCTTACGGGGGTTATTCGCGTAAAAACGACTAAAGATTTCGGGGAGAGTACGGTTTCAAAAATTATCGAACTGGTGGAAAGTGCCGATGAGCATAAATCTAAGAGTGAATCGTTCATTACAAAGTTTGCACACGTATATACCCCGATTGTGGTTATTGCCGCATTACTGCTTGCTGTTATACCACCGTTATTTTCATCGGTGGGATTTGCCGAGTCGTTCCCGGCGTGGTTTCACCGTGCACTGATTTTTCTCGTAGTATCATGTCCATGTGCTTTGGTGATCAGTGTACCGCTCACATTCTTTGGGGGACTTGGCGGTGCATCACGCAAAGGTATTCTTATTAAAGGGAGTAATTATATGGATACGCTGGCAAGAGTGGGTACGGTGGTATTCGATAAGACCGGAACTTTAACTCGGGGAGAATTTGAGGTAACAGCTGTACATCCTGATGATTTCAATGAAACAGAACTTTTACATCTTGCAGCGCATGTGGAACATTTCTCTACACATCCGATAGGAGAAGCCTTGCGTACCGCTTTCCCGAACGAGGCAACAGATGGTTGTAAGATAACGGATGTCGAGGAAATTGCAGGACATGGAATCCGTGCAAATGTATCGGGCTGTACTGTTTGTGTGGGTAACTCTAAAATGATGGATGCGATAGGTGTAAAATGGAATAATTGTCATAGTATAGGAACGATAATTCATGTAGCCGTAGATGGTAAATATGTCGGGCACGTAGTTATAAATGACCGTTTGAAAGATGATAGTGCACAGGCTGTTAAATCACTGAAGCGACTTGGTGTGGACCATATGGTAATGCTTACCGGTGATCGTAAAGAGGTTGCGTTTGATGTGGCAAAAAAACTCGGACTTGACACTTGCTACGCCGAGTTGATGCCTGCCGATAAGGTGAGATATGTTGAGCAGTTGCTTGCCACAAAAACAGAAAACAAAACTCTTGCTTTTGTAGGTGATGGAATTAATGATGCTCCTGTTTTGAAACGTGCAGATATTGGTATCGCAATGGGTGGACTTGGCAGTGATGCCGCAATAGAAGCCGCCGATGTGGTGCTCATGGATGACCAACCGTCAAAAATAGCCACAGCAATACGTATTGCACGTCGCACCATATGCATTGCACATGAGAATGTATGGTTTGCTATCGGTATAAAGATCGCAATACTCGTTCTTGCTTCTATCGGGCTCGGTACTATGTGGATGGCTGTTTTTGCAGATGTCGGAGTAACTGTTCTGGCAGTGTTTAATGCAATGCGGGCGTTACGAATTTAAGCGTTTGTTCTCAAATCTGACCTAAGCAAAATTTGAACAGGCTCTAAGACGAGCACTATGGAAAGGATAAATTTAAAGAGCCATATCAAACTCTATTTTGAGTAATGATATGGCTCTTTGGGTTACGTTGAATTGAGTTAGGTTTCAGATTAAAAGTTTATCTTTTCGATAAAGAAACTCTCTGAATTAGAACATCTTTGCAAAACTCAAAAAAACACACAAAGTCAACCTTGTAAAAACTCAGAAAAGATTTTATTTAACCTCCCATGTCTCTTCACTTAATAAAAGATCCCGTAGAGTCTTTTTCGGATTCTTTTCTTTTATGGAGTCGATCTGTTTTTTTACTTCTTGATCGTAGACGGGTGCATCGACCGATCGAATAACACCTACGGCCAAAGGCAGTTCATGACCGTCCATCATGGCAAGGCGTTGATGTAAGAAATTATCTTGGGTCGTCGCATCATGAGTGAGTATATCATTAAGTGTTACTCCGTTTTCTCCTATTGTGACTGCTTTTAATGTGAAACCGTCGTCGAGAACCAATCCTTTATTGAGATCTTTACCGAAGAGCATTTTTTCTCCGTGCTTCAAATGTATTGTTCGTTCTGCCCGGAATTCTTTATCCGCTACATAACTATGTATATGGTCGTTGAATATGACACAGTTTTGCAAAATTTCAACGACCGATGCCCCTTTATGTCTTCCAGCTTCTACCATTACTTCTTTAGATACGGCCAGATCGACATCTATTGCCCGGGCAAAAAAATGCCCTCGAGCTCCGAATGTCAGTTCTGCAGGTACAAAAGGGTCTTCGACCGTACCGTAGGGAGATGATTTGGTAACAGCTCCTCGATCACTGGTCGGAGAATATTGGCCTTTTGTGAGTCCGTATATTTTGTTGTTCAGCAAGATAATATTAAGATCTACATTTCTTCGTAAGGCATGAATAAAGTGGTTTCCACCGATAGCCAGACAATCTCCGTCTCCGGTAATTTGCCATACCGTGAGATCGGGATTGGCGGTTTTGACACCCGTTGCGATAGCTGCTGCCCGTCCGTGAATCGTATGAAATCCGTAAGTATTCATATAATATGGTAACCGGGATGAACAACCTATACCCGATATCACAGCCGTTTTGTGAGGCGGAATGCCTAACTCGGCCATTGCTTTTTGTAATGTATTTACTACGGCATGATCTCCGCACCCCGGACACCAGCGTACATATTGGTCGCTTTTAAAATCTTTGGCGGTATATTCTGTATTGCTGCTCATGAGTTATTCCTCCATCAGTTTTGAAAAATGATCGGTCAGTTCACTTACCATGAACGGTTGACCTTGAACTTTGTTGAATCGTGATACATTGGTAAGTCCCGGAATTTTGGCACATAATTGGGTGGCAAATTGTCCGTTATTCAGCTCGCAAACTACGATTTTCTTATATCGTCTTAATATCTCTTCCGTGTTTTTGGGCATTGGATTGATATAATTGAAATGAACCATTGCTACCTTTTTGCCGATAGCGTTCATTGATTCCACCGCAGAATAAAGATGTCCGTATGTACCACCCCATCCGACAACCAGTAAATCAGCTTCCGGATTACCCAATATCTCAAGTTCGGGTATTTCGTTTGCTATATAATCGATTTTTGCTTGTCGCATATCCGTCATTTTTTGGTGATTGGCCGGATCGGTTGATATCGCACTGGTAATACAGTCTTTTTCCAGTCCTCCCAATCGGTGCATAAAACCTTCTGTTCCGGGAATAGCCCAATAACGGACATTTGTTTCAGGATTACGTTTATAAGGTTTCCAGTTATCTTTCAATAAATCATTGTAAACATATTGAGGATGTATTTCGGGATATTCTTCCATTTCGGGAATGCGCCAAGCCGAAGATCCGTTCGCGATAAAAGCATCTGTCAAAAGAATGACCGGAGTCATGTGTTCCAATGCTATTTTTGATGCGGCGAAGGCCATATCGAAACAGTTGGTCGGGGTCGAAGCCGCGAGAACGACTACGGGAGATTCGCCGTTTCTTCCGTACAAAGCTTGTAGCAAGTCTGTTTGTTCCGATTTAGTCGGGAGTCCTGTAGAAGGGCCTCCGCGTTGTACGTCGATAATCACTAACGGCAGCTCTGCCATAACGGCAAGACCGATTGCTTCGCTTTTTAGTGCAAGTCCCGGGCCGGAAGTCGATGTGGCTGCAAGGTTACCGGCAAAGCTAGCTCCGATCGCCGTGCATATTCCGGCTATTTCATCTTCTGCTTGAACGACTTTTACACCCAGATCTTTTCTCTTGGCCAATTCATGAAGAATATCACTTGCCGGAGTGATAGGATAACTTCCTAAAAATAGCGGTAATCCCGATTTTTCAGATGCAGCGATCAATCCTAATGCAGTTGCCCTGTTTCCGTTTACATCGGTATAGAACCCTTTTTTTGCCGACTTTGTCTCGATACGGTAAGTCGATACCGAAGCATGTATGTTGTTTCCGTAATTATACCCGTCGGTCATGACTTTGATATTGGCCTCGAGAACGGACGGTTTTTTTGCAAATTTGTTTTTCAATAAGTGTGCGGCCTGATCTAAGGGTCGGTCGAATAACCAGCAAATCAGTCCTAATGCGAACATGTTTTTACAACGAAGAATTGTTTTGTTATCTAATCCCGAGTCTGCTAAAGAGTCTTTGACAAGAGATGTGATGGCTACGGGAACTACTTGTACCGAATTCATGTTCAGTTCTTTAAAAGGATCTTCGGTTAGGAATGCTGCCTTTTCGAGATCATTTTTTTGGAATGAATCGGTATCGATGATAACCACTGCATTCGGTTTTACATATTTAGTATTGGTTTTTAATGCTGCCGGATTCATGGCAACCAAAACATCGGCCTTATCTCCCGGAGTATATACCCCTTTACCGATATGCACTTGAAATCCGGATACTCCGCCCAATGTCCCTTGAGGGGCACGTATTTCTGCCGGATAATCGGGGAAAGTGGAAATTTCATTTCCGATAGCTGCCGAAATGTTTGAAAAGAGGTTTCCTGCTAATTGCATTCCGTCTCCGGAATCTCCGGAGAAACGGATAACCACTTTTTCCAGTTCTTTCACGTTCGTTTGTTCTGACATAATCTCCCTTATTTAGTTTATTGTTTTGATCGAATTGTTTGTAATGAAAAACAGGAATATTTCAAGTTTCAAATTATTATATATTTTGCTGAAATGGTATTTATTGTATAGCAAATGTGCTTTTTATGAAGCTAATTTGTTACTACAACGCAAAGAAACAAAATTTTTGGTAACTAAACCAACTTTTGAGAAGTTATCCTTATGAAATTTTAAAAATAAGCTATTTCTGTGAGTTTTTTTCATGGAAAAGAGAAAAATAGAAGAGAGTGTTAATTTATTTTTGTTCGATAATAGTATAAAGTCGTTCTACGGCTTTTTCTATGGCATCGTAACTTTCCAATTTACCGGTATCGAAGATAATAGATGATCGTTTATATTTTTCTTCACGAGCTGAAAGATTTGTTTTTATGAACTCCATTAGCTCCGAATCGGTTTTATCCCGTAATAGCGGACGATTACTACGGGCGTGTTTCAATCTTTGAAAAAGAATCTCAGGGGTTGTTTGTAAATAGATACAACATCCTTGTTTATTCATATAGTCGATATTATCAAAAAAGCAGGGAGCTCCGCCGCCGGTGGCGATTATCACATCTTCAAATTCTCCGACTTCTCGCAGCATGTTCCGTTCGATAATGCGAAATTCCTTTTCTCCTTTTTCTGCAAATATTTCATTTATGGTTTTCCTGAACCGGGTTTCGATATAATGATCGAGGTCGATAAACGAGAGTCCGGCTTTTTGTGCGAGACGCAATCCGAGAGTACTTTTTCCAGAACCCATGTATCCGGTAAGGAATATTCTTTTCATAACTGGCGGTATAGATTTGATTGTTATGATAACTGTTTTGCAAAAATAGACCATTTTACTACAATACTCAATAAATATATCTATTTTTGTGTAAAATGATTTTTTAACATTCCATATATGGGGAATAAGTTCAAATATTATGTCGTGTGGGAAGGTCTGGCTCCGGGAATTTATGATTCTTGGGAGGAGTGTCAATTGCAGGTAAAAAATTATAAAGGAGCTAAATATAAAAGTTTTCCGACCAAAGATGCTGCAATAAAGGCATTTCGGGCAGGATACGATGAACATTTGGGAATACTGGGACAATTGGCCGATGTGATGAAGAAAAGTCATACGGTGAATTTGGATGCTGTTCCCGAGTATCTGAAAGATTCATTGGCTGTAGATGCTTCTTGTCTGGGAAATCCCGGTATCATGGAATATCGTGGAGTTAGTGTCCGTACCGGGAAAGAAATTTTTCGGCAAGGTCCTTTTGAAGACGGGACTAATAATGTGGGGGAGTTTTTAGCCTTAGTGCATGGTTTGGCCTTATTAAAACAACAGAATAGTTCAATGACAATTTGCTCTGACAGCCGGAATGCCATGGCTTGGGTACGAGATAAGAAATGTAAAACAAAACTTGTCCGAACAGAAAAAAATACAAAAATATTCGAGTTGATAGCGCGGGCCGAAAAATGGTTGGCTGAAAACACATATCCAAATCGGCTGGTAAAATGGGAAACTAAAGAATGGGGTGAGATTCCTGCCGATTTTGGAAGAAAATAAAAGTTTCTTTAATCCATGCAGCATATTATGGAGAAGATACGTCTTTCTGTATAGATGTCTGTTTTATTTCATTTTATGAAAATGAAATTCAGAAAAAGTAAAACGAAAAGAAAACGTATAAATCGGAATAGTATGATTATTGGGTTAGATGCAAAGCGGGCGATGGCAAATCATACCGGCTTGGGAAATTATAGCCGGTATATGGTAGATATATTGGCAACTTATCATCAAAGCAATAATTACCGGTTATTTGTCCCGAAAGAAAAAAAGAACAGTTCGTTCGATAAATTGTTGCATCATAATAACGTCCATTCGTCGTTTCCCCAATCTACTACGATGAAGCGTTTTTCTTCTTTGTGGCGTACTTGGTTTATTAAAAAAGACCTTGTACGGAACGGTATACAGTTATATCATGGATTAAGTAATGAATTGCCGATAGGAATACATAAGACGGGAATCAAAAGCGTGGTAACTATACATGATCTTATATTCCTACGTTATCCCGAATATTATAAACCCATAGACCGTAAGATATATAATTTTAAGTTCCGGTATGCTTGTCAGGTTGCAGACCGTATTGTTGCGATCAGTGAATGTACGAAACGGGATATTATGCATTTTTATCATATTCCTGAAGAGAAGATAGATGTCGTATATCAAGGTTGTGACCCGCAGTATTCGGTTCGGGTGAGCGAGTCCCGTAAGTCGGAAGTAAGAGTAAAATATGATCTACCGGAAAAATTTATTTTGAATGTCGGGAGTATAGAAGAACGCAAAAATCTTATGCTGGCGGTTCAGGCTTTAAAAGACATTCCTTCCGATGTGCATTTGGTTGCTATCGGGCGTAAAACTCCTTATGTGAATAAAATAATGGATTATGTGGCTGAAAATAATCTTGAAGATCGGGTTCATTTGATTCATGATCTTCCGCATAAAGATCTCCCGGCAGTTTATCAGTTGGCCACTTTATTTGTATACCCTTCGCGTTTCGAAGGGTTCGGAATACCTATTATAGAAGCTATGCATTCTCAGCTTCCGGTTATTGCGGCTACCGGATCTTGCTTGGAGGAAGCCGGAGGAAAAGATTCTTTATATGTCGATCCGGATGATGTTTCCGGAATGGCTGAAGCGATGAACCGGATATTGGAAGATCCTGCTTTGCGTGAAAAGATGATTGCTTCTGGAAATATCTATTTGCAGCGTTTTCAGGAAAATATTTTGGCAGATTCGATGAGTAAGGTTTATTCGAAATGTTTTGAAGGAACTGAATCTGCAATGATTAGTCAGCAGGATATTCAGGTTGAAGACTATCGAATGAATTGGTCAAAGAGGCCTTTATAAACAAATTCTTGTTGAAAATTCTTCTTTTCTAACTATTGTGTATATTCAAATAAGATTTGACAGGGATTTATTATCTTTGTCGCAAAATAATATCGTATAATAATATGGATAACAAACCGGAGGTAATAGATCCATCTGAATTGCTGACATTGTGTATGCCGACTTATAATCGGGTTGTAAATGTTTGTGAAGCTTTAGAAGATATTATTCCGAAAATAAGACCGTATAATTTCCGTTTGATCGTTGTTGATAACTGTTCGCCCGACAATACCCGTAAGGTCGTTGAGGCTTATCAGGGGTTATATGATCGTTTAGAATATTTCGGACAAGACGAGAATAAGGGATATGATATTAATTTCGAAACGGCGTTGAAATTAGCGAAAACACCGTATTGTTGGGTAATAGGAGACGGAAACAGATTGCAGGCACAGAATTTTCCGGCAATAGTGAAGACTCTTTCCGAACAAATGCCGGATATTTATATTGTCGATGAGGTGCATCGGGCACTCTCCTCTTTTCCTCCTAAGGTTTATACCGATGCAAGCGATCTGTTGCATGATTTAGGCTGGCATATGACTTTGCTCTCTTCTACTATATTTTCCCAAAAGATTATTCAGATGGGAAATTTCGAGAAATATAGAAATACACATTTCTTGCATTTGGGAGTCGTATTCGATTCTCTTGCCCGTCTTGATAAATTTACAGCGGTATGGAGCGGTTTGGATTTAATACACGGCAGTATGCTGCCGAAAGGAAATAGTTGGAATCCCGGTCGGGTTATGGAAATTTTCGGAGGTGCGTGGACTGAACTGATTCTTTCTTTACCGGATAATCTTTCGATGGAGGCGAAACGCTATTGTATAGCTTTTCATGGTAAAAAAACACGTCTTTTCGGGAAACGGCATCTTAAAAAACAACGGGCGGCCGGAGGGCTTAATTATTCTATTTATAAAAAATATGAGAAATATATCCCTTATTTTGCTCCGGGGAAACGTCTTCGTATCTTGATTTATTCTTTTTATCCTAATTTTTTGAATCGTTATTATTGGAGGAATAAACGTTATATCCGAAAGACGGGGAAACCTCTTTTTTGATGGGATTGGATCTGCCCGGTCAGAAAATATAAAAGCCGTTTCAGCATTAGATTCATTAGCTGAAACGGCTTTCAATTTAGGTTATCTTTTATTCTTTTTCTGCTATAATCTCGAATATTTCTGCAGTACCTTCTATACTTATTTTTTCTACATTCTTATTTTCTAACTGTATTTTGGAGAATGGCGAATCGAGTATTGTTTCAGAGACCAAATTGCCTTTTGCATCTAATTGTTTACATTTGAGAGGAGTTGATAAACGATTTGTTAACAAGATATAGCTTTTTATGCCTTTCTCTACTTCAAAAACTATAGATTCGCTACACTCAAAAGATGTGCCGAGATTACGGTCAAATGCGTAGAGAGCTTGTTGCCGGTCTTCTGTTTCTAATTTGAATCCCAGATTTTCTGCATGTAGAGGATTTACCTCGAATGAACGTACCGAGGCATAGTTGGTCCGTTTAGAATCAAGGCGTTTCAACCGTACATAACGGGCTTTTACAGGATCACCGTTCCAATGAATAACATATTGTTTCTCTAACTCTCCTGTTAAGGCTTTCCAATTATTCCCGTTTTCGGAATATTCAAGGACAGCATGGTCGAAATAATCTACATCATCGATCGAATTTCTCCCTTGTAGGATGGATATTTCGGAAACTTCTCGTATTGTTCTCAAATCGACACCGATCCAGTCTCCTGCTTTCTGTGCAATACCAGAAGTGTAATAAGTCGTGGTATCATTGTCGAGCATCAGTTTGGTTTGTGTGGTACTGGAATTCCCGAACGAACCGATACCTTTATAATCCATCGGTATCTCTCCGGTAAGATGTTTCAAAAATTCGTGGGCCATATCATCCATTGCGTTTTCATAAAATGGTTGAAGTTTCATTGTCCCGGATTTATGAGCTTCGTAATTTTTTCGGTCTTCCTTGCTCATTAGATTTTGTATGTATTTGTTCCAGAATAATGTATCATTCTGTCCGGTACGATAGATGCGGGTTAGTTCTACTGCACGTTTTCCTCTTGTCCCTAATTTCCCGAACTCCGTTAGCCATGGGTGAAGCTCTTTCATCAGGTTCTGGTTGGTGCAACCTTTTTCTATTTCAGCAGGTACGTTTTCTATTTTTTCAAACTCCTTTTCTAAATTTCGGGCGGCTTCATCCGTCCAGTTTGCAAGCCTGAAAGTGGTGGTTTCCCATGATTCATCCCGACGATAACCAGTTTCTGTATCGCAAGAGTGAATAGCAAAGGTGCGATAAGCATCCCGGGCATTCGGCATCAGTTCGTTTAAGCCTCTTTCCCAATTATCTAAAGCGTTGTAGGCAGCAATGTTCCATGTATAATCTGCGACCCCATATAAAGCCAATTTCGAAGCTTCTCCGTGTTCCATCGGATTGCTGACAATTCCGCAGACTTCTTTTTCTGTGAGCGATGTATCCAAGCCGTATACCGGACCTTGTAAGAGAATGTTGCGCATATAGTCTGTTACAGGGTAGTTCCACCAATAATAAGCCGGTCGTTTAATACGGGAATTTACAAAATCCAGTGTTTCTTTAGTCAGGTCGCTGCAAACAACATCTCCCGTCCAGAAAACTTTTATATCAGGATAGAGAGTTTTACCGTAAATAGCGAGGCTGCCTTTTTCCGTAGGATCTGCCCAAAGTTTGGAGTAGTCGGTCGGGCAGACAGTGAGTGGAGATACGTCACCCTTGACTTTTACAAAATCATCCGTTAACCGGTTCAATAGTTCGGTTTGTTTCGACGGATTAGTTCCCTCCCCCGAAATATCATCGAAAAAAATTGCAAAGTGGCGTACTCCAAGATCGTACATCCAATTGAATTTATTGACCAGATTTTTGTAGTCTTCTTCGTTCCATTTAATATCTTGTCCCGGATGTATTGCCCAAACAAAATCTACACGATTCCGTTTGCTGGCTTCGATCAGCTGTTTAATGTTTTTTGCTTCTTTTTCAGGATAGGGAAGACGCCAATTGGGACAACTGTGATAAGGGTCGTCTTTCGGTCCGTATAAGTAAGTGTTCATTTTGAACTTTCCGTAAAAGTCGATAAGAGACATTCTTACTTCGTGAGACCATGGAGTTCCGTAAAAGCCTTCGACTACTCCGCGATTCGGCAGGTCGGGATAATCGTTGATTTCCAGATAAGGCAATTGCTTGTTTTCGGTAATCGGGCTTTCCAATAACTGACGTAAAGTCTGGATGCCGTAAAATGCTCCCCGTTCATCATATCCGGTAATGGATATGCCGTTTTTATGAATATTCAGGGCATAAGCTCCGGATACATTCTTTACTTTTTGTTTTTCAGCGGCTTTTTTCCCGAAGTCAACGATCAGTTTTGCTCCATTTTTATTGAATGTGACAAAATTTAAGTCGCTTGTAAATTTTTTCTGTTTATCTTTCAAGATAAATCCTTGAGAAATATCCAGTTTCCCATTTCCTATGAAACTCAGCTTTTGTGGAGTAGGATTGATGACTAACCCTTGATGATCTATTTTTCTCCCCGGAACAGGTAATACATCTTGTTTTTCTGAACGTTGTGAGGATAAATCGAAATTTGTTTCTTGTGCATACAGATTACTGCACATGAGTACGCCTGCAATTCCTGCAAATAATGTCTTTTTATAATTTGTCATTTTTAGTATTAGTATTTAAGTATTTACACTTAATAAACGTTACAAATATATTGTATCTTATCGAAATAAAAATTGTTTCAAATCAAAAAAGCTATTAAAAAATATGTATTGATTGAAAGACTGTCTGAGTTTTCCGGTAAAATTTTGTGTATTCGGATTTTTTGAATCTCTTGTCAGTTCGTTTTTTGTTGGAAAATTGAAGTGACCCCCAAAAGTTGGACAAGTTAAACATTATCCCGTAATAGAAAGAGT
>OOBN01001943.1_pt1 | contig 13712 bp, 9 predicted proteins | sample 1671091 | NCBI WGS metagenome assembly OOBN01 (sample SAMN06348121, study PRJEB24527) | human gut metagenome | biome: human gut; feature: ankylosing spondylitis patient; material: feces | host: Homo sapiens | place: China | collected 2015-10 | reverse complement strand
AATACCCCACAGCCCCGAAAAAGAGCCAGTCAGTTGCTTAACTGACTGGCATTACAGCCCTTGAGCTGCCGTTTTTTTATTCTGTTAGTTGTGAAACTGAAGCGATTTAGTCGCTATCGATCTCATCAAATATGGCTCGCTTTGAGATATTCCTCAAGTAAAAAAACACCTCTTCCTGCGATTTCTCACAAAAAAGATTCGTTGACAAAAAGTGACAAAATTATGAGATTTCCATCACACATTTTGACATCAGGAACGGTATGCTGAATTCACCAAGACGGGAAGACAAGAGGTAAAATTTATGACAATGAACATTACCAGCAAACAAATGGAAATTACTCCGGCCATCCGCCAACATGTCGCAGACCGTCTCGCCAAACTGGAAAAATGGCAAACACATCTGATTAATCCACATATCATTCTGTCCAAAGAGCCACAAGGGTTTGTTGCTGACGCCACAATCAATACACCTAACGGCGTTCTGGTTGCCAGTGGTAAACATGAAGATATGTACACTGCAATTAACGAATTGATCAACAAGCTGGAACGGCAGCTCAATAAACTGCAGCACAAAGGCGAAGCACGTCGTGCCGCAACATCGGTGAAAGACGCCAACTTCGTCGAAGAAGTTGAAGAAGAGTAGTCCTTTATATTGAGTGTATCGCCAACGCGCCTTCGGGCGCGTTTTTTGTTGACAGCGTGAAAACAGTACGGGTACTGTACTAAAGTCACTTAAGGAAACAAACATGAAACACATACCGTTTTTCTTCGCATTCTTTTTTACCTTCCCCTGAATGGGAGGCGTTTCGTCGTGTGAAACAGAATGCGAAGACGAACAATAAGGCCTCCCAAATCGGGGGGCCTTTTTTATTGATAACAAAAAGGCAACACTATGACATCGGAAAACCCGTTACTGGCGCTGCGAGAGAAAATCAGCGCGCTGGATGAAAAATTATTAGCGTTACTGGCAGAACGGCGCGAACTGGCCGTCGAGGTGGGAAAAGCCAAACTGCTCTCGCATCGCCCAGTACGTGATATTGATCGTGAACGCGATTTGCTGGAAAGATTAATTACGCTCGGTAAAGCGCACCATCTGGACGCCCATTACATTACTCGCCTGTTCCAGCTCATCATTGAAGATTCCGTATTAACTCAGCAGGCTTTGCTCCAACAACATCTCAATAAAATTAATCCGCACTCAGCACGCATCGCTTTTCTCGGCCCCAAAGGTTCTTATTCCCATCTTGCGGCGCGCCAGTATGCTGCCCGTCACTTTGAGCAATTCATTGAAAGTGGCTGCGCCAAATTTGCCGATATTTTTAATCAGGTGGAAACCGGCCAGGCCGACTATGCCGTCGTACCGATTGAAAATACCAGCTCCGGTGCCATAAACGACGTTTACGATCTGCTGCAACATACCAGCTTGTCGATTGTTGGCGAGATGACGTTAACTATCGACCATTGTTTGTTGGTCTCCGGCACTACTGATTTATCCACCATCAATACGGTCTACAGCCATCCGCAGCCATTCCAGCAATGCAGCAAATTCCTTAATCGTTATCCGCACTGGAAGATTGAATATACCGAAAGTACGTCTGCGGCAATGGAAAAGGTTGCACAGGCAAAATCACCGCATGTTGCTGCGTTGGGAAGCGAAGCTGGCGGCACTTTGTACGGTTTGCAGGTACTGGAGCGTATTGAAGCAAATCAGCGACAAAACTTCACCCGATTTGTGGTGTTGGCGCGTAAAGCCATTAACGTGTCTGATCAGGTTCCGGCGAAAACCACGTTGTTAATGGCGACCGGGCAACAAGCCGGTGCGCTGGTTGAAGCGTTGCTGGTACTGCGCAACCACAATCTGATTATGACCCGTCTGGAATCACGCCCGATTCACGGTAATCCATGGGAAGAGATGTTCTATCTGGATATTCAGGCCAATCTTGAATCAGCGGAAATGCAAAAAGCATTGAAAGAGTTAGGGGAAATCACCCGTTCAATGAAGGTATTGGGCTGTTACCCAAGTGAGAACGTAGTGCCTGTTGATCCAACCTGATGAAAAGGTGCCGGATGATGTGAATCATCCGGCACTGGATTATTACTGGCGATTGTCATTCGCCTGACGCAATAACACGCGGCTTTCACTCTGAAAACGCTGTGCGTAATCGCCGAACCAGTGCTCCACCTTGCGGAAACTGTCAATAAACGCCTGCTTATCGCCCTGCTCCAGCAACTCAATCGCCTCGCCGAAACGCTTATAGTAACGTTTGATTAACGCCAGATTACGCTCTGACGACATAATGATGTCGGCATAAAGCTGCGGATCCTGAGCAAACAGTCGCCCGACCATCGCCAGCTCAAGGCGGTAAATCGGCGAAGAGAGCGCCAGAAGTTGCTCAAGCTGAACATTTTCTTCTGCCAGGTGCAGCCCGTAAGCAAAAGTAGCAAAGTGGCGCAGTGCCTGAATAAACGCCATATTCTGATCGTGCTCGACGGCGCTAATACGATGCAGCCGAGCGCCCCAGACCTGAATTTGCTCCAGAAACCATTGGTATGCTTCCGGTTTACGTCCATCACACCAGACCACAACTTGCTTTGCCAGGCTACCGCTGTCCGGACCGAACATCGGGTGTAGCCCCAGCACCGGACCATCATGCGCCACCAGCATGGCCTGTAATGGCCCATTTTTCACTGATGCCAGATCGACCAGAATACAATCTTTCGGTAAAGGCGGTAATTTGCCGATAACTTGCTCAGTAACGTGGATTGGCACACTAACAATCACCATTCCGGCATCGGCAACAATATCAGCCGCTCGATCCCAGTCATGTTGCTCCAGAATCCGCACCTGATAACCCGAGAGGGTCAGCATCTTCTCGAACAGGCGTCCCATCTGACCGCCACCGCCGACGATAACCACCGGACGCAGTGACGGACAAAGTGTTTTAAATCCTTTGTCGTTTTCACTGGAGTAAGATTCACGCATCACCCGACGCAAAACATCCTCAATCAGATCTGGCGGTACACCCAGAGCTTCCGCCTCTGCACGACGCGAGGCCAACATAGATGCCTCGCGCTCCGGAACATAAATAGGCAGTCCAAAGCGGCTTTTCACCTCGCCCACTTCAGCAACCAGTTCCAGACGCTTCGCTAATAAATTCAGCAGCGCTTTATCGACTTCATCAATTTGATCGCGTAATGCGGTCAATTCAGCAACCATAATAAACCTCTTAAGCCACGCGAGCCGTCAGCTGCCCGTTCAGATCCTGATGAATTTCACGCAGCAAGGCATCGGTCATTTCCCAGCTAATGCAGGCATCGGTTACGGATACACCGTATTTCATTTCACTGCGCGGTTGCTCGGAAGACTGATTGCCCTCGTGGATATTACTTTCGATCATCAGACCAATAATTGAGCGATTGCCATCTTTGATTTGAGCAACCACGGATTCTGCCACCGCAGGCTGACGGCGATAATCTTTATTGGAATTACCGTGGCTGCAATCTACCATCAGAGACGGGCGCAGTCCCGCCTGTTCCATCTCTTTTTCACATTGCGCAACATCCGCAGGGCTATAGTTCGGCGCTTTACCACCGCGCAGGATCACATGGCCGTCCGGATTCCCCTGAGTTTGTAGCAACGCAACCTGCCCTGCCTGGTTAATGCCAACAAAACGGTGCGGCTGGGCGGCGGCGCGCACGTAGAAATAGAGACGGTTGATAAGTTGTTCCGTTTCGTTGAAACGGGTGAAAACATCCTCTTCCGTCTTGTCGCCCTGCGGCGTCTTGTCGAGGTAGTCCTCGCAGCCGAACAGCGACAGGGCCGAACAGCAGAGGAGCAGGTATTTCAATATGTTTTTCATAGTCGATTCGAATGTTTTGGAATGGTTAGAATGTCATGTTGATGCCGAGGTTCACGACGCGCTGCACGGGGAACCAGCTTCCGTCGCCGTTCTTGATTTCGGGGTCCATGTCGACGTCGCCCAGGCGGTCGAACGTCAGGAGGTTCTGTCCCTGTGCATAGATGCGGACGCTTTGGATGCCGGCCTTCGACGTCCAGGCCTTGGGCAGCGTATAGCCGATCTCGACGTTTTTCAGACGGATGTACGAAGCGTCGTAGAGGAACAGGCTCGAATACTGCTGTTTGTTGTTGTTGTGGATGCCGTAGTGCAGGGCGGGATAGGTCGCCGTGGCGGCCGTTTCGGGCGTCCAGCGGTTGAGGTGCATCTTACGCACCTTGCCCGTGCGCGACTGGTCGTAGAGCGGGAAGTCCCATACGGCCGGGCCGCTCAACTGCACCGAACAGAGCGCCGAGCCCTGCCACAGCATACTGAAATCGAATCCCTTGTACGACAACCCGACCGGAATACCGTACTGGATTTCGGGAGTACGGGGGTTGCCGACGGCCGCACGGTCGTAGTTGTTGACCACGCCGTCGCCGTTCATGTCTTTGTAGACTACATCGCCCGGTTGTACGGGGCCCCAGATAGCGAACCCGCTGCCGCCGTTCATGGCGTTCAGGCGATCGGCTTCGTCCTGGTCGGCGACGAAGTGATCGAAGATGTAGCAGAAATTCTCACCCACGCGGCGGCCGGTCTGGTAGCGCCACGGGCAGTCGCGACCGTTGTTGTCGATGTAGCTGATCTCGTTGCAGAATTTCACCTTGTTGCGGGCGAAGGTGAAGTTCGGGCGGATCCAGTAGCGGAAATGCTGTCCGATGCGGCCGTCCCAGCCGAGCTGGAACTCGATACCGCGGTTGTCCACGATACCCGAGTTGACGATCGGGGCGGTCTGTCCCACGATATAGGGGAAGCCGAGTTTATCGTCGGTATTGAGCGAGGTGAGGATGTCGTAGCGGTGCTCTTTGAAGACGTCGACCGAGAGGGTCAGCCGCTGGTGGAAGAACTCGGCGTCGATACCGAAGTTGAACTTGCGTGCCTTCTCCCATGTCAGCGACGGGTTGGCGAAGATGCCTTCGATGAGGGTGGTTCCGAATGCTTTCTTGTCTTCGCCGAAGTAGATGTTCATGTTGCTGCCCGACGTGTAGTATTGCAGGTAGGCGAAGCGGGTGCTCCCCATCTGGTCGTTACCTACCAGACCGTACGATGCACGCAGTTTGAGGTGGTCGATCCAACGCACGTTCTTCATGAATTCCTCCTGCGAGACGACCCAGCCGATCGAACCTGCGGGGAATACGCCGAAACGGTGTCCGCGTGCGAAGTTCTCCGAACCGTTGTAGCCGATGTTGAATTCGAAGAGGTATTTGTTCTTGTAGTCGTAGGTCGCACGTCCCGAAAAACCCATGTAACGATAGGGAACCTCCTTGCCGACGATCTTGTTCTGCATGTAGTAGAGTACCATCGCCGTCACGTTGTGGTCGCCGAACTTGCGGGCGTAGTCGAGTCGGGCCTGGAAACGCGACGTCCCTTCGGGGTTGGCGTGGCTGAGGCTGTTGCCCTGCGCGTCGTCGGTGGTGCGCTGGTTGGCCGTCACGTAGGAACCGTTCTGAATCCAATAGGCCGAGTTGTTCTTCCACTCGTCGATACTGTACTCCTCGGGCAGCATCCACGTCGAGTAGCCCGGGTAGGTCAGATTACCTGTGCTGTGGGTCGGTACGCTGTTGTTGATCGTGTGCTGGTTGAAGGTGTCGTAGGAGAACTGCGCGGCGATGCTCAGACCTTCGGTGATGAAGTCCAGATCGTGGCTCAGTTTGAACGATCCTTGCAGGTAGCGGCGCGTGCGCTTGCTGAAACCCGAACGGCTCAACTGACCGAGCATGTTGTAGCGGTAGTCGTTGTCGGCGTAGAGCAGGTAGCCTCCGTTCTCCTCGAAATCGCCCTGATTGACTTCGTTGCCGTTGTTGGGCAGTACGATCGGCAGGTAGGGCGGCTGTGTGTTGGCCAGCGAGATGATGTTGGCCGCCGTGGCGCCGGGATAGGTATACTCCGTCACGCGGGCACCCAGATCGACCGAGATTTTCAGCCGTTTGGTGGCGTCGACGTCGACGTTGGCGCGGAAGTTATAGCGCAGGAAATTGTTGGCGTTGTCGGAGTTGGAGTGCTTGTAGTTGCCGCCCTGCTTGTAGTAGCTTCCCAGGATGAAGTAGCGGGCGCGGTCCGTGCCGCCGCGTACCGAGAGGCTGTAATCCTGCAATACCGAGGGCTGGAACGCATAGTCGAAATAATCCCAGTTGTAACCCAGCCCGTCGGAGTTGTCGCCTTTGGCGCGGCGGTAGTTGTCGATCGCCGTCTGCGTGAAGAGCGAAGGCGAGTCGGCCGCGAGCGAGGGGTTGTCGTTGAGCATCGCCTCGTTGTAGAGCGTCGCGTAGTCGGCCGATCCGAGGTAGTCGGGGTAGCGGATCGGTTCGCTGATGCCCACCGAGGCCTTGAAGTCGACGGTCGGTTTCTCGCCCTTGCGGCCGCGCTTGGTCGTCACGACGATCACGCCGTTGGCGCCGCGGATACCGTAGGGTGCCGTCGCCGATGCGTCTTTGAGGATCGTGAAGGTCTCGATCTCGTCGGGAGCCAGATAGCTCATGTCGCGCTCGATACCGTCGACGATCATGATGACGCCCGACTGTCCGTAGGTCGAGATACCGCGGATGTTGAGCTGTGCGGCGTCGTTGCCCGGTTCGCCTCCGGAGAACTGATTCACCAGCAGACCCGGCATACGTCCGGCCAGCGCGTTGTTGATGTTGGCCGTGGGGGACTGTTTGAGGTCTTTGGTCGTGATCGTGGCGATCGAACCGGTGATCGTCTCCTTTTTCTGGACGTTGTAACCCACGACGACGACCTCTTCGAGCGCCTTGCTGTCTTCGAGCAGCGTGATGTCGATCTTCGTGCGGTTGTTCACGTTGATCTCCTGCGGTGCGTAACCGATGTAGGAGACCATTAGCGTCGCGCCGCCGTAGGGGACGTCGATGCTGTAACTGCCGTCGGCGTTCGACACGGTGCCGAAGTTCGTACCCTTGACGATAAGGGTCACGCCGATCATCGGGTCGCCCTTGTCGTCCTTGACGAATCCCTTGACCGTCAGTTTCGACGACTGAGCTTGTGCGGCCGGTGCCGCATCCGCCTTGCCCGGAGAGGCCACGGCGGCCTCTCCCAAGCAAAACAGACACAATATCAGTGTTAAAAAACCGTATTTCTTCATGACTGTATTGTAGTTCTAAATAGGGTTAATAGGTTACTCTCTGGTGGTAATGTTGATCGTCGTTCCGGCCGAATTGCTCTTCGACGCTTCGTCGCAGACGGTCTTCGTGTCCTCCGTACCATTTTCCCAGGTCTTCTGGAAGACGTAGACCTTGTCGATACTCGTCGCACGGTAGACCGTCGCGTCGATGACGCAGTCGCTGGTACAGTTGGTGATCGTGGTGGTGACGTCGTTCTCGATCGCTACGATGCCTGCGACGCACGGACGCCACCGGTCGCCTTCGTTGGGCTTGTGGTTGGGTGCGACAGTGATGTTGCCGTAGTTTTCGCAGTTCTCGAAGACGGCGTCGTTGCCTCCCGATACGGCGATACCGGCGATGTCGCGCTCGACAGCCGCCGTCAGATTACCGCGGTTGACACAGTTGCGCAGCGTGAATGCGCCGTTGACCTTGCCGGCGATGCCGCCGAAATAGTAGACGTCGTAGTCGGCCATCGACGGGCTGCTGATGTGGCCCTTATTTTCGCAGTTCTCGATCACGGCCGGTGTGTCGATCTTCTCGGCGATACCGATGATACCGCCCAGCGATGCCGTCGAAGCGGCCAGGTCGCCTTCGTTGCGGCAGTCGCTCATCGAGAGGGTTCGTTGGAAGTCGATGGCATCGTCGTTTGCGCCTACACAGCCGATGATGCCGCCCGTACGGCGATAATTCGTGCCTTTGGCCGTGCCGAAGGTGATGTCGCCTTTGTTTATGCAGCGGACGAAGGTGCCGTAACCGTTGCCCAAAATGCCGCCCAGTGAGTGGTATTGGTGGCCGGGATCGGCGAATGTGACGGAGAAATTGCCCTCGTTGGTGCAGTCGGTGAAATTCCAGAATGCTTTTTCGGCCGAGCCGACCAGACCGCCGAACATACCGCTGTCGGGTTTGTTCGAGAAGTTGAATTCGAATTTGCCGCTGTTCGAGCAATTGGTCAGCGAACCCTTCGTGTTGATGAGTGCGCCGCCGACGATACCGCCGATAAACATCGTACGGCCCGAACCCGGGATGTTGAACATACCGGTATTGTGGCAGTCGGTGTAGGTCGAACCGGCTTTGTCCTGACCGACCAGTCCGCCGAGGTAACCCGAAGTGGAGTTGGTCTTGTCGGCCGAGTAGGTGACGGTCGCCGTGTTGGTGACACCGGTCAATGCGGCGCCGTTGTTGTAGATGGCGAGGGTTCCTGCTACGCCGGGATTGGGCTGTGTAACCGTCATGCTGCCGGCCAGTGTCAGATTCTTCACTGCGGCCGTTGCATCGAGCGTGTGGAACAGGCCCAGCTCCTTGGCGTCGCCGTCGTTGAGGCTGACCGTGAGGGTATGTCCCTTGCCGTCGAAGGTGCCGGTGAACGGATTTTCGGCCTGCCCGACGAAGCAGGTCTGGGAGAATGCGCTCAGGTCGACGTCCTGCAACAGGATCACCGTGCCCTCCTGCATGAACTCGTCGAGCGGCGCGGCCTCCGTGACGGCTTTGCCGAAGGCCACGAAATCGTCGCCCGTGGCGATGCCTTTCAGCGAGAGCTGCGTTTCGAACGATTCGGTCAGCTCCTCGGCCGAAACCGCATCCAGCGTGACCGTGCCGGCGGGGATTCCGACCCCTTCGGCAGGTGCGGTGACTTTGAGCATCGATGCGGCGATATCCAGTTCGACCGTCCAGCCTTCGGGGGCCGTGATGTCGCACTTGTCTACATACTGCATCGTGCAGGGGATGTCGCGCTGTTCGCCGAAGACGAAGCGGTCGATCGGCTCTGCGAACTGGATGACGGGCATCTTGGTCGAAAGCTCGACGCTGATCGACGACGATTCGCCGGCCGTGCCGCGGACGCTCAGCGGCGTCACCTTGACCGCACCGGTCAGCGTCGGATTCTGACTGTCGGGCATCGGCGCCGTGACGGTCAACTGGCTGTTTTCGAGGTCGGTTTCCGTAGTCCAGCCCTCGGGAGCTTCGACTTCGAGCGAAGAGGTGTTTTCGCACGAGAAGGGGAAGACGAGGCTCTTGCCGTAGGAGAAGATGTGGTTTTTGGTCGTCGCGTCGCCGTCGAAGGTCAGCGAAATACTCTCTTCGAGGGCGGCTACGCTGAGCGTGTAGCTCATCGTGCGTCCGGCCTGCGAGGTGATCGCGATCGTGATGTCGCCGCCGGCTTCGGCTTCCAGATCCGAGGCGACGGGAGCCGTCACCGTGCAGCTCCGCGAGCTGGGGATGACGCTGCATTTCCACCCTGCGGGAGCCGTGACCTCCGTGTAGGTCACGAATGCGCTTTTCAGCGTGTAGGCGGTCGTCGCGCCGAACTTCATGCTTTGGAGACCTTCGATGAGGGTGCCCTCCGTGTCGTAGAGTTCGAATTGGATCGCTCCGTCTTCCGCGTCCACGTCGTCGATGCCGCACGATACGACGCACAGCGTCGCGGCGGCAAGGAGCGTGTTCAGAAGAAAAAGAAGAGATTTTCTCATAGATGAAAGTTTTAGATTAGAGTTAGAATTGTAGAAATGATCGCACATTGCGAGTCGGTCGCAATGCGGAAATGGTTCAGGTCGGTGTATATATAAGGAATCATTCGGAGAATGAAGGTTGGTTGCGGAAGTATCGCGTGCGGATGCCCTTTTCCATTGGAAATAAGGGCGAAACGAAGTCCGATTCAGGTAGATCAAAAGTAGACCTTTGACCGATACGAACCAATGGCGTCAAAAGAAAATATAAATCCGATTTTGCTGTAATATATTCGTAATCAGATAGATATTTCGATTCGTCCGGTTCGATTATATGAATTGCGTATGAATCGGAACAGGCCGCGAACCGTCGGATCGGTTACCGGATTTCCAGTATTCGCTTTTCGAACTCCTGCGGAGGGATCGTCGCGGCGTTTCGCAGCCGGTTGCGGTAGGTGTAGACCGTGTTGATCGAGATGTGCAGGAATTGTGCGATCTGCGCATTGTCGGTGATGCCGAGCCGGATGACGGCCAGCAGCCGGAATTCGGTGTTGAGTTTGGTGGATTTGAGCCGCTCCGTTTCATGCAGCAGCGCGTTGATCTGTTCGATGAAGTCGGGGTAGATCGAGAGGAAAACGGTGTCGAACTCGTTGAAGAAGGCCTTGTATTCCCGTTCGGTGGAGGAAGGGGAGCGCAGTTCGCGCAGAAGGCGGTCCAGCCCGTGCGTATTGAAGGTCTTGAAGAGTTGGACGCGGAAACGTTCCAGTTTGTTGATATAGAGCGTGCTGAGCTGCATGTAGTGACGGATGTACTTGTCCTTGACCGTGTTGGCTTTCGACAGTTCGTCGTTGATCGTCTCCTGCTGCCGGTTGATGACGCTGAGGCGTTCGTTGAGTTCGCGCAGCCGCTCGTTGTCGTTGGCGTGTTGCGTTTGGAGTTGTTTGATGGTGCGTTTCTGCCGCAGCGTGAAGACGAGGATTCCCGTGAGCAGCAGAATCGTGCCCGTCACGACGGCGAGCAGGAGGTAGAGCCTGTGCTGGTGGCGGGCGATCTCCTGCATGAAACTCTGGTTGATCTCGGTCATCGTGCGCGACGCGATCAGGATACGGTTGACCGAGTTGCAGTCAATCGCGTCATCCAGACTGCGCGTGATGTAGCGGTTGGCGCGCACGAGATCTCCCCGTCGGAAGAGCAGGTCGGCCAGTCGCGGCAGGGCGCTGTATGCGAGGCTGGGTACTTCCAGATCGTAGATTGCGGTGAGCGTCAGGTAACGCAGACGTTGCTCGTCGTCGCCCAACCGGCCGTATGCGTCGGCGAGACTGTTGGCGATCACCGCCTTGTTCGGTGTGGAGTTGTCGTTGCGCGAAAAGAATGCGTTCAGTTCGCGGATGCTTTCCTGCGGATCTCCGCCCTCTTCGTACCGCTTGTCGTGGCGCATCAGCGTGCAGGTGAGCCGGTTGCGGTCTACGACCAGCAGCACGGAGTCGCGGTAGAGGCCTTTCAGCCGTCTGTATTCGCGTTGCAGCGGGCCGGCCATGGCGGTTTGCGCCATGGTATGATAGAGTTTCAGGTAGCAGTTGTAGTAGTCCACCGAATCGAATTCGGGGCCGTGGGCCGGAATCGCTTCCAGTTGGTCGGCCGCGGCCTTGTACATTCCCAGGAAGATGAGATTCTTGCAGCGGATGAGCCGTGCGGCGTTGATCCGCTGCGGATCGCCCAGTTGGCGGGCGTACGTTTCGAGCCTGTCGCTGTAACGGAGCGCCGAGTCGAGCTGGAACTTCTGGAATTCGTTGTAGAGATGGAGGGCGGCGGCATACCTGTCGCGCGGGGTGCGGCTTTTATGCAGATCGTTGCGGTAGGTGTCGATCCGGTGGAGTTTGAGCCGGATCGCCTCTTTGCGTTCGGCTACGAGCGAATCGAGCCGTCGGAGAAGTTCGTCTTGGGAGAGGGTCAGTAGCGGGTCGAAATTCCCCCCCCCTCCGCATTCCGGGAGTGGAGATCACTGTTCGTAGCGGCCAGACAGATGTTCCATCCGATGAACAGTCCGCCTATGATCGAGAGGGCGTAGCGGTACATTTCCGTTTTAGATTTGGGTTAGTGTCAACAAATATACGCTTTTTCCCCGAAAAACAAAGACCCCGCCGACAGTTTTCCGGCTGTCGGCGGGGCGGATCTCCGGGGCGGGGTTACCGCCGTTCGGAGTGTTCGGCGACGTAACGCCACAGAGGGGCGGCCATCAGTGCTTGCGGGATGCAATTCTCTTCGAGCAGCCGGCGCACCTCTTCGAAGGTGAACAGATGGATGCGGATGTCCTCGCTCGCTTCGAGGTGCTGCGTCGAAAGCGGCTGCACGCCGGTGGCGAGGAACGTGTAGGTGAGGTTGGTGTGGGTGGCGGGGTTGGCCGAGAGCACCATGTACTCTTTCCACTCGCCGCCGCCGTATCCGGTCTCCTCGTAGAGTTCGCGCCGTGCGGCGTCGAGCGGCGTGGCGTCCTGCGGGTCGCGCACGCCGGCGACGATCTCGTAGGAGGTGCGTCCGAGTCCGTGGCGGTATTGGTCGATCAGGAGGAACCGCCCGTCGTCGGTACATGCGATGACGTTCACCCAGTCGGGATATTCCAGCACGTAATAGGAGGGGATGCGTGCGCCGCCGGGGAGTTCGACGGCTTCGCGCCGCACCGTGAACCACGGCTCATGCGCCAGATATTCGCTGTTCAGGACTTTCCAGGGTCGGTGATCGGGTTGTTTCATGGGAATTCGCTTTTCGGCAAAGATACGATATTTTTGCGTTTCCCGTGCGGGAGCGTATGCGATTTGCCGAAAGGCGGCACCGCGGAGCGATGCCGGCAGTTCGCCGACATCCCGCGCGGCGGACTGCACTGCGCTGAGGCTCGTGCGGAACCTGCCGCCGTCGGCGAATCGCAGAAGATACCTTGAAAGTGCGGGGAATTCCTGCGGATAAATGTTGAATTTCATCTATTTAACCTCGTTTTGGATCGTCCGTTCCGGCAAAGTGCTTGAAAAAGTTGCTTTTGTCTGCGTTTATCCGTATCTTTTGGTGCGTAAAATTTCTTTTCGAGATGATTCCTTCTTCGCAGCGAAAAGCCATTGCCGATCTGCTTCGGCGCGAGGTCGTGCCGGCGATCGGGTGCACCGAACCGATGGCCGTGGCGTTGTGTACGGCGCGTGCCCGCGAGTTGCTCGGCGGCCTGCCCGAACGTATCGAGGTGCTGTTGAGCGCCAATATCCTCAAAAATGCGATGGGCGTCGGGATTCCCGGTACGGGGATGATCGGGCTGCCGATCGCCGTGGCGCTCGGCGCGCAGATCGGGCGGTCGGAATGCGGGTTGGAGGTGCTGCGCGACGTGACGCCCGAAGCGGTGGCGCGTGCGCGCGATTATCTTGCGGCCGATGCCGTGTCGGTCGCGCTCAAAGAGGGGATCTCCGAGACGCTCTATGTCGAAGTGCATTGTACGGCGGGCGGACGGCGGGCCGAAGCGGTGATCGCGGGTTCGCACACCCGCTTCGTCTATCTGGCCTGCGACGGCGAGGTCGTGCTCGACCGCCGGACGGGTGCGTCGTCGCGAGAGGAAGAGCCGTGCGTACCGTTGACGCTGCGACGGGTTTTCGACTATGCGCTGACGGCGCCGATCGACGAACTGGCGTTCATCGACGAGGCGCGCCGGCTCAATATGGCTGCGGCCGAATTGGCATTGGGTGGCGAATACGGTCATTCGCTGGGGCGGACGCTGCGCGGCCGGAGGGAGCTGCACGTCATGGGCGACAGCCTCTTTTCCCGGATGCTGGCCTATACTTCCGCCGCGTGCGACGCCCGCATGGCGGGTGCGATGGTGCCGGTGATGAGCAACTCCGGCAGCGGCAATCAGGGGATCGCGGCCACGGTGCCGGTAGCCGTCTACGCACGGCAGACGGGCGCTTCGGAGGAGCGGACGCGCCGTGCGCTGGTGCTGAGCCACCTGACGGCGATCTATATCAAACAGAATTTGGGGCGGCTCTCGGCGCTGTGCGGCTGCGTCGTGGCGGCTACGGGGTCGAGTTGCGGCATCGCCTACCTGATGGGCGGCGGTTACCGCGAAGTGGCTT
>OOBN01001931.1_pt1 | contig 13790 bp, 14 predicted proteins | sample 1671091 | NCBI WGS metagenome assembly OOBN01 (sample SAMN06348121, study PRJEB24527) | human gut metagenome | biome: human gut; feature: ankylosing spondylitis patient; material: feces | host: Homo sapiens | place: China | collected 2015-10 | reverse complement strand
GGTGAGGGCCGGGCTTGCCGCGGGCCATATTCAGCTTCAGGCCCATTGCCTGAAAGTTTTTGTACTGCTCTTCCAGTTTTGCCTTTTCGGCTACGAGTTCGTCGCGGTTCATCTCAAAATAATTCGCCATTGAAAACACACTCCTTTATCGTACTTCCTGTTCCCACAGTGTCCGCGCCGGGCTTTGAAAAGAAGCTTCCTGCCAGAGAGAGCCGCAGCCCAGCCGTCCAGACTTTAATATTATAGCTCATATCTGCTCTTAAAACAAGCATATCTCAAAAAAAGCCCCGCCAAAAGTCATAGCTTTCAGCGGGGCAGCGGCCCGGAGCAGCCTGCCGGGTGGGCAGATCAGCTCAGGGACGTCTGATTCTTATAGCGCTTGCGGACCGCGCCGTATTCCAGCTTCGGTTCGCCGCCTTCGACGGTGTCCGCATCAATGGTCACGCGGATGATGGTGGCATCGCTGGGCACCTTGTACATGATGGGCATCAGGATGCTTTCCATCACGCTGCGCAGGCCTCGCGCACCGGTCTTGCGCTCGATGGTCTTGCGGGCGATCGCATGGAGGGCCTCATCGGTGATCTCCAGCTCCACGCTGTCCATGTTGAGCAGCTCTTTGTACTGCTTGACCAGGCTGTTGCGGGGCTCCTTGAGCACACGGACCAGAGCGTCCTCGTCCAGATCATCCAGCACGGTGATGACCGGCAGACGGCCGATCAGCTCCGGGATGAGGCCGAACTTGACCAGATCGTGCGGCTCCACCTTGCGCAGCAGCGCCTTCTGGGCATCGTCGGAGTTGTCCTTCAGGGAGCTACCGAAGCCCAGTGCGGACTTATCGGTGCGGCGCTGGATGTACTTGTCCAGGCCGTCAAAGGCACCGCCGCAGATGAAGAGGATGTTGGTGGTGTCGATCTGGATGAACTCCTGCTGGGGGTGCTTGCGGCCGCCCTGCGGGGGGACATTGCTGACGGTGCCTTCCAAGATCTTCAGCAGAGCCTGCTGCACACCCTCACCGCCCACGTCGCGGGTGATGGAGGGATTCTCACTCTTGCGGGTGATCTTGTCGATCTCATCAATATAGATGATGCCGATCTGAGCCTTCTGGACGTCGAAGTCTGCGGCCTGAATGAGCTTGAGCAGGATGTTCTCGACGTCCTCGCCCACATAGCCGGCCTCCGTCAGGGTGGTGGCGTCTGCGATGGCGAAGGGAACGCCCAGCATCTTGGCCAGCGTCTGGGCCAGCAGGGTCTTGCCGACACCGGAGGGTCCCAGCAGCAGGACGTTGGACTTCTGCAGTTCAACGTCTGCGCCCTTGCCGCTCAGGATGCGCTTATAGTGGTTGTAGACCGAGACGGCCAGCACACGCTTGGCCTCGTCCTGACCGATGACATACTGGTCCAGACCCTCCTTGATCTCTGCGGGGGTCTTGATGTTGATGGCGAGATCATCTGCGGGCTGGATACGCGCCCGGCTGGCGCTGCCGCGGCTGGGGCGGGAGCTGTTGCTGCCCGGATGATCCGGCTTGTCCGAGAGCAGGTCGGCGCAGAGGCCGATGCATTCGCTGCAGATGTTCACGCCGGGGCCGATGATCATCCGCTCCACTTCGTCCTGATGTTTGCCGCAGAAGCTGCAGACCAGATCCTTTTCGTTTTTATCTCTGCCGGAATTGTTATTAGCCATAACCGTTTTTCCTTATCCTGGGTGTATTGCTTTCTGCCGCTCAGCGGTGGGTGATGACCTCATCAATGAGGCCGTATTCCTTGGCCTCCTGCGCAGAAAGGAAGTTGTCGCGCTCGGTATCCTGCTCCACCTTTTCCAGCGGCTGGCCGGTGTACTCGCTGAGCAGCCGGTTCATCTTGGCGCGGGTGCGGATGATGTGGTCCGCGTGGATCTTGATGTCGGTAGCCTGTCCGGACAGACCGCCGCCCTGACCGCCTGCGATCAGCGGCTGGTGGATCATGATCTCAGCGTTGGGCAGAGCGAACCGCTTGCCCTTGGTGCCGCTGGCCAGCAGGAATGCGCCCATCGAGGCAGCCATGCCCATGCAGATGGTGGAGACATCGCACTTGATATACTGGATGGTATCGTGGATGGCCATACCCGCGCTGATGGAGCCGCCGGGGCTGTTGATATACAGGCTGATGTCCTTATCGGGGTCCTGCCCTTCCAGATACAGCAGCTGTGCCACAACAAGGCTGGCGGAGGTATCGTTGACATCCTCGCTCAGAACGATGATGCGATCGTTCAAAAGACGGGAGAAAATATCATAGGAACGCTCGCCATGGGACGACTGTTCCACAACGTAAGGAACAAAACTCATAAAGTTCGCCTCCTGAAATGGAATATAGTATTTGCAAAATTGACCGATACGGTTTCCCTGCCGGTTCTGCCGTATCGGTCAATTTTTACAACCTTTGATTGAAACCGTGCAGCATACTGCCCGCTTCAAAGGAACACAGGAGCTGATTACTCAGCGTCTGCAGCCTTCTCTTCCTCAGTAGCCTTCTCCACGATGTTTGCGTGGCTCTTGATGAAGTCGATGGCCTTGTTGATGGCCAGATCCTTCTTCAGGTCGTCAACATTGACCAGCTCACGGACCTTGTCCTCTTCCATCTTGTACTGGTCAGCGATGCGCTTGATCTCAGCGGAAACTTCCTCCTCGGAAGCCTCGATGTTCTCAGCAGCAGCAACAGCCTCCAGAGCCAGACGGATCTTGACCTGCTTCTCAGCCTGCGGCATGAAGGAAGCACGGAACTGCTCCACGGTCTGGCCCATATACTTCAGGTAGTCCTCGAGGCGCAGGCCCTGCTGCTCCACGCGGAATGCAAAGTCGTTGACCATCTCGTCCATGCGGGCATCATACATTGCCTGGGGGATCTCACCCTCCATGCTCTCGATGACCTGATCCACCAGAGCGTTCTCAACAGCCAGATCGTCCTGCTTGTCCAGCTGCTCCTGATTGTTCTTGCGGATGGAAGCCTTGAACTCGTCCAGAGTGTCGTACTCAGAGCAATCCTTAGCCAGCTCGTCATCCAGAGCAGGCAGCTCCTTGTACTTCACTTCGTGCAGCTTGATCTTGAACACAGCAGCCTTGCCAGCCAGTTCGGCAGCCTGATACTCGGTGGGGAAGGTAACATTCACGTCGAACTCTTCGCCAGCGGAGTGGCCCACGATCTGATCCTCAAAGCCGGGGATAAAGCTGCCGCTGCCCAGAGTCAGGCTGTAGTGCTCGGCCTTGCCGCCCTCGAAAGCCACGCCATCGACGAAGCCCTCGAAGTCGATATCAGCGATGTCGCCGTTCTCAGCAGCGCCCTCACGGGTCAGCTCACGGGCATTGCGCTCCTGCACACGCTTCAGCTCAGCTTCAACAGCCTCGTCAGAAACAGTATGGACAGTCTTTTCAACCGTCAGACCATTGTAGCTGCCAACCTTGACTTCGGGCTTGACAGCGACCTTGACGGTCAGGGTGACACCGTTGGTCTCATCAGCAGAGTCAACAGTGACCTCCGGACGGCCGACCGGCTCAACGCCAGCTTCCTTGACAGCAGCCTCGAAAGCCTCGGGGAACAGCTCATTGATGGCATCATAGGTAAAGACATCAGCGCCGTACATCTTCTCGATCAGAGCGCGGGGAGCCTTGCCCTTACGGAAGCCGGGAACAGCGTACTTCTTGCCTTCCTTCTTGAAAACATCGGCAACAGCCTTCTTGAAAGCCTCTGCGTCGATGGAGAACTGCAGTTCTGCCATGCTCTTCTCGAGCTTTTCACACTTGATGAGATTCATTTGTTTTTCCTCCACTCAAAAATTCTATTGCGCAGGGCAGGAAGTTTTTGCCCTTTGCAACCGCGCACTGCGTCCTGGATGAACTTGCTTTTGCAATATGCGGGGACGCGCGCGCTCAATTGGGTGCAACAATCGCGTCAAAAACTATTATAGCACGCTCCTGACACAATTGCCAGCCCAAATTGTTAATTTTTATTGGTTTTAACGGTTCAATTGATGCGGTACGGGCAAAAACGCAGCCCATCGGCACTGACCAGCTTGTAGTGGATGCCATCCACATCGCCCTGCACCGCATAGCGGATGGCATTGCCGTGCAGATGGCCATAGTAGCAGGTCCTGATGCTGTATTCCTTTAAGGTGGCCACGATCTCCGGCGCACTGGTGCCGGTATACACCGGCGGATAGTGCAGGAACACCAGCTTTTCCAGCCCGGGTTCGGCGGCATCAAGGCTCATGCGCAGCCGTCCGATCTCGCGGTTCATCACCTTTTCGTCGTGGGCCTCGCCTGCATCAAACAGCCAGCCGCGGGTACCGCACAGTGCATACCCCTCTACACTGTAGGAGTTGTTGTGCAGAATGTGCAGGGTATCAAAGCCTTCTGCTTTGAGGTAGGCATTCATCTTGTTCACGGTAGACCACCAGTAATCGTGGTTGCCCTTCATGATGATCTTCTGCCCGGGCAGGCTCTGCAGAAATTCAAAATCCTTACGGGTATCGGTCAGGCGCATGGCCCAGCTGATATCCCCCGCCAGCACGATGGTGTCCTGCGGGGTGATGAGTTTGCGCCAGCTGCGCTCCAGCCGCTCTACGTAATTGTCCCACCCCGGAAAAATATCCATGGGCTTGGATGCGCCGAGGGAAAGATGGGTATCGCCAAGCACATAAAGTGCCATTCTGTTACTCCTGTTCTAAGTCGGATCACGCCTGATAGCGCAGCGCCACCTGTGCGATCTGCTCCGGGTCGATGACGGTGTGGAAGCGCTCCGCTTTCTGGCGCAGTGCCGACAGGCTGGCCGGAGCGGTGCAGCCGGTGGCCTCTTCCAGCTGCTGCATGGCCTCGAAATCGTTGGCCGGGGCGGCATGGCCCAGTGCTTCCAGCACACTGCGCGGGAACTTGAAGGGCGATGCGGTGGAGAGCACCACCATCGGCACCCCATCACGCTTATGCTGGGCCGCCACATGGAACGCCACGGCGGTGTGGGTATCGCAGAGGTAGTGGTCCTGCTCGTAGCGGGCGCGGATCTCCCCTGCCACCTGCGCTTCGCTGCTCCAGCCGCAGGCGAAGCTCTCCTGGATGGCGGCCAGCGTTTCGGGGCGGACGGTGTAGCTGCCCGTCTCGTTCAGCTGCTTCATCAGAGAAGCCACTTCCGTGTCGCTGCCGGTGACATGGTACAGCAGGCGTTCCAGATTCGACGAGACCAGGATGTCCATGCTGGGCGAAGTGGTCTTGTAGAACGCACGCCGGGCCGTGTAAGTGCCGGTGGTGAGGAAGTCGGTGAGGACATTGTTCTCGTTGGAAGCGCAGACCAGCTTGCCCACGGGCAGGCCCATCTGTTTGGCGTAATAGCCCGCCAGAATGTCACCAAAGTTGCCGGTGGGGACGCAGAAATCCACTGCGTCGCCCAGTGCGATCTGCCCCGCCTTGAGAAGCTGGGCGTAGGCGGCAAAATAATAGACGATCTGCGGGACCAGACGGCCCCAGTTGATGGAGTTGGCGCTGGACAGGCGGATGTTCCGCTTTGCCAGCTCGGCAGCAATGGCCGTATCTCCGAAGACCCGCTTCACGCCGGTCTGGGCGTCGTCAAAGTTGCCGTGCACTGCATAGACGGCGACATTATCGCCCTCCTGCGTGGCCATCTGCAGGCGCTGGATCTCGCTGGTGCCGCCCGTGGGGAAGAACACGGCGATCTCGACGCCGGGGATGTCGTGGTAGCCATCCAGCGCGGCCTTGCCGGTATCGCCGCTGGTCGCCACCAGGATCAACGTCTTCTCGGTGCGGCCCAGATTCTTCTTGGCCTCCACCAGAAGCTTCGGCATCAGCTGAAGGGCATAATCCTTGAATGCACAGGTCGGGCCGTGCCACAGTTCCAGCGAATAGACCTCGTCCGACACAGGGGCCAGATAGCCCGCCTTGCCGTCAAATGCTTCGCCATAGGTGGTCTTTGCCGCCTCTGTGAGGAACTGCTGAGAATAATCGGTCAGGTACTGGCCCACGATGGCCGCAGCCATTTCGGGGTAATCGAGTGCACAGATCGATGCAACGTCCACTTTCGGAAAGCTCTGCGGAACAAACAGACCGCCCTCGTCCGACAGGCCCTGTGCAATGGCCTGCGAAGCATTTACCACACGGTTTCGGTCTCTCGTACTGAAAAACTGCATTGTCGTCGCTCCTTTTCGTCCGCGGGTCCACAATGACCCTTTTTTGTCGGCAGCGGCAAACGCCGGTTTCTGCCTTTTTCCCACCGGTGCACCCCGCTCACGCGGTAAATGCACCCTTTATAATATGTACCATCCAGCGCCCGCTGTCAAGAGGGGTCACTTCGGCAACGTCAAATCGGGCGGGTGCATCGCTCTGCCCGGTCTGCTGAAGATACTGCTTTGCGGCGCGGATGAGTCTGCGCTGCTTGGCTGGTGTAACGGCGGAGGCGGGGCTTGCCAGCGGGTCCGGGCTGCGGGTCTTGACCTCACACAGCACGATGGTCCCGTCCAGCTCCCGCAGGATGAGGTCGATCTCCCCCATCCGGGTGCGGTAATCGTGGGCCAGCAGCAGGCAGCCCCGCTGCTGGTAATAGCGCGCGGCGACGGCCTCGCCTTTCCGGCCGGTCTCGGCGGCATCCATCACTTGCCCTCCGGCCAATAGCCCTGTTTTTTGAGGAAGCTGCGGCGGTAGAATGGCTGGATGCCGTATTGTGCGATCAGCTCATAGTGGAGCTTTGTCGGGTAGCCCTTGTGTTTGGCCAGCTGGTACTGCGGGTACTGGCGGTCCAGTTCCAGCATGTAGCGGTCCCGGCTGACTTTGGCCAGCACCGAGGCCGCGCCGATGCTGGCGCTGGTCGCGTCGCCCTTGACCACCGGCTGTGCAGGCATGGTCAGCCCGGCCGGGGTGCGGTTGCCGTCGATGAGGACGAGGTTCGGCACGATGTCCAATTCTTCCACGGCCTGCCGCATCCCGCCCATGGTGGCGTTGAGGATGTTGTCGCGGTCGATGATCTCCGGCCCCACGAAAACGATCTTGTAGGCCAGCGCTTTTTCGATGATCTCGTCAAACAGGGCTTCCCGCTTTTTCTCGGTCAGCTTTTTGGAGTCGTTGATGCCAAAGACCGGATTCTCCGGGTCCAGAATACAGGCCGCTACGCACACCGGGCCGCACAGAGGGCCGCGTCCGGCTTCGTCCACGCCTGCAAAGCAGCCATACTGACTGCGTACAGCGGCATCGTACTCATACAGCGGAGCCGAGATCTCCTCGTCGGAACGGCGCTTCATTCGTCATCCTCCTCGGCAAAATCAGCCAGATCATCCCGCTGCGGCGGACGCTCCAGCGAGATGCGGCCCCACTTGCAAGCGCGGAACTCGTCCACCAGCATAATGGCGCAGCGCTCGGTGTTCACCTCGCCGCCGCGCACCAGCAGACCGCGCTTGCGGCCGATGGCTTCCATCAGCTCGTAGGGCGGCAGGGCCAGCGTTTCGGCATCCAGCTTGTAGCGCTGGGCCACAAGGTCGGGGTAGTTGCGGCGCACCTCGTCCAGCAGGTTCATGGCCAGCTCTTCCACATCCAGAATATCATCCTTGATGGAGCCGATAAAGGCCAGATTGGACGCAATGGTCTTGGAGTCAAACTTCTTCCACAGTACGCCTGGCATATCCAGCAGATCAAATTTGTCGGTGCTGACCCACTGCTTGCCCTTGGTCACGCCCGGGCGGTCTGCCGCTTTGGCGCGGGCAGAGCCTGCAAAGGTGTTGATAAAGGTGGACTTGCCTACATTGGGGATGCCGCACAGCATCACCTGCGTCTTGGCACCGCCCATGCCGCGGTTCTGGCGGCGTTCCAGCAGGCCCGCCAGTTCTTTTTCAATGGCAGCCTTTACCGCATTGGCACCGCCCTTCTGCTTGGCGCTGATGGCCACACAGCCGGCATCTGCCGCACGGAAATACTTGATCCACTCTTCCGTTACAGCCGGGTCTGCCAGATCGGCCTTGTTCAGCGCGTATAGTTTCGGCTTGCGGGCCGTGATGCGCTCGATCTCCGGGTTCAGGCTGGAAAGCGGGATGCGCGCGTCCAGCAACACAAGGCTGGCATCCACATGCTGGATCTCCTGCTCCATCATGCGCAGGGTCTTGGTCATGTGGCCCGGGAACCACTGAATATTGTACTGGTTTGCAAAGCGGGTATCCATTTCGTTCATTTTACCACCCCAAAATCTGTAAAGGGCATAAAGCACACAAGCACCTTGCCCAGAATATCCCGTTCATCGATGCAGCCCACATAGGTGGAACGGCTGTCCAGTGATTGGTTGCGGTTATCACCCATCACGAACACCGTGCCCTCCGGCACCGTATACGGGAAAGTTACATCATAGCCAAGATAAGTAGGCTCTGCAATGTAGTCCTCCTGCAAGACCTCGCCGTTCACCGCCACGGTGCCGGTCGCATAATCGATGGAGACCGTATCGCCGCCTTTGGCGATGACACGCTTGACCAGCGGCTTGCCGTAGGAGGTATAGCTGTCCACAATGACCACGTCACCACGCTGCGGTGTATAGCCTGCTCCCCACACGATGAGCTTATCACCGTTCACCAGTGTGGGCACCATGGAGCTGCCGTCCACCTGAATGATGCGGAAGAAAAACGAAAAGATCAGCACCAGCACCAGCGCTGCCGAGATCAATGCCTCGTACCATTCCAGCAGGTTCTGCCCACGCACGGGCTTTGCCTGTTCCTGTTTTTCCATATCCGGTACACCTCACCTTCTGGTTTTACACTGCTGACCCGATTATACCGCAGCCGACAGGCTCTTCGCAAGAACGGTGCCTGCAAAAAGCCGCATTTTTTCCGAAAATTTGATAAAGAAAAAAGGGACAACAAGGTTGTCCCTTTTCTCCCGTTTCAAATCGGGGATGATCAAATATCGCTCTTGACCTTGGCAGCCTTGCCCGTACGGCCACGCAGGTAGAACAGCTTTGCGCGGCGAACCTTGCCCTTGCGGACAACGGTGACCTTCTCAACGAAGGGGCTGTTGATGGGGAAGACACGCTCGATGCCGACACCGTAAGCCACGCGGCGAACGGTGAAGGTCTCAGCAACGCCGCCGTGCTTCTTTGCGATCACAGTGCCCTCAAAGGCCTGGATGCGCTCACGGTCGCCTTCCTTGATACGAACATCAACGCGGACGGTGTCGCCAACGTTGAACTGGGGCTTTTCAGCCTTGATGCTGCCTTCAGAGATAATCTTCAGTGCGTCCATTTTGAATCCTCCATTTGTTTTTAGACGTTCATACACGGCACGACGCCGTCAGAGGACCGCCCGTTTAATGATAAATACTTGTCATTAACCCCGCTGTGGTCTCAGCGGACACTAACGCCTAAATAGGATAGCACAAAACGTGCTTGAATGCAAGCGTTTTGCCCAAAATAAATGCAAAAATTTTCTGTTTTGTCCAAGGGGCCGCGTTTGCGAGCGCAGCGCAGCAAGGAAAGCCCCAGTGGGGCTTTCAAGTGAATGTCATTTGCCCCGGCTCAGGCAAACAGCTGCTTGTCCTCGGTGAGGAACTTTGTGCGCAGGATGCCTGCACTGGCGGCCGGCAGGCCGAACTTTTCTTCCAGAAAACCGGTGAGCAGCGAGGGGTTCAGGTTGAGCTCCTGCGAAGCCGGCAGGCACAGCTCGATGCGGACGGCATCGCCCTCCGCCGTGTAGGCCACCTGCGGGATATGCTGTTTGAGCTCAATGATCTTGTTTCCCTTTTTGCCGTGCTTTTCCACCGGGGCGCTTTCCAGTGCGTTGTACTGGTCCAGCACTGCGGCAGCCTCAGCCGGGTAGGTGATCTGGTAGCAGGCCCAGGCAATGCGGTCGGCCTTCATCTGCACGGGGGCCACCCGGGTGATGACGATGCCGGCCGGCATGATGGCGTTGAGTGCCGTTTTCCACTGTGCAAAGTCCGGGGCTTCCGCCTCGGTCTTGACATCCACGCACTCGCACTCACTCTCCTGCCCCAGCGAGAGCGGGCAGGCAAAGGTCATATAGATGTGGGGATTGAAGCCCAGCGTATGCCACACCGGCAGGCCGCTGCGCTTGAGCACCCGCTGCATCACCCGCTGCATATCCAGCAGGGAGATGTAGGAGGCTTCGTTCATCTTTTTAAACGAGATCCTTACTGTAATCAAAGCACGGTCCTCCTAACAGATGGTTTGCGCCGCAGCCGTGGCAGGCACGGTTGCAGGGCTGAGTAGTCTGAGCCGCGAGGGCCTTGTTGTACTCCCGCACCAGATATTCGTGGGTGACGCCGTAGTCCATGTGGCTCCACGGGGTCACCTCGTCCAGGCCGATGGGGCGCTGGCAGTAGAAGAACGGGTCCACGCCGAGGTCGGCGAAGGTCTGCATCCAGGTGTCGTACCGGAAGCACTCGTCCCAGCCGTCAAAGAAGCAGCCGCGCTTGTAGGCTTCCAGGATGACCGGGGCCAGACGGCGGTCGCCCTTGGCGAAGACGCCTTCCAGGAAGCTGGTCTTGCTGTCGTGGTAGTTGACCCGGATCTTCCGGCTGCGGGCACGGGCACACTCCACCAGATGCTTCTGCTTCTCGCGCAGCATCTCCTCCGTATCCATGGGGACGAACTGGAAGGGCGTGTGGGGCTTGGGGACAAAGCAGGAACAGCTGATGGTCACCTGCACCCCGCGGCCCTTGGCATGAGGCGTATTATAGTAGAGGTCCACGACCTTCTGGGCCGTCTCGGCGATGCCCTCGATGTCCTCCATCGTCTCGGTGGGCAGGCCCATCATGAAGTAGAGCTTGACCGAGGAATAACCGTTGGCAAACGCAATGGAGCAGGTCTTTTCGATCTCGTCCCAGGTGACGTTCTTGTTGATGACATCGCGCAGGCGCTGGGTGCCGGCCTCGGCCGCAAAGGTCAGGCCGCTCTTGCGCACCTTGGTGGTCTTTTCGATGAGGCTCTGGGAGAAGTTGTCCATGCGCAGAGACGGCAGCGACAGGCTGACGTGCTCCTGCGGTGCCCACTCGTTCAGGTCGTCCAGCAGCTCTTCGAGCTGGCTGTGGTCGGAGGTGGACAGGCTGGACAGGCTCAGTTCCTCGTAGCCGGTGTTGGCGCAGAGGTCCTTTGCCGCCCGGTTCAGCAGACCCGCGTCGCGCTGACGCATGGGGCGGTACAAAAAGCCCGCCTGACAGAAGCGGCAGCCGCGCACACAGCCGCGCAGCACCTCAATGCTGGCGCGGTCCTGGATGGCACCCACCATGGGCACCACGAAGTTCGTCGGGGGCGCAAACTCGTTCAGGTCCTTGATGATAGCCTTGGTGATGACGGCCGGGATGTCCGGCTCGTTGGGAGTGATGGACTTCACACGGCCGTCTTCCTGATACGCCACGTCGTAGAAAGCCGGAATGTAGATGCCGGGGATCTTGGCAATGCGGCGGAGCAGTTCCTGTTTGGAGACGCCGCCCTCTTTTTTGGCCTTTTCGATCTCGGCGCAGATGCCGGGCAGCTGGTTCTCGCCCTCGCCCAGCTGGATGACATCAAAGAAATCTGCGATGGGCTCGGAGTTGCAGGCGCAGGGGCCGCCCGCCACGATGAGCGGCCAGCTCTCGTCGCGGTCCTTGGCATAGAACGGGATGTGCGCCAGGTCCAGCATGGCCAGGATGTTGGTATAGGAAAGCTCATATTGCAGGGTAAAGCCCACGGCATCGAAGGCGGTCAGCGGGTCCTTGCTCTCCATGGTGTAAAGGGACAGGCCCAGCCGCTCCATCTCCGCCTTCATATCCAGCCAGGGCATGAACGCGCGCTCGCACCACCAGTTCGCGTGGCTGTTGAGCAGCTCGTACAAAATCTTCTCGCCGAGGAAGGACATGCCCACCTCATACGTATCCGGGAAGCAGAACGCAAACCGGACATCCATCTTCTCTTTGTCTTTGTACACGCTGCCCGGCTCGCCGCCGGTATAGCGGCCCGGCTTCTGCACCCGGCCCAGCGCTTCTTTCAGTTTCGGGTCAAACATCAAGTTCCTCCATTGACAGAACGTTTTTTCATTCGTTTTATTTTACCCGATTTCCGGGGGAATTGCAATCCTTGATTTCGCTGCCGCAGCGCCTCCCGGAGGGCAAGGCCCATCTGCGCCCCATCCAGCGGCGGGATGGGCAGGAGGTTGAATGCCCCGGTCAGGAGATTGGCCGCCCAGAACGCGCTGCCCCGGATGGTAGCCTCCTGTTCCAGCCGGACGGTCCAGAGAGCCGCCAGCAGAACGTTCGTCAGCGGCCCGGCTGCGGCCAGCCAAAACGTCTGCTGCGGCGTCATGCTGCGGCCCCGTGTGCGCATACAAAAGCCGGTCAGGGTCACTTCGATGGTCGGGAATGTGCGGAACATCGCCCAGTAGACCAGGATATGCCCCCACTCGTGGAGGATGGCCGCGCACAGCCCCAGCCGCAGAAAGCCGCCGGCGTCGAACCAGAGCAGCACATAGAGAGCCCCGCAGAGCAGGACCGGGTCCCGGAAGATGAGCGGCCCGATGCGCAGCGCCCGCTTCATGGCAGGCCCAGCGCCTTGGCCGGGTCGTACCGGATGCCCTGTGTCAGAAATTCAAAGTGCAGGTGGGCACCGGTAGACCGGCCCGTCTGCCCGGCGGTCCCCAGGCACTGGCCCGCAGACACGACCTCCCCTGCCCGGACATAGAGATACTGCATGTGGGCATAGACCGTCTCCTGCCCGCCGGGGTGCGAGATGCGCAGGTAGTTGCCGTAGGTCCCGCTGCGGCGGGCGGCGGTCACGGTGCCGCCCAGCGCCGCCAGCACAGGCGTCCCCTCTGCACAGGCAAGGTCTACCCCACGGTGAAAGGCTTCTGCCCCGGTGAAGGGGTCTGCCCGCCAGCCATAGACGTCCGAAACGCGGAATGCCGTGGTCCCCAGCGGAAAGCAGAGCGCTTCGCTCGGCTTTGCCGGTTCCAGCGACGCACCCGCCGGGGCCGCCCGTTCTGCGCTTTTGGCCCGTGCCGGGAGCACGACGCCTGCCACCAGCCCCAGCAACAGCGCCGCCAGCACTCCGGTCGCCGCTGCCCGCCTGAGGTTCTTCTTTTTGCCTGCTCGTCCCATTTCTGCCCGCACCCCACATTCCTCCCTTGGGGGTATTTTATGCCGGTCATCCCGTTCGGAGAACAAAAACGCCCCCACAGAGCATCGTTCTCTGTGAGGGCGTGGTCTCAGCGCTTGGGGCGGAGCCAGTGGTGGAACTGTTCAAAAAGGTCCATCAGACCGCCGCGGGGCTTGGCCGGGGTGTGCGGGGCGGGATGTGCGAACGCGACCGGATGGTGCACCGTCTGTTCTGTCTGCGGGGCGGTTTCGGGCACCACGGCCGGCTTTGCAGGCTCTGCTGCCGGCAGCGGCGTCGGCTCCGAAGGGACTTTGGGTGCTTCCGCAGCCGGTGCAGGCGTTTCCACCGGGACGGCAGTACAAACCGGTTCCGGTCGGGCGGGTGTTTCCTCCGGAACGTCATCGCGGGCCGTCCAGTCATTTTTCAGCAGGTCGTACATCCCCATCTGGCCGTTGACGAGTGCTTCGTCCGGGGCGGCTTTGACCTTCTGGTAGCTGCCGTCCGCCTTCATCTCGCGGGCATTGACGTTGTCCCGCAGCTGAAGCTGCAAGATCTCGCTGAGCTTCCGGATGAGAACGGGGTCTTCCACCCGGACGCCCACCTCCACGCGGCACTCGGTGTTGCGGGTGAGGAAGTCGCCGGAGGCAATGTAGATGCGGGTATGCACCCCGTCAAAGAAGCTGTAAATGCGGCCATGCTCCAGAT
>OOBN01001925.1_pt1 | contig 13855 bp, 11 predicted proteins | sample 1671091 | NCBI WGS metagenome assembly OOBN01 (sample SAMN06348121, study PRJEB24527) | human gut metagenome | biome: human gut; feature: ankylosing spondylitis patient; material: feces | host: Homo sapiens | place: China | collected 2015-10 | reverse complement strand
TGACTGGAGTTCAGACGTGTGCTCTTCCGATCTGAAAACATACCAATGTTTTTCACACTCCCTTTTTTACCCGTTCTTTTTATTTATGAAACTTTCAGAATAAACTTCTGAATTTCTTTTTCATCCGATACCTTTTCAATCTGTGCCCCAATGCCGCGCAGCTTCTGATCAAATTCTTCGTATCCACGCTCGATAAAATAAATATCATCAATCACCGTAATTCCCTCTGCCACCAGACCGGCAATCACCAGCGCTGCTCCCGCACGCAGATCCGGCGCATTCACCCTGGCACCTGTATAACGGGTCACTCCATTGATAATGGCAATATTGCTCTCTACCTTGATATTGGCTCCCATACGTGTCAGTTCATCCACATATTTGAAACGGTTTTCAAAAATACTCTCTGTAATGATACTTGTCCCCTTACATAAGGCCAGTGTCACGCCGATCTGCGGCTGCATATCTGTCGGGAATCCAGGATACGGAAGGGTCTTCACATGTGTGCTTGTAAGATCTCCCTTTGATACGACACGTACAGCATCGTCGAATTCTTCCACTTCACAGCCGATTTCTACCAGTTTTGCGATCGTAGCTTCCAAATGCTTCGGAATAACATTTAGTACCGTTACATCTCCCCTGGTAGCTGCTGCTGCGAACATGAATGTTCCTGCTTCAATCTGATCCGGGATCACAGAATATTCTGTGCTGTGGAGACGCTGTACACCACGGATCTTGATCACGTCTGTACCTGCTCCTCTGATGTTGGCTCCCATGCTGTTCAGGAAGTTTGCAACGTCTACAACGTGCGGCTCTTTCGCAACATTTTCCAGAATGGTAAGTCCTTCTGCCATAGCTGCTGCCATCATAACATTGATGGTTGCTCCAACACTTACAACGTCAAAATAAATATGTTTTCCAACAAGACGGTCTGCTTCTGCAACAATCTTGCCATGTTCGATATCTACATCTGCACCAAGTGCACGGAATCCTTTGAGATGCTGGTCAATTGGTCTGCTTCCGATATTGCATCCTCCTGGAAGTGCAACTTCGGCACGTCTGTACTTTCCAAGTAATGCTCCGAGAAGATAGTACGAAGCACGGATTTTCTTAATGTAATCATACTCGATATCTACATTCTTAATGCTGGCTCCGTTAATCTTCACTGTATGACGGTCAACACGATGTACCTGTGCTCCAATCCCCTCGATTGCGTCAATCAGTACGTTAATGTCATTTACATCCGGTAAGTTATCGATCAATACAGTTTCATCTGTCATGATTGCTGCCGCAAGAATTGCAAGTGCTGCATTCTTCGCACCACCGATTTCCACTTCTCCCACAAGCGGATGACCGCCCTTAATAATATACTGTTCCATCAATTACACCTCATTAATATTTATATAAATCTCTATCTACAATAAATCTATTCTTAATCTGCTATTCTATCTTTCTGCAAATCTGTTTCAATTATCTAATGCTAAATATCTCTAAATCTAATTTTTCTAAAATTCGTGCATAAATTTCTGCATCACAATATAACCCCTAAAAAGGGTTCGCGCCTATTATAGCACAAATTTCTCAATTGTAAAATATTTTTTACAGTTATGTAATTTTATTGTAACATATTCCAATTGTTCTATCTATACTTGTGCACTTTTACTCCCCTAATGCATCTAATACCGATTCAATCGTATCTTCCAGCTTCTGATTATCTTCACACACTGTAATATCTGCATACTTTTCAAAAAGCTTTACTCTTTCATCATACAGATCTTTGAGCGTCTGTCCGTCACGCAATACCACTCCACGGCCTTTGGCATTTTTAAGTCTGCTGTTTATTGTCTCAAAGGATGCCTGTAAATATACGACTTTGCCGATTTCTTTATAATGTTTCATCGCATTTTCACAATATACTACGCTGCCTCCTGGCGAGATAACGGTACGTTCCGCTTTCACCTGTGCATTTACCCGGTCTTCTACTTTCAGGAAGCCATCCGGTCCAACGTCAGCAATAATATCTTTCAGAAGTTTCCCTTCTGATTCCTGGATCAGAATATCTGTGTCTACAAATTTGTATCCCAGTCTCTTTGCAATTACCACACCAACTGTACTTTTCCCGACTGCCGGCATTCCGATAAAAATAATGTTATTATCTGCCATGATGTGTCCTCCTGTATGTCATGTTCTGACTTTTTCATCTGAAAACATTCATTTATCACCGCACAGTATAACACACAAGAGGGCGAAGTGGAAGTTTTTTTCCAGATGCCCTCTTGTAGATCAATATATTTTTTTACGTATCTCTCTATGTTCCACACGTCTCCTGCAAAGTTCCTGATATGTCATAACCTCGATCAGATCCATAAGCCAGGCACCCGGGTTCTCTTCTTCCTTCTCCGCCTTATCATAGATCCTGCGGCACATCAGACGAAGCTGCAGACGGTCCGGATATTCATCATACATCATGCTTCCGTCATATTCCATTCTGTCACATTCCTCTTCCATATAAGGAAGTACTCTCTTCGCCGTATCCGGGTAAATGCTTTTCATATAGTCATAGTCTCTTCTCGCATTCCGGTCATCATTATACAGCAGCGGAACCGGATAAGCCATATAGAACGGTAATTTATTCTCCATAATCCTGATTGCTCCTTGGCGGTTCTATCTGTATTAAAATATGCACAGGGACATCAATCGGTGAATGAGAAACTATCTCTTCTAATTAAATGTTATCTCATATTTTTCAATATTAACGGTTGCCGCTTCATCACTAGTAAATATAATTTCATTTGCTTCCAATGGCGTAGGAATGACCACACTTGCCGTCTGCTCTCCATCATTAATAAATAATTCTACAGAATATCTGTCCATGATAAAATGTAGTTTCGGCGCATGATGTTTTTCCGCAATTTCTATCTTTCTCACACAGACAACATCTGCATTTACACCACTGTAGGTCCGGTCAATTTCAATCTGATGTTTTTCCGGATAATATGTAAATGTTGTTGTATATTCTTCATTATGTGCCACATCTACCTTGAACTCCCTACCTTCTACATTCGTAAGTTCTACCGTCATGTCAATCACCCGGCCATTGATACCATCCAAAGACATCTGTCCGCTAATTTTCTGTTCTGTATAGATGATTGGATTTTTCTTATACTTTTCCAGTTCTCTCACCGGACTTTGCCAGATTTTCCCATCTTTGATTTTTAATTCTCTTGGGAGTGTCATCATTCCCTGCCATTTCTGTCCTTTTGTCATGACACGTGCATCCCACGACTTCATCCATGCGACCATGATCCGCCTGCCATCCGGAAGCTCTGTTGTCTGTGGTGCATAAAAGTCCAGTCCATAATCTAGGCTTCTCTTTTTCTCCCATGCAAAATTCGATATTTCTTTTTCTGCATCTCCAATAATATAAATGGAATTATGACCGTTATGAAATTCGTACTTTTGAGCATGCATATTCTGCGGAGAACAAATGATTACAGGATACCCGTCTACTTCCAGATAATCCGGACACTCTAACATATCTCCATTCTTTCCGTCATTTCTCAAAAGGACTTTTTCATACCGCCAGTTTTTATAGTCCGCACTGCTAAATAAGACTATTTGCCCACAATTTTCCTCATAGCGATTGCCTACAACACAATAATATCTGCCATCCTTTTTCCATATTTTCGGATCACGGAAGTCTTTTCTGTCAAATTTCTCCGGCATGATATCTCCTTTTATAACTGGATTATCCTGCCATTTTTCATAAGTCTTCCCATCTCCAATGGCAATACACTGATTCTGGATTTCTTTTCCGTCTTTCTGGCTTACTCCTGTATAAAGCAGCACATGCTTTCCATCAGCTTCTACTGCACTTCCCGAGAAACATCCTATGTGATCATAATCCTGATCAGGTGCCATAGCTACCGGATATGCTTCCCATTTTAGCAGATCTTCGGTCACCTGATGCCCCCAGTGCATCGGTCCCCATTCTGTTTTATATGGATAGAACTGATAGAACAAATGTACTTTTCCCTGGTATACAGAGAAACCATTCGGGTCATTCATCCATCCTGTTTCCGGTGTCACATGGAATAATGGTTTTTCTTTTTCATCTATGTAATTCTGTCTGATATATTCATTGGCTTTTTCAAGCATACGTTCTTCCTCTTCTATTCTAAATCATTCTGCTCCGATTACCTGCTCTGTTTCCTTATCAAAGAAATGCATCTTATGTGGCATAAAGGTAAATTCCACCTCATCTCCCACCTGGCTTACTTCATATTTTGATACTCTTGCAATCGTTACGCTTCCTCCGAAGTCAAAATACAGATTATTCTCATTTCCCATAATCTCCGTATTGTCAATAACTGCTTTCTGATGACTTCCATAAACGTCCAGATTAGTTATATCGAACTTGATATCTTCTCCTCTGATTCCCATGATAACTTCTGAATATCCTGCAATACGTTTTGCAATTGCTTCCGGAAGTTCCACTGTATTGCCATCTGCAAATATCAATTTCTTTCCGTCTACTTTCACATCATAAAAATTCATCTGCGGAGATCCTATAAATCCCGCAACAAATTTATTCACCGGATGCTCATACAGATCCATTGGTTTACCAACCTGCTGGATCACTCCATCTTTCATGATTACTATGCGGTCTGCCATTGTCATGGCTTCTACCTGGTCATGCGTGACATAGATGGTTGTACTTCCAAGATTTCTGTGTAACTTACTGATCTCATTTCTCATGCTGACACGCAGTTTTGCATCCAGGTTAGAAAGTGGCTCATCCATCAGAAAGACTTTCTGGTCTTTTACAATCGCTCTTCCAAGTGCCACTCTCTGTCTTTGTCCACCTGATAAATTCTTAGGCTTACGGTAACGATATTCTTCGAGTCCCAGGATATCAATTGCCCAGTCTACTTTTTTCTTGATCTCATCTGCAGGAACCTTCATGTTCTTCAATCCATAAGAAATATTTTTTTCTACCGTCATATGTGGATACAGTGCATAGTTCTGGAACACCATAGAGATTCCTCGATCCGCCGGTGCAACCTCATTCACACGTTTTCCATCAATAAAAAGGTCTCCACTTGTAATCTCTTCAAATCCTGCGATCATTCGGAGTGTTGTGGATTTACCGCATCCGGATGGTCCTACAAATGCGATAAATTCTTTTTCTTCTATATCTAAGTTAAAGTCTGTCACGGAATTCTTATCGTTTCCTGCATATTTTTTACATATATTTTTAAATTCGATAAAGCTCATCTTTTAGCCCTCCTTGGAACCTGTTGATATTACACCCTCTACGATCTGTTTTGAGAAGAGTGAATAGATAATAATGACCGGAATTGTTACCATTGTGATAACTGCAAGGGTCTGTCCTGTTGTTGTGTTATCATTTGATGTAATCGCATTCAGACCAATCTGTGCTGTCAGAAGATCACTGGATGTAAATACAAGTGACGGCCACAGATAATCATTCCATACATTCAGGAATGTAAATACACTAACCGTTGCCACTACACTCTTTGACATTGGAAGAACCATAGTAAAAAAGTATTTTACCGGTCCACAGTGATCTAACTGTGCTGCCTCATATACATCATCCGGAAGTCCCAGGAATACCTGACGGAACAGGAAAATGTTAAACGGATTCACGATCATTGGAAGTACATATCCAAGCACCGTATTCAGAAGTCCAAGTTTTGCAATGATCAGGAAATGTATCGTAATGATCGTCTCCATCGGTACGATCATCAGAAGCATAATGATCAGAAGCCAGCGTTCTCTGAATGGAAAATTAATCTTAGCCAATGCATATCCTGCCAGTCCATTTACAATTACACCAAGTATGATCAATATTGCTGCATAGAACAAAGTATTACACATATATCGTACAAATCCTGTATTTGTTAATACAGATACATAATTTTCAAAGAAATTGCCGTTCAATGCCGGTGGAATGAATGCCGCCATACTGTTCATATCAGCAGTGATTGCCGCGTCTGGTTTGAATGAGTTTGCCAGCATCCAGATAACCGGAAACAGGAACAACAATGATACGATCAGAAGTACGACCGTCAGTATCCAATTATTTCTTTTTTGCTTTTTTGTTAACATTCTGATCCTCCTTATCTCTTGTTGCGATTGTCTGGATCACGGTCAGTATCATTACAAAGAATGCGAATACAATAGCCATTGTAGATGCCAGTCCAATTTCCCAGTTAACAGTACCTGTTTCATATATATCATACACAACCGTATACGTTGAATTCGATGGTCCTCCTCCGGTCATAACCATTGGCTGTACCAACATACGGAATGCTCCGATCGTAATCGTAATTAAAACGAACACACACAATGGTTTCAATTCCGGCAGGGTAATGTCCTTGAATTTCTGCCACGGTGTTGCATGGTCCATCTCGGCCGCTTCATAAAGTGCCGGATTGATTGCCTGGATTCCTCCCAGGAAGATGATCATCTGATATCCCATTCCCTGCCATGCACTCATGATCGCGATGGATGGAAGTGCCTGACTGGCACTGTTGATGAATGGCTGTGCATCAATTCCAAAGAAAGAAAGGATTGCATTCATAATTCCTTCCGGGCTGTAGATCTGGATCCACAGTGTTGACACAACAGCAAGTGACATGACCACCGGAACAAAGAATGCTACTTTGAAATACTTCTTACAATGCGTCACTTTATTAATCAGAAGTGCCAGCACAAGCGCTCCAATTCCCTGCAGCGGAACAATAATGATCACAAACTTTACGGTATTAAAAAATGCCTGTGAAAACACATCATCTTTAAAAATCTGAATATAGTTGTCCAGTCCGACAAAATGCGTCAGTCCCGGATTTAAAGCAAAGAAATCAGTAAAACTGAAAATCAATGTCAGGATCATCGGCAGGAATAAAAATATCGTAAGTAACACAAGTGCCGGTCCAAAAAACGCCATTCCCATAATGGATTCTGTTCTTTTCTTCATTATTTCATCACATAACGCTTTAATTTTGCGTTAATCCTTTCTACAGATTTATCCAGTTCTGTCTTCGCATCATTATCGGTAAGTACCGAATTTTCCAATACTTCCTGTACCGATGCACTAACCTGTGGATATACAGGTGTTTTTGATCTTGGATGTCCATATTTACTCAGCTGATGATATAAGGCTTTATAATTCTCATCTTCTTCAAAAATCGGACTGCTCTCAAACGCTTCATATGTAGATGGGAAACTCTTACTTTCATCCCACAGACGCTTTCCACTTTCTACACCACTCATCCACTGTACCAGCTTTGTCGCACCTTTTAGTTTCTTCGTCTTTGATGATGCCGCAAATGCCCAGGAACCGGTTGGTGTATATCTTCCGCCATCCCAGTTATCGGATACTACATATGGTGCAACTCCAAGGTTTACATCCGGATAGTTATTATAGATTGTATTTACTTCCCATGCCCCGTCAAACTTAAATGCTGCTCTTCCGCTTTCGAACAGGTCTGTGATCTGTACTTTAGACATATATCCATTATCCAAAAACGATTTAAAATAATTCACTGTTTCCAGATTCTCTTTTGAATTGAATACACCGTTCACCTTCAGTCCATCTTTATTTACAAAGTCACCGCCATTTGACCAGAAAAACGGTGCATAATAATAAATCGTAGCTTCTCCTGTCGGGAAAGTCATATCCAGCGCATAACCTTTTTTCTTCTCTACTACCGGCTGTACTTTCTTTAACACCTCTGTGAATTCACTCCATGTCCATGGGTGATCTGCATCTGGAACTTCTACACCTGCTTCTGCGAGAATATCTTTGTTATAATAAAGTCCCACGCTGGATTCCATTGCTCCAAGCGCATAGAGCTTGTTATTATACGTTCCCTGCTGAATAATGGAATCCAGATACACGCTCTTTTCTTCGTCTGTTAATTTTGCAAGCGGCTGGATAATTCCGTTCTCTGCATATGCCGCTATATTAGGGCCATCAACAGTAAGCACATCCGGCAGATCTCCTGACATCACGGATGCATTGATCTTATCCGAATAGCCTCCACCACTGTCATTTCGTGGAATAAATTCAATATCTGCAAAATATTTTCCATCATATTTCTTATTAAATGCATCTACAGATTTCCTGTAGCACTGTCCTTCTTCTGTGTCTTCGATTGAATGTACCCAGATAGAAAGATATTCTTCGCCTTTGTCATATCCCTTTACTTCTCCTGGTTGCGGCTGTTTATCTCCACACCCCGTCAATGCCATTGCAAAGAATGCTGCCAGCAGTACCCCTACTGTTCGTTTCTTCATAGCTTTCTCCTTTCAGATTCACGATTGCGTAACCAGTTAAGTAACCGGTTACTTTATATATTCATAATACTATCCAGGATCTTACTTGTCAATAGATTTCAAAGAAAAAGTTACCGGTTACTTAACTAGTTATTTTTTGTTTGATTTTTTTCAATGCACTTGCTATACTGATAATATACATTATAAGGAAGAGGATTTACATGAAACAGAAAAAAGTAACTTTTGCAGATATAGCCGCTTATACAGGCTTTTCAAAAACTACCATTTCCAGATATTTTAATAATCCGGATTCTCTGACTCTTGAAAATCAGGAAAAAATCGCTCATGCACTGGATGTCCTTGGATACCAGGAAAATAAGCTCGCCAAAGTACTGGCTAATGGAAAAAGTGAATTTGTTGGAATTATCATCCCCAACCTGTATCTTCACTATTACTCTGAGATGTTAAACCAGTTACTTTCTACTTACGAAAAGTATAATTATAAATTTCTTGTATTCATTGGAAATAATAAAAAAGAGATTGAAGAAAAATATATTCATGAACTGATGGCTTATAAGATTGAGGGACTTATTGTCTTAAGCAATACCATTTCGTCTGAAGAACTTGCTTCTTATAAACTCCCGGTTGTCACGATTGAGCGGGAATGTGACCATGTCTGTAGCGTGTCTACAGACAACTATCTGGGTGGTGTTCAGGCAACCAGCTTATTGATACGCAATAAATGTGATGTTATTTTACACATCAATTCCATATTCCCAGATACACTTCCAACCTATGGACGTATCCGGGGATTCGAAGATATCTGTAACGAACACCATGTCGTTCACGAATTAATCCAAAGAAATCTTGGAAACACTTATCAGGAAACCCTGACTCAACTAAAAAACATATTTAACGAAATTGAAGAAAAATATCCCTCACAAAAAAAGGGGGTCTTTCTTGCAAATGACACTTATGCCAGTATGTTCCTGAATCTGATATTTCAAAAATACGGGAAACTCCCGAAAGACTATCAGATTGTCGGATTCGATGATTCTCCTATTGCAAGCGAAGCTATCCTTCCAATCACAACCGTTGGACAGCAGATTGAGAAAATTGCACAGACTGCCATGGAGCTTCTGGTTCTCCAGATGAATGAAATGAAAAAAAGAAAACCAACTCCTTTAAAAGAGCCGGTTCATAAGCAGATTACGCCTGTATTGATCCGACGTGATACTACGGAATAATACCGGTAGTGAGCAAATGATAAATTCCCTGAAGTTTTATTATTCACTTCAGGGAATTCTTTTGACAAATTCTATATTTGGCTTTTTAATTTCTCAACCACTTTTTGAATTATGTTTATATCTTCTTCTAATTCATCTGCTATCTGTTCTGTTGATTTTCCTTTTTTCAATTTCTTCTTTATTATTTTTTCTAAGAGTATCCGCTTTCCAATTTCGATTCCATCCTGTCTTCCAGCCTCATACTCTGCTTTCCGCAGTTTCTTTTCTTCAAACTCTTTGTCATATTCATAGATGCTCACTTTGATCACCTCAGTCTTATTCTTCAATAAAAACTCTGCCAGGATTCCTTCTTCTATGCATTCGTCAACTGCTCTCGTAACTGCTTCTTCTAAAGAGACATCCTGTTTCGCCGCATATTTTCTTACTCTGGCGACATATTGTGCATATTCCTTTAATGTTCTACAATGTTCCATCAAATCTGAACTGTGGCCATCATTCACATTCAGCATAGTCACTCTTAACTCCAGATCTGGATTTTCTGTTGCATTCTCGTATGCAGAAGATAATCGGAACTCACTACGATCTTCTACTTCTTTTGTTCCATTATAAAATACTAAAAATCTTGGCGTTGGTATCTTTTGTATCACAGTTGAATATAATGATTTCCGAACCACTAATCGTTGATACTCATCCGCAATATAAAACAAATTTCTAAGTGGAATAAGATCGGAAGAGCGTCGTGTAGGGAAAGAGTGTAGTATTCGGATTATACGTTGACTGATGTTCATATAAATATAAATTCATATCCATGATAAACGCCAGATCATTTTTCATTCCCATATAAATCGCATTTTCCAATGTAACAACCTGCAACTTTTCCGGATCTGTGTACTCTCTTCCATTCACCGCATTGTACAATGATAACAAATTCTCTTTGTTATGATACAACATTCTAAAAATTGTATCTTTGTACATCCTTTTTGCCTTTAGCTGCCGGTTATTTACCTGATACTTCTTGCTCCGTCTCTTTTGATTCTTTCTTTTCGCCATATTCAGTTTCCTCCTGTATGCAGGAGGATGTCTTTTTACTCTTTCAGTCATCTCCTGCTTTTTTACAATTGATTGGTATGAAAGCATAGATTTCTGAAATAAAATTAGATTATAGATGGTATATGTCCGTTTTTATATACCGTTGATTTTTTTGAAATATGCTTTGGTACATATTAACATATCAATAAATATTAATCAATATATTTTTACTATTTCCTTTTTTTGATAATGTTAATCACCTTAGCAATAAGGTATTACAAAATAATATTTTTTTCTTGTTTCAATTCTGTATACAGAACTTTTTGTATCCCATGAAACATAATATAATCCCGGAATAATTTTTTGCGTATCAACATCCACTATTTGCTTTTGTGTTTCTTCATTCTTTTGATATACTATTTCTTTTTTAACTTTTGGAGCAGACCATCCAAAATATACAATATAAATACGTGTACCATTTTCACATTTATGCCGGCGTGCTGGTCCTAACTCGTATAATTCATCAAAAGAATTTACACCCTGTCTCGTTACTAATCCATCTTTCATGAAGGCAATTGGTCCATATATATACAAAAATACGATTCCAATTATGAGCAAACATAATATTTTGATTTTATTATTCTTTGGCATATTATACCTCCTGAAATAGAGTAGCCTTTTACATCTGAAGTAAACGCATTGGTAAATATAGATACAGTGCAGATACTAGAATTTATCTGTGTGTTTCTAGAATAACATGCCTGATTTTTATTTTCAATGCACAGTTTAGAAATGCTAAATTTTTGTGAATCTGGTGAATTTTCTACAACTCTTTCATCTTTCCAAGAATCTCCTGATAAAATGATTCTTGATTTCTATTCTTTTCCAAATCTTCCAATATCACACCATCTTTCAGCAGAATTAACCGGCTGCAATAGCTTGCCATCTGTGGGTCATGTGTAACCATAATGATTGTCTTTCCCATATGTTCATTAATATCCTTCAATGCATCAATCACGATTTTTCCAGACTTTGAATCAAGGTTTCCTGTAGGCTCATCTGCGAAAATAATCTCTGGATCATTTATTAATGCTCTGCAAATTGCAACTCTCTGCCTTTCACCTCCTGACAGTTCGGCCGGCATCTTTTTTTCCAAAGTCCTAATTCCGAATTTATCCATTAACACTCTCGCTCGTTCCTTTTTGGAATCATCTACTGTTTTGCTGATATAGAAAGGCAACATAATGTTTTCAAAAACATCTAAACTATCCATCAAATAAAATTCCTGAAATACGAAGCCTAATTCTTCTCTTCGTATTCTCGCAAGTTCTTTATCTGACAGTTTTGATATTTCATCTTTCTTGTATAAAAGTGCCCCATCTGTTACAGATTCAATGAGTCCCAGAATTTTCAAAAGTGTCGTCTTTCCACTTCCTGATTTTCCCATAATTCCTACAAATTCGCCATCCTGTACATTCAAATTAATACCCTTTAACACTTTAAACTTACCGTAACTTTTCACAATTTTCTCTCCGCTGATCACTTCCATATCTTTTCCCTTCTTTCACTCTGAATTTGCTGATTAGCAAGTCTCCATCCATACTCTCTCAATAAGATAATGTACCCGGCCTGGAATAATAACAGTGCAAAAAATGTTATCAATACCTGTTTTTTCAAGAGCCAATCAACGTTCCATGTAATATAACTCAAAGCACCACCACTTATTACAATCGAAAGTATAAATGCGATCCATAAAGAAAGCGAAAGTTCCTTTTTCACATTTTTCTTTATTTCTTTGGTCTCCATGCCTATTTTTTTCAAGAATCCATATTTCATACTTACATTAGAAATGTCTGACCATATTTTTATAGATAAAATCATTATTCCACTAATAATCAAAAATGCACCAATACAAATGTAAAAGATAAGAGTTGTCAGGTCATCCTGTCTGTCTTCTTTCATCAATGAGCCTTTATAAAAACCAATTATCTCATATTTCTTTTCACATACTTTTAATTTGCCCTCATCAATCGCCGTCTCTTTTTCTGTTTGCTGCGTCATAATAACCGTATTCTTTTTCTGCAAAGATCTAAGCATATCAAAATCACTATTATTCATAACCAGAATTCGTATAATATCCGACTGTTGAGCAACAAATAAAACTTCTTTCACTTCTTTTTTTATCGCAAATTTACGCATTCCTGTTGCTGTTTTTAAATAAACATGTTTATCCTGAAACATGTTTTCATCGTCTTGTTTTGATTTTTCCAGAACTGCCTTTACCTCTCCCTGTTTGATATGCTCTTTCTTATTCTTTGTAAGTTTGTTATAGGAATCCTCCGAAATACCTACATATTCCCCTCCATCATTGCTTATGAGCGGAATATACGCATATTCATCTATTTTTTCATCTGGTTCTTTTATAACCTTATGAATTTCGTCTGTATATTTTTCTTCTGTCATACATACATAATTATATGGATATTTCCATAAATACTCGGAAGAAAGATTACCGTATTCTATAATATTGATATTTACAATCACCCATACAAATACATTAATAATAAAAACAATTAAAATTATATTTTTATTTTCTGAAAATCTGTGATACAACGTTTTTAGCGTAAGAATATATCTGTCATACCATTTTTCTTTCTTTTTCACCCATCGCAATATAACATTTCCCAAATAAGTAAACCAAAGATATAATCCGATCAGCGAAAAAAGAACTCCATATTTCATATGTGGATATGTCATAGGAACCTTCGAAAAAAGAATAATTGCAAACACAAAACAGATCAGCCCTGCAATCGCACCTATCACGCTTGCTTTAACAGACGGAACCGTCCCCCTTTTCTGTTCCGTATTCAAAAGCGAAGCCAGTGAATTGTTTTGAATTTTTATTATATTCATGATTACTGCAATGCACAAAATAACACACATATAAAAACATGTACTTCCAATATTCTTTAGAAACCAGCATGGATCTTGAACTGTTTGAATCCCTTCTTTTCTGAATATAGACTGAAGAAGAATTACAAAAGGCGTTCCCAGTACACACCCAATCAGCCACGAAATACCACATATAATCCCATATTCCAGAATTATCATCCGGATAATATCTTTCTTTTCTTCTCCGAATACCATAAACATTCCATAATCTTTGATTCTTATCCGGCTATAATTGCTTACTGTATAGCTGATCAAAATCAGGCCAATAAACAGCAATAAGATCGGAAGAGCGTCGTGTAGGGAAAGAGTGTAGATCTCGGTGGTCG
>OOBN01001923.1_pt1 | contig 13868 bp, 16 predicted proteins | sample 1671091 | NCBI WGS metagenome assembly OOBN01 (sample SAMN06348121, study PRJEB24527) | human gut metagenome | biome: human gut; feature: ankylosing spondylitis patient; material: feces | host: Homo sapiens | place: China | collected 2015-10 | reverse complement strand
TTCTTGACATTCATTGATTTATTATCTTCCATGTTTGTTTCCTCCACAAATCCCGAGTTATCCCCCTCAGTATACCACGCTTTTTCCCTGCGGAAAAGATACCGCGCACAAAAGGCCTCTCCGGCAACTATCCGCACTCCGGCTCATACACTTTAACAACTATGTACCGGGAGGGATATTGTGTGCCGCTGACCTTACTGCAATTTTTCGCCACAAAATTTCTGTTTCTGGCTCTCCATCTGGAAGCGGGCAGTTTCCCCCGCCCGCTCAGCCCACAGGAGGAGATCCGGACCTTCGCCGATCTGCGGGCCGGTGATCCATCCGCCCGGGAAAAGCTCATCCGCCACAATCTGCGCTTAGTGGCGCACATCGCAAAGAAATACTATGCTCTCCCCTCTGAGCAGGACGATTTGATTTCCATCGGCACCATTGGCCTGATGAAAGCCGTGGACACCTTCGACTCCACCCGCCGGGCGCGCTTCTCCACTTATGCCAGCCGGTGCATCGAAAATGCTATCCTCTCCCCAGCGCACTTTGGGATGGATCTGATATTCGCTCTGACTTACATGGCGTTCCGTAAAACACGCAGTCGTTCTTCAAACGTTGCTTTCCATGCCGGATGCTCGGAGAATACGGTGTGCTCCACCTGACGGACTTGGTTCAGTCCGATGTTCCGCACCGCTTCCACTGCAGCATCTTTTTGGCTCAGATGGCGTTTTCCCACGGTCAGACAGTTTGCGCCTTCTGGCGTGTCGTACTGCTGAAACGCCCGGTTGAAGTCCATCAGGTCATGCAGACGGATGGGCTGATTGGTTTCGTTGTCTACCAGCAGACCCCAATTTTCCCAATGACGGTCAGTATTGCCCACCAGATAATCCAGAATGTTCATCATATAGTAGCTGGGAGCATCCAACTCTAAGATCTTATCCAGCGTGTTCCAATCATGGTTCGTGCAGTAGACGTCATAGGCTGCATAGGTCACAAGACTGTATCGCTGAGATGTCATGATTTTGCTGATAGAAACCGGCTCATTTTCAAACATCCCCTGCTCATACAGTACCTGATGGCAGTCAAAGCACCGGCAGATTTTGCTTGCCAGCACTTCACGTTCCACCGCATCCCTGCCGCCATCCTTGTAAAGATAGAAGCCATCCTCTTTGCGCACCCATGCTTTGGGGTACAAGCCGCCCGTAGACAGGTCATTTGCCAGAAGATGGGCGTTTGTCACCGTCATTTGGTGCCCCCGCAGCGCAATATCCACAAGCGCATTGCTTAAGGAGTGTGCAAAAAGGTTGATATCCTCGAATCGAATCTTCTCGTTTTCTTCTTTCACCCAGAACACATCCAGCAAAGACAGACAATGGTAGGATAATGCAATCTGTGCTCGTTCCCTGTCCGTAACACTCTGAGATGCACCGATACTGTTCAGGATTTCCTTGGCGTAGGTGCGATCCAACGTCAACATCCGGGAGGCGCACCAATAGTAAAAGTTCGTTACATTATTGATGCGCTCGTCAAAATCATCCGATTCCACCAGAACCAGATCATAGGGCATGAAATCCTCGAGGCAGACCCTGCATTCCCCTGTCGTGCTGAGTTGTGCCACACAGCTTTCCCGGTGCATGATCTCGTAAAACATGGTTTTCATCCCTCCCTGCGTTCTGTGTCTTGCTCTGTATTTATATTACCTTCTTTTTTCACGGAACACAAGAGCTTTTACTTTTCAAAAAGCTTTTTCTGCTGCTCCATCAGGACGGTTTCGATACGCTCTTTCAGCAAAAAGTGGAATTGTTTCGGGTAATAGCACAGATATTTATCAAGGATCGTACCGAAACCACTCGTTTCAAGCCATGAACCTCAGCCGTATCGACCCAGTAATTTGCCACGGAGATTCCCGGCAGCCGAGCCGCATTCGTGAAATTGCGCAGAACTTCACTGGAAACGGCTTCAGCCAGTGCCTCAAAGCAGCCACCGTCTGCCTTATACCAGAGATTTTTCTCCGTATCAAACCATTTTTCCTGATTTCCGCGCGAAGTCGTCACCACAACCCTGTCGTTGGTATGCAGCATCAAATAATTTCCAGCCATTTGTGATCCTCCGCCATTCTTCCCTGCGTCTTTTCAACAAGCAGAACCGGGTCATATTCCGGAACGCCAACAGCATCCAGATAGTAATCCAAGCTCTTTCGTGTTTTCGGAATGCATCGGTCTGCCAGAAAGGCCAGGAAGTCTTCCCATGAGGGCGTTTCGTTCACACCAAACGCAGTATCCAGTATTTCGTCAACTTTGTTTTCGATGCAGATCTGCTCCGCTGTAAAATCTGCCAAAATCACGGTACACAACGTATCTCCGTCATAATACCGATATTCTTTCAGCTGATGTCCTTTCTGTTCTGCATTTCTGCGGAACAGTTCCGAGTCTTGTTGATGCAAGCGGTCGTACGGTGATTTTTTCACCGTCAAAAGAAAGTTCTACCCGGTCCTCTTTTGAAAGTCCCATTGCATGAAGCCACACTGCCGGGAGATTAAGCGAATACTTTTCCGCATTCTTTCCTGCTGTCCCCCCTGCTTTTCTTCTCATAATTTTCACGCTGCGACGATTCATGCACTTCACCTTCCCTTACAAAAAGAATACCATATTGGCCGCCAACAATCAATGATTTTATTTTGTCAGCAAAATTCCAAAAACTTATGTAACACAAAAAGCCCCACGCTCAACACTGCCTCTGAATCTGACCGTCTCTGGTCAGAGCAGAAAAGCATATGTTGAGCGTGGGGCTTTGTTTATCGGCTCGGCTGCCAGCCGGGCTTTTGGTGTTCCTTGGGTTTGTAAGTTCCTTTGGTAGTATCGATCACCGCCTGCAGCAATTCGAGCTTCTGCCATGTGGGGCAGTTCAGACGGTCGATTTTTTCGATCACATAGTTGGCGTGGGCGGTTGCGACCCGTTTTCCGAGTTCGTCCCATCCCTCTTTCGTTTTGGGGTAATGTACCACCACTTCCATGGGGGCACTCTTTCGCATGGCTCACTCACCTCCGGTTACATCGCTATCACCTCATTTTTACGGGTTACTGGTTGTCCGCTATTCGCTGTGCTTTCCGCTCAGAACATTCAGAGCCAGACTGACCAGCAAAGCCATATCAATGCGGAGCATTTCAGCCTTGCTGGCATAGCCCATAAAGCGTTCGATGCGGGATTTATCGATCGTGAAGATCTGCTCCAGAAGAATCATGGACGGTTCTTCAAAGGCCGGGTTAGAATCCACCAGCACATGGGTGGGCTGGTTTTTCTTCTTTTCCGTCCGGGTGGTAACAGTTGCAACGATCAATGTAGGCGAATGACGGTTTCCAATGTTGTTCTGCAGAACTACCACAGGGCGTTTTCCTCCCTGTTCCGAGCCGATATGCGGCTCCATGTCTGCATAGTAGATGTCCCCTCTGAGATATCTCCAATTGTTCGGTAACATAAAAATCAACCTCCTTTTTATGTAAGAAACAGCCGCCGCAGACGGATACCACGACGGCTGTTGTTCAGGAGGTAAAACGAAACTGTCAGTTTTTCAGCGGCAGACTCATCTCACGGCTGGCACCGTTATAGATACGAAGAATCTGCCGCATGTGGCGGTTTGCAGAACTTCCGGTGTCTTTCTGAGCCAGCTGCGTGATGGTTTTCGGGTGTGTCCTTGCCAGCTGCTGCACCAGCCGCTCCCGGCTGTACTCGCCCTCGTATACGGAGATGAAGCGGGCCACACCCCGGATTACACCGGCAAGGTAGGAATCCACATTGCCCTTCCACGCCTCGTTGATGATGTGAAGCATCTCGACGTAGCGCTCACAGCCATACTGCTTGTACAGCTCGTATGCCGTTCCGATGCAGTAGATTTTCCAGGGTGCCCGGATGCCGTCATAGGCAAATTCCGCACCGGCATTCGACGTGATCCCCACAAAGTAAAGTGCATCCGGGTTTTCGGCCACCAGATTTGCACGAAGGCGTTCGCCCGCCGTCAGGCAGGTAGCATTGCCGGTCTGAATCGCAAACAGCGTTGCTTCGTCTTCTTTGGTAAGGCCGTAAAAGACTTTGCAGCGAATCGTCACATCCTTGCCACCGTTGCAGGTTCGACGGGCTTCCACCGTGTTCTGCCCATCAAAAACATAGAAGCGCCCATCCCGGTAGCTGACCTTCGGCTCGTTCGCGATGTACTCCGAGAAGTTTTCCGCGATCTGCGAAACCTTCTCCATCCGCAGCATACGCTGATATTCAATGCACGGGATCAGCAGTGCACTGTTTACCATCTGATAGGCAAACTTGCATTCAGGCAAAGTGTTCAGGTTCAGATTGAAATTCATCATAACTTTTCCTCCTTTATGGTTTTCAGATAGTTTGTCATCCGGTCAAGCAGTTCAAAAATGGTTTTTCGACAGGTTTTATCGGTCAGAACATCCGGGTGTTCCTGGAAAATAACATTCCACCGAAAGATAAACTCTTCCGTTGCTCCCTGCAGTTCGCACAGCATGATGGAGCCGGTTGCTGCTGCTTTATCCTGGTAACGGGCATCCACCGAGGCCTGCAGTCGGGCCTTGTCTTCTTCGGACAAGTGCCGTTTATGACCCTGTATGCTCTGAAGAAAACTTGGTGGCGCATTGCTGGTCGGCTCAATTTCCTCTTCCGGCGGGGACTCGGTGATCGTTTCCTGTACCGGCGTTTCCGGCTGTTCTGCCTGCGACGTCGTGTTGTTTTCCGTTGCCGTTGGCTTTTTCTTCTGCGGTGCAGACTTTGGCTTCGGTGGTGGCTTGCTCGGCTTCAGACGTTCGAGGACCGTATCATCACGGTCACTCTTTTTCTTCTTGAGTTCCTCAAGAATTGCCGGGCGTTCTTCCTTATTGCAATTTCCGGGCTGCCCGCCCACTGCCAGCTTGGTTGATTCATACTCCTTGCCCAGAAGAAACTTCTTTCGTTCTGGGCTGAGATTTCTGCGGCCAAGCTGATTTTTGCAGATCCATGCAAGCGCTTCGTACTTGTTCGCAAGCTGGATTTCTTCCACTTCAAACTTGATAAAGCCGTGCTTTTTCAGGATGCGGTAGCGGGTGTGCCCATCCAGAATGTAGCCATTCCATGTGATGATGGGATTCAGAAGACGACCCTCGGCAATGATGTTCTGCTCAAGCTGCTGTTCTTCCTCAAACTGCAGCGGCGGAATTTTGCTTTGGAACTCCGGGTCAATTTTAAGCTGGCTCAGTTTCACGTCGGTTCTCCTTTCCGGTCATTTTCGATTTACGGACAACGGGCTGAACGTAGTAGTCAAACCCATATCGTGTCTGGCAATACGTGCAGACATCCTTGACGAGCTGCCTGGGGTCGGCTCTGCGGAGCCGGACGCCCTTTGCGTCCAAAAATGCCCCTCGGCAGACGGCGCACAAAGTTGTCAGGGTGGATTCATCCACCTTTTTTGTGGTCTTGCGGTTCATTTGCGTACTCCTTTTCGCTGATATATAAAAACGCCGTCCGTGGTTACCCTCGAACGGCGTTTGGAAAAGGTTTTGTATGGTTTCTCTTAATTTGCCCCCGGCACCCCTGAGAAAGGGAAACATTCAGGCGTTGGATTTGCACCACTCCATTGGCCTCTCGGCCACCCCGTCTTCTTTATGACCGGGCCGCGAATTACGGAAGTATCATTATCTGGAAGTACCTGAAGCTGCATATTCAATTTTCAAGGTCCGCCCGGCTGCGGCTCCCGCTCCCTTTCGGAGGTGGGCCGCTGCCGTGACAATAGTGTATCGTACTTTCGAGCAAAAGTTTATGGACTCGTAGTCCAAGTCACCCACCCTCTTAGTCCATGTATTGTATACAACAGTCCCAAAAAGCAAAAAAATCCCGCCTGAAAAGCAAAACCTTCGCTTTGCCCTCAGACGGGATGTCTTTCGACACGACTGTTATAAATTCAAAAAAGCTCTTGACCTGAAGTCAACTTTAAGGATTATACTGAACCTGTCAGAAAAATTTTTGCCGCTCTTATGCGGCAGGCATGATGATAAAGGAGAATTCTCTGCACACCAACTTTTTATGCTCTGCCCACCTTGTTTCGCTGTAGTGATCGTCTGATACCATTGCTGTTCCCGTAGTGGCTTTCACCAGCAGCATCATGGGACGGCGCAGTTCATCCTTCATGCCGTAAACACTCAGCATCTCTGCAGAGGTTCGTTGTCATATTCGCTGGTATGGAGTGGTTTCACTGGCTGCATTGAACTTCTGATAACATCCAAAATGGTCCGATCCGCCGGGAGCCACGGAACGGAATCAAACTCCTCCTTCGTCAGCCACCGCGCAGCTTCCGCTTCTTTCAGAACAAGATCGCCGGAAACCACTTCACACCAGAAGCAGTCCATGGAAAGATGAAACGCCGGATAATCGTACTCGATTGTACCAATTAAATCCTCCACGGCGATTTCCGTGTCCAGTTCTTCTTCGATTTCCCGCTTCAGAGCCTGCTGCGGGGTTTCGCCCGGCTCGATTTTGCCGCCCGGAAACTCCCACTGGCCTTTGTAGTCGCCATAACCGCGGGCGGTAGCATAGATTTTGCGTTTTGCCTGCATGGAATCGCAAATCACAGCGGCCACAACACGAATCGTTTTCATAACGTTCTCCTTTTGGATTCATTATAATGGCCGACCGTCAGAAGTCCCACCGACACGATAGAACACCCTGTTTCCTGCTTTTCTTGCAGTAAGCAGCCCCATCTCATGGAATTTCATCACAAACGTCCGAATGGTTGCATACGCAGCGTTTCGGAAATCCTTTTCCAGCTGCTTTGTGGTAAACTCCTCTGCACCATAAGCAGACAGAACATACTCCCAGAGCAGCCGTTCTTTTTCTGTGATTTTTCCTTCCGCAAGAGCAGTTTGATATACCTCAAGATCAGTTTTCGGCGGGACTGCATCCACCTGCAGGCGGTTATAGACCTCATTGCAGAAGTAGAACAGAAAGGGAGTCACATCCGTATAGCCGGAAATCAGAGCATTTCTCTCCACGCGTTCGTAGGCTTTGTAATATGCGTCCTTGTTTTCAGCGATGTATCGGGAAAACGGCGTGAACAGTGCCGCAGGATAGCCCTGCTGAACAAGATACCAGAGGTGGAATAGCCGTGCAGTGCGTCCATTCCCGTCAAAATAGGGGTGGTAGTACGCAAAGGCAAAGTGCAGAATGGCAGCCTTATGCAGCTCATTGATGCCGTCATTGGCATTCGCAAAATCGACAAGACATTTCATGGCACCGGGAAGCCGCTCTGCCGGAAGTCCCGGTCTGGGTTCTTCACCGCCCACAATAAAAACCTCGCCATGCCGATAAAAGTGGTTTGGCAGTAATCGATCTTCATCCGGGAGATAATCCCCTGTGCTGATCTGATATAGGTGATGCAGATTCTCCTCGGTGATCCTATTCTGACGATTCGCGATAAACTCCAGTCCGCGCTTCATACCATAGATGCGGGCTTCTTGTTCATCACGAGGGGCATAACCATCGAGGATATAACGGATACTGCTGCGGGTCGAGCGGATACTTTCAATTTGAAAAGTAGCATAAATTTCCTCGGTCATCGCCGACAAACCGAAGTTTTGTCCACTGACAGGGACAGAGAGCAACTGCTTCATACCATTTGTTGAAATTTGCGCGAGGTTCGGCAGGTAAAACAGCTTATTTCCAGAAAAATCAGTCAACGGCAGAGGCTGCGCAAAGTTTTGCCGCAGCAATTCGGCAAATTCTTTGACGCTGACAGTCGAGTACTTGTATTCCATCCGATTGAGTTCAAACAAATGCTTATCTGAAAGCATTTTGGCAAACTGTGCCCCATCCATTCTGTCCACCTCGCAGTTGATACTTATTGATACTATATAGTATCAATATACCGATTCTTTATAAAAAAGTCAACCGAAACAGGCCGAACCAACTTTTTCCATACTCTCCGTCAAAATTCCCGTGGTTCCGTCACGAATCACATCTCCATCGGCTTATTCCCCACTTCGTCCAGATACGCATTCAAAAATTCCGCTGCAAGGCTGTTGGGACGGATGTTTTCTCTGGCTTCCTGTGGGGTGAACCACTTGCAGCGGTCCACTTCGTGGTTGATATGCAGCGCCTTTGCGGTTCTGACGAAAGCCGTAAAGTTGCACATCAGCGTGTTAGACGGCTCAAAAAACTTGGTACGGTTGAACCGGAGGTGCTCTACTTCCAACCCGGTTTCTTCCCGGACTTCCCGCACCACGGCGTGTTCTTCTGCCTCACCGCGGTTCACATATCCAGCCACCAGAATATAAGAGGGCTTGCCGTACTGCTGGATGAGCAGAATTTTCCCGGTTTCCTCATCCACAACAATCATGCTGACTGCCACATTGTACATCGGGAACCGGTATTGCTGGCATTTCGGGCAATAAGGCACAATGCCCTCTTCTTCCAGTTCTTTTTCAATCAATGCCGTGCCGCATTCAAAGCAATGCTTCTGAATCATTTTTACACTCCAAACACTGTTTTCGTCAGCCGGATACCTGCTGCCGTCTTCATCGTATGTTCCATAAAGGTTCGGATTGCCTGCTGGTCGTACCCGCTTTCGGACGCATTGACGATATAATCTGCCTCAATCAGAATCTGATAGTCAATGCCGTCGATCTGCGCCGGACTATGGTGGTGCCCTACCAGATAGGCCACACGGTCGATCTGTTCTGCTGTCATGCCGGTATCCGCCAAGAACTCCCGCACCAGCGGGGCACCCTCCTGCTCCTGATATTTACCATTGGTGTTGCCGTACTTTTTGCGGCAGAGCGGGCAGGCGATATCGTGGGTGATGGCCGCCACCTCCAGAATAAACTGCGTGTCTGCGTCCAGCCCCTCCAGCTCACCAATGGTTTTGGCATAGGTCCACACACAGCTCAGGTGCGTGATGTCATGGATATTCCCTTCGGAAAAGGCGATCATCTTTTCCATGATCTGTGCAATGGTCATCATTTGTTTCACTCCCGTTTTTAATACTCAAATGTTCACCTTGATAAACGCGAATTTAGTAACGCAAAAGGAAGTATATGACATACACCCAACTAAGTAATCCATGAAAAATCGCCCAACCGACAGACTTCCACGCTGTATAACTAATAACCATAGCTAATGCACTTCCAAAAGTTATTCCTGATTTTACCGTTTTCTTGACATTCGTTGATTTATTATCTTCCATATTTGTTTCCTCCACAAATTCTAAGTTGTAAGTTTCTTTACTATCATATCTTTAAAACTTGTTTTGCTTTCGCATTAACAAATTGGATAATTGGGCCTGAAATGATAACTGTAATAAGCGTGCATACACCAAACTTTCCGCCAAACAAAACACCTGTAACAACAACCAAAATATCCAATGCCATTCGGACAAATTTAATCTGCCAGTGATTTTTTTCTGCTAAAGCAAAAGTGACTGCCTCGTAGGAGCCTCTACCAAGGGATGCCGACGCATATAGTCCTGTTCCGACAGCAAACAAAACCACTCCTAACAACATAATTAAAAAATTGATCCACTTATAGGTACTGTAAATATGGCAGTTAGCAAACAAATCTACACAGGTACTGTATACAATCTGGTACAACACAGTTCCTATATGAATCTGACTTTTATCGTAAATGAGCGCAAACAAAATCATTCCCAATGCTACAACAAAAGATGCTGTGCCAATGCTTATGTGAAATGTTCTTGCAATCCCCTGCCACAGCACCGCAAGCGTAGCTCCGCCAAATCCAGCATACAGTGCAAGTGTAATTCCATAAGCCGCAATTATAGAACCTATTACAAGTATTGCCAATTTCTTTAGTGTTTTTTTATTGTTATTTTTCATTGACTTTTAATAATTCACTCCTCGTATAATTTTCTTTGGGTTTAAAGCATCCCGTTAGCAACCGCTCTAATTTATTTAATACCAGCAAATTACTCTCCTCCACAAATTCCGATTTATCAAATAAGAATTTCCGTCAATTTTTCTCTTGATGCGGCTCGCTTCTAAGAGTAGGAACGAACTGTTCTGTTGCCGGAGACGGACCATTCAGGTCGGTCTCCGGCAGTATTTTTGTTATCGCCTATTAAAAAACAGCCGGAACGACTTTCTGCTGCGCTACATCGATGATGCCGTATGTATTCAGTCTGAGTTTTGGAATGACCGGAAGGCTGACGAAGGCGAGGGTCATAAAAATGCCGATGTCTTCCGCTACACCATGTGCCTTGAGGGCATCGTTCAGCGCCTGCATTTTCGCCGCAACGCTCTCTGCGCTTTCGGTGCTCATCAATCCGGCCACCGGAAGCGCAAGTTCTGCCACGACCTGTCCATCTGCCACAAACGCAAGTCCGCCTTTGTTTTTCCGCACAGTGTTGCCGGCCAGCATCATATCGGTATCGTTGTCCCCTGCCACAATCAGGTTATGGGAATCATGTGCGATGCTCGATGCAACGGCTCCGCATTTCAGGCTGAAGTTTCCTAAAAAGCCAATGCCCACATGGCCGGAGTGATGATGCCGCTCAAAAACGGCCAGTTTTACGATGTTGTGTTCCGGGTCCACACCGGGAGCTTTGCCCGGATGCCGTTGGAACGGGATGATTTTTTCCTCCGTAAGCAGCTCGCCCCGGTTCAGGCAGATGACACGCTCCTGCTCCCCGCTTTCCCGAAGTTCCAGGTCCTGCAGTGTGATCTCATCCAGATCAAAGGAATCCATAACGTGGGAAAATCTCACACGGTCGATGTCAAGCGGTGCGGGTTTCAGCGTTTTTCCGTGCTCGGCCACCAGCGTGCCATTCTTGTAAACCTGTTCGACCGTAAAGGATTCAAAATCCGATACTACAATGAGGTCGGCAGCATACCCCGGTGCTACGGCACCGCGCTGCTTGAACCCAAAATACTGTGCCGGGACCAGCGTTGCCATTTTGACGGCCACTGCTGGGTCTGCGCCCAGCCGGATCGCTTTACGGATGTTGGAATCGATGTGGCCGCTGTCCAGCAGGTCACCGGGGTGCTTATCATCCGTCACCAGCATACAGCGGCTGCAATAGGGCTCCCGGAACAGCGGCATCAGGGCCTCCATATTTTTGGCAGCCGTTCCTTCCCGGATCATGATGTATTGTCCGCGCCGGAGTTTTTCCATGGCTTCCTCGATGTTGGAGCACTCGTGATCGGACTGAACGCCTGCCGCAATATAAGCATTCAGGTCCTTATCGCTCAAGAGCGGCGCATGGCCATCCACGATCTTTCCCGCTTCGGTGCAGTCGCGGATCTTCTGCAGGATCTTCGGGTCACAGCGCACCGTTCCATAGGCATTCATCAGTTCCGCAAGCCCCAGCACACGGGGATCGCCGTAGTAAGGCCGGAGCTGTTCTGCGTTCAGCACCGCACCGGATTCATCCAGATCCGTGGCCGGAACACAGGAGGGCAGCATGAAATAAACCGAAAGGGTCAGATTTTTTGTCGTTTCCAGCATAAAATCCAAGCCTTCCAGCCCCGCAACGTTCGAGATCTCGTGTGGGTCTGTGACCACCGCAGTGGTACCGTGGGGCAGCACTGCCTGCTCGAAAGCCGGACCACAGAGCATGGAACTTTCGATGTGGATATGCCCATCGATCAGGCCCGGGCAGACATATTTGCCGTGCAGATCAACTTCTTTCCGGCCGTGATACGCACCCACGCCCACGATCGAATTTCCGCTGATGGCAATATCAGCGGTGTCGATCTCATCGGTAAACACATTGACAATTCTGGCATTTTTCAAAACCAGATCAGCCAAAGCATCTCCTCTGCCTGCCGAGATCCGGCGTTTCAGCTCATCAGACTGCATAGAAACATCTCCTCTCTCTGAAGTTCGATTTTCTCACCTGTGGATTGGTTCTGCCCTTATTCTACCACGCCTTGCCGCTGCGGAAAAGATGTCGGGAAACAAAAATGGCCCCGGAGGGCTTGTTACAGCTCTCCGGGGCCACCTTATGTGCGTTGTACCTTGGCGCAGACCGTCAGCACTCCACTGCCACCTTGATCACGCCGTCCCGTTTCTTTTCAAACAGCTCGTAGCCCTCTGCGATCCGGCGCAGGGGGTAGGTGTGGGTGATGAGCGGTTCGGTATCGATCTTGCCTTCTGCGATGAGACGCAGCGTTTCTTCACAATCGCAGCCGTCCACGCCGCCGGTCTTAAAGGTGAGGTTTTTGCCGTACATTTCCGGCAGCGGCAGGGTCTGTGCCTTATCGTACAGCGCCACCACCGTCACAACGGCGTTGGGCCGTGCACACTCCCATGCCAGCCGGAAGGTGGAGTCTGCCCCTGCCACCTCCAGCACCACATCGGCCCCGTCGTGGTCGCTGTGGGCACGCACAAAGGCGGCGCAGTCCTCCGGCTGCACGGTGAGCACCTGCGGGTAGTGCCGACGGATGAACTGCAGGCGGCTTGCGTCCTTTTCACAGACGATGATGCGCTTGGGGCTGTGCAGCATGACGCACAGCAGCGTGCAGATGCCGGTCGGCCCTGCACCGAGGATCAGCACGGTATCCTCGGGGGTGATTTCCGAGATGCGTGCCGCCCAAAAGCCGGTGGCCAGCACATCGCCCACCAGCAGCGCCTGCCGATCGGTAACGCCGTCCGGGATCTTGTTCAGTCCCTGATCCGCAAAGGGCACCCGGACATACTCTGCCTGCCCGCCGTCGATGCGGCAGCCCAGCGCCCAGCCGCCGTTTTGATCGGTGCAGTTGTTCACGAAGCCTTTTTTGCAGAAAAAGCACTCTCCGCAGAAGGTCTCCACGTTCACCGTCACCCGGTCGCCGGGTTTCACATTGGTCACTGCGCTGCCCACTTCTTCTACGATGCCCACCATCTCGTGCCCTACCGTGATGCCGGGCACCGCCCGGGGCACGCTGCCGTGCTTGATGTGCAGGTCGCTGGAGCAGATGCTGGCAAGGGTCACCTTTACAATGGCGTCCCGCTCGTGCTGCAGCACCGGCTTTGGTTTTTCCATCAGGGCAAACGTCCCCTCTGAAACATAGGTATAGGTCAGCATGCTTTTTACCTCCATGCGCTTTGATATTTCCGGACTTGAGTATACCACGCAGCTATGGCAAAGAGCAAGCCGCAAAAGGCCCGCCCTTTGCGGCAGCTCTCCGCCGATCAGATCTTGGGCTGATACTGCATGCTGGACACATTGTAAATGGTAACAAAAGCCTTGGGGTCTTCCCGGTTGATAAAGTTCATCAGCTTCTGATATTCGCTCTTGTCCACGATGGTAATGATCTCGTTGTGTTTTTCCAGATTGTATGCACCGATGGCCTCGTACATGGTCGCACCGCTGTGCAGGTCATGGAGGATGAACTGACGCAGCGCCTCCTCTTTTTCGGTGATGATGCAGACGCGGCGTTTGATGCTGTTATCAAAGATGAAATGGTCCAGCACGATGCCGTTGAAGTAAGTACCGAGGATACTCAGCACCACGGTCTTTTTATCGTAGACCAGGGCCGCGGAAAGCGCCACACACATTCCCGACAGAGACATGGCTTTTCCCAATTCCATGTGCAGGTACTTGTTCATGATCTTTGCCACGATATCCAGCCCGCCGGAGGATGCATTGCGGTTGAACAAAATACTCAGCCCGATGCTGACCACCAGAATATAGCACAGCACGTCCAGCTCCTGACTGCCGGTCATCGAGCCGAACTCCGGGAACAGCTTTTCAAACAGCCCCAGAAACACCGGCAGCAGCACACTGGTGTATACGGTCTTTGCGCCAAATTCTCTGCCGCAGGTAAAGAACCCGATGATGAGAAGCACGACGTTCAGGATCATCGTAATGACCGACAAGGGCAGCGGCACAAAATTGGACAGCA
>OOBN01001917.1_pt1 | contig 13917 bp, 14 predicted proteins | sample 1671091 | NCBI WGS metagenome assembly OOBN01 (sample SAMN06348121, study PRJEB24527) | human gut metagenome | biome: human gut; feature: ankylosing spondylitis patient; material: feces | host: Homo sapiens | place: China | collected 2015-10 | reverse complement strand
GGCAATCAGATCGTCGATGGCCTTATTATCGTCGCCGGGGGCAGGCGCGTCCGTCTCCGGGGGGAGCGCCCCGGCGGGGTCAAAGCGGACGGTGGCGTCGCTGGAAACCGGGTCGGGGGTTTCCTCAGGGGCTTCGGCAGTCTCGGGGGCTTCGGGCTGCTCCGGTGCCGGGGAACTAACTTCCTCCACCAGCAGCACGTCTACGTCCAGTTCCTCCTCCGACGCCGTATCCTTGACGTCCTCGTCGGGATCGTCATGAAATTCCCGCAGGATGTCGTCAAGATCAAATTCCTGGGATTCGTTGGTATTGTCCATATGGATTTCCTCCTGGTGAAATTCGGCTGCTGTCAGCCGATGCGCTGACGTACCGCCTCGTAAAGCAAAATGGATGCGGCGGCGGACGCGTTGAGCGAGCTGATTTTCCCCTTCATGGGGATGCTGACCATCACGTCGCAGTTCTTCCGAACCAGCTGGCTCAGACCCTCGCCCTCATTGCCGATGACAATGGCGGCGGGGACGGTCAGGTCGGCTTTGTACATGGGAATGGAGCCTTCGGCGGCAGTGCCGAACACCCAGACGCCCTTGCTTTTCAGCTCGGCAATGGCGGTATTGATGTTGGTCACCCGGGCGACCTTCATGTACTCCACGGCACCGGCGGAGGCCTTTGCCACGGTGGCGGTCAGACCCACGCTGCGGCGCTTGGGGATGATGACGCCGTGCGCGCCGACGCACTCGGCCGTGCGGATGATGGCGCCGAGGTTGTGCGGATCGGAGATCTCGTCGCACAGCACGAGAAACGGCGCCTCGCCGCGCTCGGCCGCGATGGCGAGCATATCCTCGATCGTGCTGTATTCCTTGACGGCGCACAGCGCGATCACACCCTGATGCGCGTGCGTCTGGCTCATGGCGTCGAGCTTGCGGCGGTCGGCCTCCGTGACGACGATGCCGGCGCTGCGCGCCTTCGAGGCGATGTGCCCGAGCGTTTTGTCCACGTCGCCCTTGGCGATGAAGATCTTGTCGATCGTGCGGCCCGCGCGCAGGGCCTCCATGACCGCGTTGCGGCCCTCGATCAGATCGTTGCGCGCTTCATTTTCAAATTCCTGTATTTGTTCCATGATATACCTATACCTTACGACATAATAATACAGATATCATCATACCACACGATCGCCCATTTAGAAAGCACAAATTACGATTCCGGATATTTTTTTATGGACTTTGCGGTTTTAAGAAGGTATCATGGACATACGTTGTATTTACGGAGGAACCCAATGAGAAAACTGATGAACAAAATCGACCGGTTTTGCTATGCGCACCCGCGTTTTGGCATTCCGAACCTGATGCTGATCATTGTCATCGGCAACGCGGCCGTCTGGCTGCTGACGAAAATGGACACGACCGGGCAGATCGCCTCGTTGTTGTGCGGCTCGGCGCAGGGCATCCTGCACGGGCAGGTCTGGCGCCTGGTGACGTATGTGTTCGTGCCGACGGAGGCCAGCCCCATCTGGCTGCTGGTGATGCTGTATTTTTACTACTGGATCGGTTCGTGCCTCGAACGCGAGTGGGGCAATGGCAAATTCACGATCTATTACGTGAGCGGCATGCTGCTCACGGCGATCTACGGCGTGGTGCTCTCAGCCATCCTCGGGCGCGACGTGATCGTCTCGACCACGTACCTGAACCTGTCGATGTTTTTTGCCTTTGCCACGCTCTATCCGGATATGCAGGTGCTGCTGTTTTTCATCATCCCGATCAAGGTGAAGTATCTGGCATATGTGGACGCGGCGCTGTTCGTGCTCGGCGTCGTCACGACGTCGTTCCCGCTGAACCTGCTGCCGGTGGTGGCGGTGCTCAACTATCTGGTCTACTGCGGCGACTGGCTGTTTGATCTCTTCCGCCCGTCGCACGTGCGCCAGCGGCAGAAAACGGTGAACTTCAAGCGCGAGGCCCGGCGCATCCAGCGCGAGCAGGCAAACAAGCCTTATCACTATAAATGCGCCGTCTGCGGCCGCACGGATGTGGATCATCCGGAGCTGGAGTTTCGCTACTGCTCGCGCTGCGTGGGCTACCACTGCTTCTGCCAGGATCACATCAACAACCATGTCCATTTCACGGAGTGACCGCCATGCAGACCAGAGAAATGAAACGGGAATATGAAGTCGCGGTGCTCGATCCGGCGGGCAACGTCACGGCCATCGTGCTCTCGGACGTGCTGGCCGCGGAGCGCGCGCGCATCGCGGCGCAGCTGCTGCGCCTGCCGGAGCTGCGCATTGAACAGGCCGCTTTTCTGACCGCGCCGCGCTGCGGCGGGGAGATCCGGCTGGAGATGATGGGCGGTGAATTTTGCGGCAACGCCCTGCGCTGCGCGGGGTTTTATCACGCATTGCGCACCGGCGCGCAGGGGAAAACCTGCGTTCTTGCCGAGATCAGCGGGGCGGAAGGCGTTCAGCCGGTCATGGCGGACACAGCGGCGGGGGAGGCGTCCACGGTGATGCCGCTGCCGCGCGCGGTGCAGCCGGCCGATTGGCCGGACGTGCAGGCCGTGCGCGTGACATTCGACGGCATCACGCACTTCGTCATTGACCGTGCGCAGCCGGACGATGCGCTCGTGCAGCGTGCCATTGCCGCCGCGCCAGAGGCGAGCGCCGTTGGCGCGCTGTTTCTCGACCGGGCGGCCGGCAGCATGCAGCCGGTCGTGTTCGTGCGTGAGACCGGCTCGTGCGTCGCGGAGACGAGCTGCGCCTCCGGCAGCGTCGCCACGGCCGTCGTGCTCACGGCGGACTTTGCCGACGGCATTACGGAGATCGGCATCGGCCAGCCGGGCGGCACGCTCGAGGTCGGCGTGCAGCGCGCCCACGGCGCGGTGACGGGGCTGTCCATCGGCGGCCCGGTGCGTCTGGCGCAGACGCTGACCGTTGCCCTGGCGGACGCGCCGTGTTAATTCGTAAACTATGCTTGCATATTCGCGCACAATCATGTAGCATATTGCTAGATGTTGCGCAGGAAACGGTACATAAAGTATCAAGAACTGCTGTTTATGGAGAGGAGAATGTGTGATGAAATGTCCCCGCTGCGGTCATGAAATGACGCTCGATACCCATCGGAAGTATGCGCTGAATATGTGCTATGAGTGCGGCTATATCGAAGGCCGCCTGATCGACCCCGAGAAGAAGGGCGAGTCGAACTTTGAGCGCATGAAGAAGCTCAATTTCAACGAAATGGTCGCGTTCCTGACCAAGGGCCTGAACCTGGACGAGGCCAAGCTGGCCGACTGGCTGGACGACGAGGTCAAGTGACCCGCACCACCGTATTTTACGCGCCGCACCCAATACCGGGTGCGGCGTGTTTTTTGCGGAAACAGGGAAGCGGATTGATGCATCCGACAAAGATTCTTCGAATTTTTCAACTTTTTTCGGTGAATGCGTGCCTTGACGCGCGCCGGATACGGATGTTATCATCAAGCCATCAAACGCGAAGACACAGAGTAGTAAGCAGGAACGTCCTTTCAGAGAAGTGCCGGGTGGTGCGAGGCACAAAGCGTACAGACCTGCCGAACTGGCTGAACAGCGGCTGCGCTGAACGATGAGTAGGTGCAGACGGGTGCGCCCGTTATTGTGCAGGGATATGATGGTATCCCGTGTGAGTGCGTCCCCTGATTTTGGGGGCGAAGAAGAGTGGTACCGCGGAGGGTTTTCGGCCTTTCGTCTCTTCTGCCAGAGGGCAGGAAAGACGGAGGGTTTTCTTTTTTCCTGCCAAACCATCAGATCATTTTGCAGGAGGAACGAATCATGAAAACCCAAACCAAGACCAGAACCATACCCAAGACCCCGTTTTTTGCCGCCTTCTCGGTCGGTGCGGTGCTGTTTTCCGCGCACGCCGGCGGCGGCTTTGCGACCGGCAACCAGGCCAATACGTATTACGTCGGCCTCGGCTGGGCCGGCATCGTGTCGGCCATCGTGGCCATGCTGCTGCTCACGCTCACGATGCGTGAGGCCATGATCATGTACAATTCCCGCGGCCTGACGAGCTATAAGCAGCTCTTCGAGACGCTCTACCACCCCTTTGACAAGATCGAGTGGCTGTTTGAGATCTTCTTTTACATCATGGTGCTCATGGCCGTCGCGGCCGCCATTTCAGGCGCGGCCTCCGCGCTGCGGAGCTATTTCGGCGTGAACTATTATCTCGGCGTTGTGGCCGTCGGCTGCCTCGTCTTGCTCCTGACCATTTTCGGCGCCGGCATCGTCCGCGCGGCGTCCACCTATATGGGCATCGCCATCCTCGTCACCGCCATCACCATCTACGCCATCGGCATTTTCAAGAGCGAGTCGCCGCTGTTCACGGTGCTCTCCGCGGATTTCCGGACGACCGGCTTTGCCAATGTCCCCAAAGCGATCTTTAATGCCTTCACCTATGCCGGCTTCCAGTGCGTCACGCTCCCGACCATGATCGCCTGCGGCACGACCATGCGCAGCAAGCAGGGCTGTGCCAAGGCCATGTGGATCTCCTTCGTCATGAATGCGGTCGCGCTCGTGCTCTCCGTGTTCATGCTCATCTGCTGGCGCGGCGTCTACACCGCCGTGGACGGCGGCACGACCATCCCCACGCTCACCGTCTGCAATTCGATGGGCATCCGCGCGCTCACCGCGGTCTATGGTGTCTGCCTCATGCTCTGCCTCATCTCCACGGGCGTGACGACGATCTTCGGCTTCGTTGCCCGCTTTGAGAAGCTGCCGATGTTCCGCGGCATCCAGTCCGCGCCGGTGCGCAGCGCCATCGTGTCCGCGTTCATCATCATTTTGTCCATGTCCATCTCCATGGCCGGCCTCACGAACATCATCAAGTACGGCTACGGCTACTGCGGCTATCTCGGCATCGCGGTCGTGGTCGTTCCGTTCCTGACCGTCGGCGTGTACAAAAACCGCAAGTACATCCGCGAGCACGGCCTTGCGCAGGGCTTTGCCGCCGCGCAGCCCGAGGCCGAAGCGGCCGAGGAAGCGGCATCCGCCGCTATTCCCGCTGAGGCAAAATAACAAAGAGACACCTCACAGCAGCACTTGCCGCTGCGAGGTGTTTTTGCAAATACGTGAGATACATGCCTTATGGAGCCTTTATCGACCGCTGCACTGGCGTGTTGACAGGTTTTCGCACGCCTGCTATCATGGCAGTGCCGCGCAGAAATTCTGCTTGCGGAGATCACAGAAGTCATGGAGAAAACGACAGATGAAAATTTATGAATTGGTGCACATGCACGGGGCGGAAACGCTGGCGGATGGCCGCTTCCACTACGGGGATTGCGCGATGCTCGGCTGCTTTTCGTCGGCGGAGCGGGTGGCAGCAGCAATCGAAAAGTATCGCAGCATTCCCGGCTTTTGTGATTATCCCAACGGATTTGTCGTTTTTGCGCACGAAGTGGAAGAGCATGCGGTGCTCGTTTATCTGGCCAATGTCTACATTCACGATGCGGAATATGAATTTGAATATAGCCGGAACCTCGGTGTATTTAAAAATGAAGGTGACGCTCGACTTGCCGTCGAGGTTTTCCGGCAGGATAATTCCACGTGGTGGGAAGTAGATGGTTTGATTGTGGAGTGGAGTGTTGACCAATACACGCTGGATGAAATGAACTGCATAGACGGTTTCGAATATTGAGACAGTGAGTGACTCCGGCATTCCCGTACGGCCCGAGGTAGGCGCGGCCGCGGTGAAATAAGGCGAAATAACATATTACAAGAATCGCCCCGCAGCAGAGCTTCTGCTGCGGGGCGTATTTTTTTATGACCTTATTTATGCTGCCGGTTCCCATTCGACCGTATCGAGCACGGCCAGCAGCTGGTCGCCCTTGTCCGCGAACCAGTCGGCGTTCGGATCGGCCCAGGCGACGATGCCGTGGTTTTTGCCCTGAAAGCTGAGAAACGTCCAGTTTTTGTCGCCGTCATAATACCCAGCGGAGACGCTGTCTCCGGCGAGCGTCAGGGTCTCTTCCTTCAGCCCTGTGCCGCACACGCCGAAGCTGTCCGACCAATAGAGCTGCACGCAGCTGTCCGAGCCGCTGTCCGGCCAGATCTTCACGCCGAAGCAGGCTTCCGAGTCGTCGAGCGTCCCTTCGGGGCAGACTTCATACTTCCAGCTGTCCGGCACCTGCACGCGCAGCGTTCCGGCAGTTCCGGATGCGGTCACGGTTTCAGCGGGCGTCGGTGTTGACGGAGATACGGTCGTGGCCTGTTTGCCGCAGCCGGCGGGGAGGAGGAACAGCAGGGCCAGGATCAGTGCGGGGAGCAGTCTTGCTTTTTTCATAAATAACCACCTTCCTTTACTGGAAAAGACGGTGTTCATGGCAAAAGGTTTCGCATATTTTCTGCACATAGGAGATCCCGCGCGGTTTCCGGTCGGGCGCAAACCCACGCTCATCATCTGTTCGCCTGCGCGGCAGTTTCCCACCGGCGCGATCATGCCCATGACGCGCCGCATGGAGCTGGTCGCGTTCGCCAAACGCACCGGGGCGTATCTCCTGGAGGACAATTTTGAGAGCGAGTTCAACTATGAAGCTCCACCGACGTCCTCGCTCTTCGAGCTTGCACCGGAGTGTGTGCTCTCCGTCGGGACGTTCAGCAAGGTGCTCTTTCCGTCCGTGCGGCTGGGCTACATCGTGGCGCCGCGGCAGCTGGTCGCCTCGTTGTGCACGCAAAAGCGCCTGTCTGACCACCACACCAATTCGCTCGATCAGCTTGCACTGGCGGCGTTTTTGCGCGATGGGGAGCTCGAGCGGCACACCCGCCGCATGAAAAAGAAATACAGAGCCCGCCGTGATGATCTGACGGACTGCCTGCGTGCGCAGTTCGGGCCTGTGGTACACATCAGCGGCGGTGCTGCGGGCATGAATCTGGTCGCGGCCTTTGACGGGGTCGACTGCATGGATGTGCTCGTCCGGCGGATGCTGCAGCAGGGCGCTTGCGCCGTGCCGGTCGAGCAGCAGGCCGCTGTGAAGGGCCAGCACAAAAACGAGCTCATGCTGCGCTATTCCGGCCTGACGCGCGACGAGCTTGCGCTCGGCGCAGCGCAGCTGAAAGCGCGGCGATCGCGCCCGATCGGCCGGTGGATGCATGGCAAAAAAGAAGCCCCCACGGCGGCCATACAACAATAGCCGCCGTGGGGGCTTTGGTGCGCCTGAAGGGACTCGAACCCACACGCTGAAAGCACGAGAACCTAAATCTCGCATGTCTACCAATTCCATCACAGGCGCAAACAGAAAGCGGCGGTATTGGCCGCCGCTCATAAGCCTCTATTTTGACACGGGGAGGTTCCCGAGGCGGAGCAAAACGCTGTATCCGCGCACCGTTACAAACGGCACAATTATCTTACCACAGCCGCGTCGGCTTGACAAGTGGGCAAACGCAAATGCCGCGCAAAACTTTCTTGTCCACACAAATTGACAACCGTCCGGAAACCTGATATCATGCTCTGTCGAAAGCTTGATCTGGAGGGGTGCAGAATGCAGAAATATACGGCGTCCGTCATCGCGGCCGGGTGCCTCTGGGGCTTGATGGGTCTGTTCACGCGCACACTGGCGACCTATGGCGTGGATTCCACGGGCGCGATCGTGCTGCGCTGCGGCATTGCGGCGCTGCTGTTCGCCGTCACGCTGCTCGTGCGTGACCCAAAGCAGTTTCGCATTCGGCTCAAAGACATCTGGTGTTTTATCGGCACCGGCATCTGCAGCCTGCTGTTTTTCACGTATTGCTATTTTCAGGCCATCACGATCATGGACTTGTCCACGGCGGCTGTGCTGCTGTACACCGCGCCGTCGATCGTCATGATCCTCTCGCTGATCCTGTTTCACGAGCGTATCACGGTGCAGAAGCTCATCGCGCTCGTGCTGGCGTTTGCCGGCTGCTGTCTGGTGTCGCTCGTCGGCGGGGAGCACAAGCTCTCCACGGTCGGCATTCTCTACGGCCTCGGCGCGGGCTTCGGCTATGCGCTCTACAGCATCTTTGCCCGCTACGCGCTCGACCGCGGCTATTCGAGCAACACCATCAACTTTTATTCCTGACCACCATCGGCGCGGCCATCATCTGGGGCGCGGCGCAGCCGCTCGGCGTCATGTTCGGTTCGTGGAAGGGCTTCGGCCTGTGCACGGCGCTCGGCATCGTCACGTGCTATCTGCCGTATCTGCTCTATACCTTCGGCCTCACGGGGCTCGAGACGGGTAAGGCGTCCATCCTGGCGTCGTTTGAGCCGGTCGTGGCGACGCTGGTCGGCATCTTCGTGTTCCACGAAAAACTCACACCGCTCAGCGCCCTCGGCTGCGTGTGCGTGCTCTCGGCCGTCGTGCTGCTCAATCTCAAACGCCGGCAGAAAGCAAACGAAATCCAATAAAGAAACCGTCCGTTCCCGATCGGGAGCGGACGGTTTTTGCGTATGCAGCTTATTTGTTGTTGTAGGCTTCGATGCCCTTGGCAAGCAGCTCCATGGAGCGCTTGAGGGCGTCCTGATTGATGACGTAGGCCATGCGGATCTCGTTGACGCCGGTGTGTGGGGTCTTGTAGAAGCTCTCGGCCGGGGTGAACATGAGCGTGTCGCCGTTGTCGTCAAACTCCTCGAGCATGAACAGCTGGAACTTCTCCGCGTCGTCCACGGGGAGCTTGGCCATGACGTAGAACGCGCCCTTCGGCTCGGAGTAAATGACGCCGGGGATCTTCTTGAGCCCCTCGACGAGCGTGTCACGGCGGGCCTTGTATTCCTTGCGCACGGCGTCGAAGTACTCGGGGCCGACGGTGTAGAGTGCGGCGGACGCGACCTGGTCGATCGTCGAGGCGCACAGACGGCCCTGGCACCACTTCATGGCGTTGTTGTAGAGATCGCTGTTGCGCGTGATCACACAGCCGATGCGCGCGCCGCAGGCGCTGAAGCGCTTGGACACGGAGTCGATGACGACGACGTTGTCCTCATATCCCTCGAGCTGCAGCAGGCTCATGAGCTTCTCGCCGCCGTAAACAAACTCGCGGTACACTTCGTCGCCGATGATGAACAGGTTATGCTCCTTGGCGATGTCGGCCATGAGACGGAGCTCTTCCTCGGTGAGGATCGTGCCGGTCGGGTTGCCGGGGTTTGTGAAGAGGATGGCGCGGGTGTGCTCGTTGATGCAGGCCTCGACGCGCTCACGGATGGCGAACTTGTAGTTCTCCTCAGGGGTCGTGGTGATTGGGCGGATGGTCGCGCCGGTCAGCGTGACAAACGTGCTGTAGTTCGGGTAAAACGGCTCGGGGATGATGATCTCGTCGCCCTCGTCGAGAATGCAGCTGAGCGCGATCTGCAGCGCCTCACTGCCGCCGGTGGTGATGAGCACCTGCTTGTTGGTGATGGGCGCATTGATCTTGCCGTAGTAGTTGACGACCGCGTCGATCATCTCGGGCACGCCGTCGGACGGGGCGTAGGCCAGGACCGGCTGGCTGAAGTTTTTCACAGCCTCAAAGTAGGCCGCGGGGGTGGCAATATCGGGCTGGCCGATGTTCAGGTGGTAGAGTTTCTTGCCCTTTTTGGCAGCCTCGTTTGCATAGGGCGCGAACTTGCGCATGGGCGAGAGGCCGCATTTTTCGATCTTACTGGAAAATTTCATGTTGCTCCTCCGTTTTTCTTTGTATTTTTGGTTTCTTTTTTGCTCTCAAACACATTCATGATAACGCATTTTTTCCGAAACTACAACTGATTTTTTGGAAAAAACCGGCCACAAATTTAACAATCACGCCCCATGGGGAAGGGAAAAACAAGAGGCCGCCGCAGCTTTGCGCTGCGACGGCCGGTGCGTATCTGGTTTCGATGCGGGCTCAGACCTTGAAGTCCACAGAGGTCGCGCCCTGATCGTCCTGCTCGAAGGTGTAGTCCTTGCCGGGCAGGATGGCGTTGAGCAGGATGCCCACGATGGAGGAGACAGCCAGACCCGACAGGGACACGACGCCGATCTGGATGCTGCCGGAGTAGGTGATGCCGATGGCGAGCACGAGGATGAGCGCGGCGATGATGACGTTGCGGGTGTTGGTGAAGTCGACCTTGTTCTCGACGACGTTGCGCACGCCGACAGCGGAGATCATGCCGTAGAGCACGAGGGACACGCCGCCGATGGTGGCCGTCGGCATGGCGGACACGAGGGCCGCGAATTTCGGGCAGAAGGACACGACAATCGCAATGCAGGCCGCGATGCGGATCACGCGGGGATCGTAGACGCGGGACAGGGCAAGCACGCCGGTGTTCTCACCGTAGGTGGTGTTGGCCGGAGCGCCGAAGAGGGAAGCGAGGGTGGTGGCCAGGCCGTCGCCCAGCAGGGTGCGGTGGAAGCCGGGGTCGACCATGAAGTTCTTGCCGCAGGTGGAGGAGATGGCGCAGATATCGCCGATGTGCTCGACCATGGTGGCCAGCGACAGCGGCACGACCGTCAGCACGGCGGACCAGAGGACGCCGCTGTCGACCGGGCCGGCAAAGAGGTGGAACACGCTGTTTTTCCAGAAGATCGGCAGGCCGAACCACTTGGCGCTGCTGACGGCAGCGGCGACGGAGGCGCGCTCCGCGGGATCAACGATGAGTGCGAAGATGTAAGAGCCGAGCACGCCGAGCAGGATCGGGATGATCTTGGCCATGCCCTTGCCCCACATGTTGAAGCCGATGACGATCAGGATCGCGACGACGGCGACGAGCCAGTTGGCACGGCAGTTGGTGATGGCGGAAGAGGACAGCGTCAGGCCGATGGCGATGATGATCGGGCCGGTGACGATCGGCGGGAAGTAGCGCATGACTTTCTTGACGCCGAAGATCTTGAACAGTGTCGACAGGATGATGTACATCAGGCCCGCGATGGCGACGCCGAAGCAGGCGTATGCCAGCAGGTCGTTGTTGTAAATGGCGGAGCCGTCGGCGTTCGTGCCGATGGTGCGCACGGCGTTGTAGCCGCCGATGAAGGCGAACGAGCTGCCGAGGAAGGCCGGAACCTTACCCTTGGTCAGCAGGTGGAACAGCAGCGTGCCGAGGCCGGCGAACAGCAGGGTCGTTGCGACGTCGAGGCCGGACAGCGCCGGGACGAGGACGGTCGCGCCGAACATGGCGAACATGTGCTGGAGACCCAGAATGAACATTCTGGGCTTGCCGAGTGTACGTGCGTCGTACACCGGCTCGGTACCGATGGAGCTTTTACTCATAGATTTTTTCCTCCCGTGAAAATTTAATCTATTCTTTATCCTCTCTCGAGGATGCAGACACTGTTCTCTCCGTCCGTTTCCTGCAGGCGGACGGCCACGACCTCGCTCTTGGAGGTCGGGATGTTCTTGCCGACGTAATTGGCCTTGATCGGAAGCTCCGAATGGCCGCGGTCGATCAGGGAAAAGAGTTGGATGCGCGCCGGACGGCCGAGCTGCATCACGGCGTCGAGCGCTGCGCGCGCGGTGCGGCAGGTGTAGATCACATCGTCGACCAGCACGACGGTCTTGCCCGCAATGGGGAAGGGAATGTCCGTCCGGTTGAGTACCGGCGCGTCCGCGACCGTGGACAGATCATCGCGGTAGAGCGTGATGTCCAGCTCGCCGACCGGCAGCTGCACGCCGTCGATCTTCTCAATGTTTTTTGCAAGGCGGCGGGCCAGCGGCACACCGCGCGTGCGGATGCCGATCAGGCACAGGTCGTCCGTGCCGTCGTTTTTCTCGAGGATCTCATGCGCGATGCGCACGAGCGTACGGTCGATGGCGGCTTCGTCCATGATCTTTGCCTTGAATTTCAGCTCCACAGCGATCCCTCCTCCGGGCATAAAAAAACACCCTGTCCGGATACAGACAAGGCGGCAACGCGTAGGGAGACCCCGCAGTGATTCCATTGACCGTGACACCTTGCCGGTATCTCGTACCGACTTAAAAATATCAGCTTGCACAGCATACCACCGGATGCTGCGCTTGTCAACAGCAAATTCACATTTTCGTCACAAAAACTTGTCCCTCCCGTTTTCTGCGGGAGGGACAAGGTACAGGATCTTGTGGTCAGGCTTTCTTGAAGCTGTCCTTGAGCGCGACGGCCCGGTTAAAGACCAGATGCTCCGGGGTTGAGTCCTTATTATCCACGGCAAAGTAGCCGAGACGCAGGAACTGGAACGCGGCCGGAGCCTCGGCGCCGGCGAGCATCCGCTCGACCTTGCAGCCGGTGAGCACGGACAGCGAGTCCGGATTCAGGCACTCCAGATAGTCCTTGCCGTCACCCTCGGGGTCGGCGTCGGCGAAGAGGTTATCATACAGGCGCACCTCGGCGTCGGCGCAGTTGTGTGCATCGACCCAGTGGATCGTGCCGCGCACCTTGCGGCCGTCGGGCGTGTTGCCGCCGCGGGTCTCGGGGTCGTATTCGCACAGGACCTCCGTCACGCTTCCGTCCGCGTCCTTGACGCAGCCGGTGCAGCGGACGATGTACGCACCCTTGATGCGCACCTCGTTGCCGGGGTAGAGGCGGTTATACTTTTTCGGCGGCTCCTCCATGAAGTCGTCGGCTTCGATCCACAGCTCGTTGGAGAACGTCACGTCGCGCGTGCCGGCGTTTTCGTCCTCGGGGTTGTTCTCGATGGCAAACGTCTCGCTCTGGCCCTCGGGATAGTTCGTGATGCGCAGCTTCACCGGGTGCAGCACGGCCATGGCGCGCTGGGCATGGAGGTTGAGATCCTCGCGCAGGCAGTGTTCCAGAAAGCTGTAGTCGACCGTGGACGCGACCTTGGACACGCCGATGCGCTCGCAGAAATTGCGGATGGACGCGGGCGTGTAGCCGCGGCGGCGCAGGCCGCACAGCGTCGGCATGCGCGGATCGTCCCAGCCGGAGACATAGCCCTCCTCGACGAGGCGGCGCAGCTTGCGCTTGGACATGACGGTGTAGTTGATGCCGAGGCGCGAAAACTCGATCTGGCGCGGCTTGCACGGCACGGACACATTGTTTACGACCCAGTCATACAGCGGGCGGTGATCCTCATATTCCAGCGAGCACAGCGAGTGCGTGATGCCCTCGAGCGCGTCCTGGATCGGGTGCGCGAAGTCGTACATCGGGAAAATGCACCACTTTGTGCCCTGGCGGTGGTGCTCGATGTAGCGGATGCGGTAGAGCACGGGGTCGCGCATATTGAAGTTGCCGGAGGCGAGGTCGATCTTCGCACGCAGGGTATACTTGCCCTCCGGGAACTCGCCGGCGCGCATGCGCGCGAACAGATCAAGGCTTTCCTCGATCGGGCGGTCGCGCCAGGGGCTGACGGCGGGGGTGTTCACATCGCCGCGGTATTCGCGGAACTGCTCCGGCGTCAGCTCGCACACATAGGCAAGCCCTTTTTTAATCAACTCCACGGCGTATTCGTAATCCTTCTCGAAGTAGTCCGAGCCGAAGAAGAACCGGTCGCCCCAGTCAAAGCCGAGCCAGTGGATATCCTCCTGAATGGCTTCCACAAACTCGTTGTCCTCCTTGGAGGGGTTCGTGTCGTCCATGCGCAGGTTGCAGATGCCGCCGAATTTTTCGGCCGTTCCGAAATCGATGCACAATGCCTTGCAGTGGCCGATGTGCAGGTAGCCGTTCGGCTCGGGCGGGAAACGGGTGTGGACGGTCTGACCGGCGAAGCGGCCGCCGGGCGCAAGATCCTCTTCGACAAAGGCTTCGATAAAGTTTTTGGTATCTTCCATAGTGTCATGTCAACTCCACATAAATTTGCGATGGGCAGAAAATTGTAAAGGTATTATACACGATTCGTTTTCTGTTTACAATATCGAAAAAGAAATATATAATTCAGACAGGATTGTAAAACAACGGAGGTGCGGATATATGTATGACCTGCTCATCATCGGCGGCGGCCCGGCTGGGCTGTCGGCGGCCATGACGGCGCGCAACCGGAATTTGACCGTGTGCGTGATCTGCGGCGGCGCGGCC
>OOBN01001912.1_pt1 | contig 13940 bp, 10 predicted proteins | sample 1671091 | NCBI WGS metagenome assembly OOBN01 (sample SAMN06348121, study PRJEB24527) | human gut metagenome | biome: human gut; feature: ankylosing spondylitis patient; material: feces | host: Homo sapiens | place: China | collected 2015-10 | reverse complement strand
TGCGGCCGTCATCTTCCTGCCTGCGACGCTCATAGCGAGCATCTACGGCATGAACTTCAAGGCCATACCCGAGTTGGAGTGGGTGTGGGAGGTGAACGGGCACGTCATCCCCGTGGGATACATCTTCGCGCTCTTCCTGATGATCTTCATCTCGTGCTTCACCTTCTGGTTCTTCAAGTTCAAGAAGTGGCTCTAATATGCGGGGGGCTCTATCGTGGGCGGCCGATCGGGAACTATTTGGAGGATGGCTGACCCGGGGGCGGTTGCGGGTGACTGGTTGGGCAGAACTCTTTATGGAGGGGGCGGCCGATTGGGATATGTGATGATGTACGATACGGTAATGGAGTGACGCTGCGGCGTGGGCTTCGTAATCCGGAAAATATATTTGCGCGGTGAGGCCGCGCAATTTTTTTGCGGCGGCCGCAGAGATGCGCCGGTGCGGGCGGCAGAGCCCCGAAAGAGGTGTTCATATTGTGATTTTTTATGGTTATATTTGCAATAATAAAATTGCAGGCTGCGTTATATAAGGTACATAAGTTGCAAAAACGGCAGTATGCGCCGTATGCGGCGGCAGCGGCATAAAGGAGGAAAAACCGTTAAAAAAGATATAAAGATATTACACACGCTATCGGGCCGGCCTTCTGGGCGGCGTACCGACGCAAAAAGTAAAGAAGACGTATGAGTGAAGTAATCAACATCAAGGAACTCAACGAACGCATCGAACGCGAGAGCGTCTTTGTGGACACGCTCCGCGCGGAGATGGGAAAGGTTATTGTCGGTCAGAGCCATCTGATCGACACGCTTTTGATAGGGCTTCTGTCGAACGGCCACATTCTTCTGGAGGGTGTGCCGGGTCTGGCCAAGACGTTGGCCATCACGACGCTGGCGAAGGCCGTGGATGCCGACTTCGCACGTATACAGTTCACGCCCGACCTGCTGCCTGCGGACCTTATCGGTACGCTGATCTACTCGCAGAAGACCGAGGAGTTTATCGTGCGCAAGGGTCCCGTTTTCGCCAACTTCGTGCTGGCGGATGAGATCAACCGATCGCCGGCGAAGGTGCAGAGTGCACTTCTGGAGGCGATGCAGGAGCGTCAGGTGACCATCGGCGAGGAGACCTACCGGCTTCCGGAGCCGTTCCTTGTGATGGCGACGCAGAACCCGCTGGAGCAGGAGGGAACCTATCCTCTGCCGGAGGCGCAGGTGGACCGTTTCATGCTGAAGGTGAAGATCTCCTACCCGAAGAAGGAGGAGGAGCGCGAGATCGTGCGCATGAACCTCACGGGCGGGGCGATGAAGAAGGTGTCGAAGGTTATCACGCCGGAGGATATCGTCAAGGCGCGTTCGGTTGTGGAGGATGTCTATATGGACGAGAAGATCGAGAAGTATATCGTCGACATCATCTTCGCCACGCGCGAGCCTGCCGAGTACAGCCTTGAGAAGCTGCAGCCGCTGATTGCCTATGGCGGGTCGCCGCGTGCGAGCATCTCGCTGGCCAAGGCGGCGCGTGCGTATGCGTTCATCCGCCGCCGCGGTTACGTCATTCCGGAGGATGTGCGAGCCGTCTGCCACGACGTTCTGCGCCACCGTATAGGCCTTACCTACGAGGCCGAGGCCGAGAACATCTCGTCGGAGCAGATCATAACCGAGATATTGAACAACGTGATAGTGCCTTAGTGCCATGCAGGAGAACGAGAACGATATCCTCAAGCGGGTCCGCAAGATCGAGATCAAGACTCGCGGCCTGTCGAACGAGATCTTCGCCGGAAAGTACCACACGGCTTTCCGCGGGCGGGGAATGTCGTTTTCCGAGGTGCGCGAGTACCGTGCGGGCGACGATGTGCGCGACATCGACTGGAATGTTACGGCGCGCTCGACCAAGCCCCACATCAAGATCTACGAGGAGGAGCGCGAGCTGACGATGATGCTTCTGATCGACGTGAGCGGGTCGCGCATGTTCGGTACGGGCGAGCGCCTGAAGAAGAGCGTGATAACCGAGATCGCGGCGGTGCTGGCCTTCTCGGCCTCGCAGAACAACGACAAGGTGGGCTGTATCTTCTTTTCGGACCGTGTGGAGAAGTTCATCCCCCCGAAGAAGGGGCGCAGCCATATCCTGATGATCATACGCGAGTTGGTGAAGTTCCGTCCCGAGTCTCAGGGTACGGCCATCGCGGAGGCTGTGCGATACCTCACCAACGTCAACAAGAAACACTGTACGGCCTTTATCCTGTCGGACTTCATCGACTCGACGCGCGAGCGCAACGCTCTGGACGACGCCCTGAAGATTGCGGGGGGCCGCCACGACATTGTGGGCATACGCGTATGGGACCGGCGTGAGGCCGAGATGCCGGATGTGGGCATCGTGGAGCTTCAGGATGCCGAGACGGGCGAGAAGCAGTGGGTCGACACCTCGTCGGCGCGCGTGCGCGAGCACTACGCCGAGAGCTGGCGTCAGCGCGACGAGGCCATCGGCGAGACGCTGCGCCGCAACCGTATCGATACGGCCGTGGTATCCACCTCGGGAGACTATGTGGTGGAATTGATTAAACTGTTCAAACAACGATGAGACATCCGTTTATAACGATACTTCTTGCCGCTCTGACGGTGACGTCGTTTGTGGCCGGGGCCGACACGTTGCCCGACCTCGGGGTGGACGACGACGCGCCCGTAGTCCGCGGCAGCGTCGAGCCCGACTCGATCGGCATAGGCGACCGTTTCCTCTACTCGATAGAGGTGGACAAGGATCTTGTGCAGAGTGTCTTTTTCCCCTCGTTCGGGGGTGACGGCTCGGAGCCCTATTCGCTCATCGAGGATATGCCGATCGATACGCTCTCGCGGGACGGCCGCCGCATGACCATCCGCAAGCGCTATCTTTTGGGGGCCTTCGAGGAGGGTATCCACAACGTCCTGCCGCAGGTGATGTATGCCGACAAAAATATCGTCGACACGCTCTACGGCGCCGATACGCTGCATGTTCTGGTTACGACGTTCCAGATCGACTCCACGTCGCACTCGATCTTCGATATCAAGCCGCAGAAGACCCTCCCGTTCCGCATGGGCGAGATCACGGGATATATCAAGTGGGTTATCGTGGCGCTGCTGATTATCGCGGCACTGGTCTATGCCCTGCGCCGCGTGCTGGCGCACTACGGACGGTCGCTGCGCGACATGTTCCGTCCGGCGCCGCCACAGCCGCCGCATGTGGTTGCCTTCGCCGCGCTGGAGAAGCTGCGCGGAGAGCGTCTTTGGCAGCAGGAGAAACACAAGCAATACTATTCGGCATTGACCGATATCCTCCGCACCTACCTTGTCGGGCAGTTCGGCATCGGGGCCATGGAGATGACCTCGGACGAGATTATCGAGGCGGTTCGCGGCATCGACGTGCCGCGCAAGAATGCGATGGACCTTACGGAGATTCTGCGTGAGGCCGATCTTGTGAAGTTTGCCAAGGCGACACCCGCCGCCGAGGAGAACGAGGCGGCTTACCGCGCCGTCTGGGACTTTGTCGAGCAGACGAAGCCCGCGGAGCCCGAACCCGAGCAGCCGGAAGCGGCCGCCGGTGGCAAGAGCGATGGCAAGACGGGGGATAAGAGCGATGTGAAGACGGGGGATAAGGCGGAAGGCAAGCCCGAAGGCAATGGCGGTGCGGCTGAGACACCGGCTGCCGATGCGGGCGGGGAGCCGGATGCCGATACGTCGGACAGGAACGCAAAGCAGGCAGAGAAATGAAACGATATGTGAGATATATGTTATTGTCGCTTGCGGCGGTAGTCGGTCTCTCGGCGACGGCCGTGGCGCAGCGCATGCCCGAGCGGTCGTTGGTGCGCAAGGGCAACCGTCAGTTTGCGCGCGAGCGTTATGATCTGAGTGCCGACAGCTACAAGCAGGCGTTGGAGAGTGCTCCCGGGAACTTTGAGGCTACCTATAATCTGGGCAATACGATGGTCCGTACGGAGCAGTACGACAAGGCCGAGCAGCTGTTGACAGCGGCGGCGGCCGACTCGTTGCGCAGTGACGAGGAGCGTGCCGAGGCCTTTTACAATCTGGGCAATGCGCAGTTTGCGCAGAAGAAGCTCAAGGAGGCTCTGGCGAGCTACCGCCACTCTCTGGAATTGAATCCTGCCGACATGGAGGCCAAGTACAACTACGCCTACACGAAACGTCTTCTGGACGACCAGCAGAATCAGGACCAGAACAAGGACCAGAATCAGGATCAGAACCAGAACCAAGACCAGAATCAGGATCAGAACCAGAACGGTGACGGACAGAATGACCGGAACAAGGATCAGAACGACCAGAACCAAGATCAGAACGGGGACGGGCAGAACGATCAGAACGGTCAGAACGATCAAAATCAAGATGATCAGAATAATCCGAACGGTCAGAATGACGGCGGTGATGATGGCAAGGATCAGAATGACAAGGGGCGTTCGCGCAGCGGCATGAGCCGCCAGCAGCAGGAGCAGCTGCTGGATGCCATACAGGCACAGGAGGACAAGACGCAGGACAAGATCGACGAGAAGAAGAAGGGCGTCATTGTCAAGGGCCGCAAGAACTGGTAACGGGCCGTGTGCGGCCTGCGGCGGCCGCGTGCGGATGAAAGAGAAGATGTAAAACATGAGATTCGCAAATCCATATCTTTTATGGCTGTTGGTGCTTCTGGCGCCGATGATAGCCTACTATATCTATCGCACGCTGCAGGGCGGCGCGGCCATACGCATCTCGACGATCGAGGGGGTACGCCGCGCGCCGCGTACGCTGCGCTATTGGCTGCGGCATGCGCCCTTCGTGTTGCGGTGTGCGGCCTTTGTGCTGTTGGTTGTGGCGCTGGCGCGCCCGCAGGATGTCGACGAGCAGCGTCGTTCGAGCGCCGAGGGTATCGACATCATGCTTGCGGTCGACGTATCGGGTTCGATGCTGGCGCGCGACTTCAAGCCCGACCGCATCACGGCGGCCAAGGAGGTGGCGGGACGCTTCATCGCCGACCGCTACGGTGACCGTCTGGGATTGGTCGTATTTGCGGGCGAGGCCTTCACGCAGAGCCCCCTGACGACCGACCAGAGTACGTTGCAGACGATGCTTTCGCGCATACGCAGCGGCATCATCGAGGACGGTACGGCCATAGGCAACGGTCTGGCCACGGCGATCAACCGCCTGCGCGAGAGCGATGCCAAGAGCAAGGTTATAATCCTGCTCACGGACGGTGTGAACAACCGCGGCGAGATCGCGCCGCTGATGGCCGCCGATATCGCTGCCGACATGGGCATCAAGGTCTACACGATAGGTGTTGGCACGCGGGGCAAGGCCCCATATCCGGTTGTGGACATGTTCGGCAACATGTCGTTCCAGCCGATGGATGTCGAGATCGACGAGAAGACTCTGGAGGGTATCGCCGAGCGTACGGGCGGCCGATATTTCCGCGCTACGGACAACGACAAGCTGCAGTCGATCTACGACGAGATAAACCAGCTCGAGAAGAGCAAGGTCGAGGTTACCGACTATACGGTCTACCACGAACGTTTTCTGGCGTTGCTGCTGGCGGCGCTGGGTGTGCTGTTGCTCGAGTTCGTATTCAGTAACATAATACTTAAACGCATCCCCTGATATGTTCCGATTTGCAAACGTCGAACTGTTGTATCTGCTGATACTGGTTCCGGTGCTGGTGATAGTATATCTGCTGGCGGTGGGTCGGCGCCGTCGTCTTGTGGCGCGTTTCGGTAATCCGGAGCTGCTGCGCGAGCTCATGCCCGACTTTTCGCGCGGGCGCATACGTCTGAAGGCCGCACTCTTCATCGCGGCCTATATGCTTCTGGTCATCGCGGCGGCGCGGCCGCAGTTCGGTTCCAAACTGCGTGAGGAGCACTCGCGCGGCGTGGAGATGATGCTCGTGGTCGACGTCTCGAACTCGATGATGGCCGAGGACTTTGAACCCAACCGTCTGGAGCGTACGAAATATGCCATCGGCAAGCTCTTCGAGAGTTTGCAGCAGGAGCGTGTGGGTATGGTTGTCTTTGCGGGCGAGCCGAAGGTGCAGCTGCCCATAACATCCGATTACCGCATGGCTCAGGCCTTCGCCAAGCGTATCTCGCCCTCGCTGGTGAGCGAGCAGGGCACGGCCATAGGGCGTGCTTTGGAGCAGGCCATGCTGTCGTTCTCGAGCCAGAGCGAGCAGAGCCGTGTAATCATACTCATAACCGATGGCGAGAACCATGAGGACGATGCCGTGGAGGCTGCGCGCAAGGCGGCCGAGCAGGGCATACGCATCTATACGATCGGTATAGGTACTCCCGAGGGTGCCCCGATACAGATCGGCGGCGAGTTTATCAAGGACGAGAGCGGCGAGATGGTTGTCTCGAAGCTCAACGAGCAGATGCTCGAGCAGATAGCCTCGACGACGGGCGGCGCCTATGTCCGCGCCACGAAGCAGTCGATAGGTCTGGACGAGATCGTCAAGAGTATCGACGCGATGGAGAAGAGTGACCTTGCTACGGTGCGCTTCGAGGAGTACAACGAGCAGTATCAATATCCTCTGGCTGCGGCGCTGGTGCTGCTGGTTCTCGATGTATTCATCCTGTCGCGCCGCAACCCGCGTCTGCGCCGCTTCAACATCTTCCGCGAGCACCGCACCGAGGAGCAGTAGGCAAGGGGCTTTCCCACAGGGTGGGGAGGAGACGTGATGTTGAGGTCTTGGCTGAATATAATGACCCGAGACGGCCTTCCGCGGAATATGAATGCGGTGGGAAGCCTGACGGAGACGTATTGGGGCCGACAGAGACATATTCACGCTGAGGGAACATGTAATAAGGTCCGGAGCTTCGGTTCCGGACTTTTTTCATGTCTGTTTTGCTCTTTTTCGTGCGAGGGGAGTGGCTGTGCGCGCCGCTTTTAGTAACTTTGGGTAATCATACCTTAAATTATACCTTAAAACTGCTTCCCATGATTAAGAATCTTATTTTAACCCTGTTGTTTTCGGCGGCGGCCCTGTCGGCGGCGCCGATACACGCCACCGCTTCGGCGGCGAATGTCCCGGCGATAGTACCCGCACCCTTGACGGCACGCTTCGACGGTACGGAGGCCATGCTGCCGCGCGAAGTGACGGTCGGCGTCGACGATGCGGCGCTGAACCAGTCCTACCTGCTCTCGGTGTTGGAGGAGTGCGGCTTCGAGCCGCGCATCGTGAGCGGCCGCCGTGCCGACATACGTTTCGTTACGGACAAGGGCCTTGCGCGCGAAAACAACGAACGCTACGTCCTGCACCTTGACGACCGCGGCATTACGGCCTCGGCGGGGACGACGGCGGGGCTTCTGAATGCTCTCCAGACGCTGCGGCAGGTTGTCACGGCGGATGCCGAGGGTGTACGTTATGCGTGCGGAGAGGTGGACGACGCCCCGCGCTACCATTGGCGCGCGTACATGCTCGACGAGAGCCGCCATTTTCAGGGTATGGATATGGTCAAGCGTCTGCTGGACGAGATGGCACGCCTGAAGATGAACGTCTTCCATTGGCATCTGGTCGATGATCCCGGGTGGCGCATCGAGATACGCAAATACCCGCTGCTTACCGAAATAGGGTCGAAGCGCGACTTCTCGCACCAGACTATTACGCCCGAGGAGTGGGACCGCCTCTATCCCGACCGCCGCAGCTACTATACGCAGCGCGAGATAGCGGAGGTCGTACGTTATGCCGCCGCCCGCGGCATTACGATCGTGCCCGAGATCGAGATGCCGGCACACGCTTCGGCCTCGATTGCGGCCTACCCGTGGCTGGGATCCACGTCACGTGTCGAGGGACACGGCGTTTGGGGCGACCTCTACCAGCTGGCCGACCCCAAGGTCGAGGAGTTCCTGCACGACGTGCTGGACGAGGTTGCGGCGCTCTTCCCTTCGCACATAATCCATATCGGCGGCGACGAGGCGGGCTTTGCGCATTGGCAGAACTCGGCCGAGGTCACGGCCTTCATGCAGGAGCACAACCTCCCCACATGCTCCGACATGCAGCTCTGGGCCATAAACCGCATGTCGGCATACCTCGCCTCGAAGGGTGTGCGTATGATCGGCTGGAACGAGATCACGGGTGACAATATCCGCAACGAGGCCCATGTCGAGGCGAGCCGTTCGGAGCGTCTGGCCGATGGCGTTATCGTACAGTTCTGGGACGGCGATATCTCGCTTGTGAACAAGGCTATAGAGAAGGGTTACGATGTGGTCAATTCGAACCGCCTGTTCACATACCTCGACTATCCATACGAGGCGATCCCGCTCGAGAAGGCCTATTCGTTCGATCCGCGTCCCGAGGGGCTGAGTGACGAGGCGGCGGAGCGCATCCTCGGCACGGGGTGCCAGATGTGGGGCGAGCGCACGCCTACGCGCGAGCGTATATGGTACCAGACGCTGCCGCGCCTTGCGGCCTATGCCGAGTGCGGGTGGACGTCGACCGAGCGTAAGGATCTCGGGGATTTCCGCCGCCGTGTTGCGCCGTTGCAGCAGCTGTGGCGCCAGAAGGGATATATCGTCTCGCAGCCGGTATATTGACAGGCGGCCTTGTATGAAGAAATATCCCCGACAGGAATGTTCCTGTCGGGGATATTTTTATTGGTATATATAGTCTGCGCGAGCCATTGGCGGCCGCAAGGCTGTTAGTAGCTGCGGGCGAAGAGCACGCGGCGGTGCGAGGGCTTGCCGGTGTAGATGCAGCGTCCCTCCTCCTCTTCGGCATCGAGCGGAATGCAGCGTATGGTCGCCTTGGTGGCATCCTTGATGGCCACCTCGGTCTCGACGGTGCCGTCCCAGTGTGCCGAGATGAAACCGCCCTTGTTGTTGAGCGTATCGATGAACTCGTCCCACGTATCGACGCGCGTGATCATCGACGATCGGAAGTCGTGCGCCTTGCGGTAGATGTTCTTCTGTATCTGGTTGAGCAGGTCGACTATGCGGTCTGCGAGGCCCTGCTGCGGCACGGTCTCCTTGGTGAGGGTGTCGCGGCGTGCCAGCTCGATGGTGCCGTTCTCCAGATCGCGCGGGCCGAGAGCCAGACGTACGGGCACGCCCTTGAGCTCATACTCGGCGAACTTGAAGCCCGAACGTACATTGTCGCGCGTGTCGACCTTGACGCTGATGCCGCGTGCGCGCAGGTCGGCGGCTATGGCCTCCATCTTCTCGGTCATGGTGGCGAGCTGCTCGGCGCCCTTGTATATGGGCACCATAGCCACCTGTATGGGTGCGAGCTTCGGCGGCAGCACCAGACCGTTGTTGTCCGAGTGTGCCATGATAAGGGCGCCCATAAGGCGTGTCGACACTCCCCACGATGTTGCCCACACATACTCCTGCTTGCCCTCGCGCGTGGTGTACGTGACGTCGAAAGCCTTGGCGAAGTTCTGTCCGAGGAAGTGTGACGTACCGCTCTGCAGGGCCTTCCCGTCCTGCATCAGGGCCTCGATCGTGAGCGTATCCTCGGCGCCGGCGAAACGCTCGTTGGGAGACTTGTGGCCCACGATGACGGGCAGCGCCATCCACTCCTCGGCGAAGGTCTTGTAGACGTTTATCATCTTCATGGCCTCGGCCTCGGCCTCCTCGCGCGTGGCGTGCGCCGTGTGTCCCTCCTGCCAGAGGAACTCGGCCGTACGCAGGAACAGACGCGTACGCATCTCCCAGCGTACGACATTCGCCCACTGGTTGCAGAGGATCGGCAGGTCGCGGTATGAGGTGATCCAGTTCTTGTATGTATTCCAGATGATGGTTTCCGAGGTGGGGCGTACGATGAGCTCCTCTTCGAGTTTGGCGTCGGGGTCAACAACCACGCCGTTGCCGTTGGGGTCGTTCATCAGACGGTAGTGCGTGACTACGGCGCACTCCTTGGCGAAGCCCTCGACATGGTGTGCCTCGCGCGAGAAGAACGATTTGGGGATGAAGAGCGGGAAGTATGCGTTCTGGTGCCCCGTCTCCTTGAACATGTTGTCCAACACGTGCTGCATCTTCTCCCAAATAGCGTATCCGTAGGGTTTGATTACCATGCACCCTCTTACGGCCGAGTTCTCGGCCAGACCGGCCTTGACCACAAGGTCGTTGTACCACTTCGAGTAGTTCTCCTCGACTTTGGTGAGATCTTTAAGCTCTACTGCCATATCCTTTAGCTGTTATAGTCGTAACGTTTTCGCGGACACAAAAAAAGGTTACTCGTGTCCGGATGACAAAAGTAACCATTTTTTGTGTAACGAGTGTCATTGCACCCCTATTTTCTTCACGCGGCCTTACGCGGCCTTTGCCGTGGCGATGCTCCGCGTGAGGGGATCGGCCTGCGCCCGCACCCTAAAACTTGTATCCGAGGGTCAGGATGGCGTAGTGGCGCGTGTAGTCGGTCGAGTAGACGGGGCTTGCGGTATCCATCATGCCGGTTGCGGCGTCAAGAGCGTAGTAGAGGTAGTACGACGTATTCTTGGTGTCGAGATACTGGTATGCCAGATCTATCGTGAAGCCTCCGATGGCGAAGCCCACACCGGCCGAGTAGCATGTTGTCTGATAGGTCAGCGGCGTGTTGTAGTACCACTCCTTGGGGTTGCGCAGCATCGAGCCGGCGAAGCCGTAGCCTGCGCGCAGCGCAACGTTGGGCAGGGGCTTGACCTCGGCACCCACACGCAGCGTATTCGAACCCTTGAAGTTAGAGGTGAACTCCGAACGGTAGTCCTGCAGCGAGAGGTCGAATCCCGAGGGCAGATCCTTGGCGCGGATGCCGTTGTACCAGTCGCGCTCGTAGTCGACCGAGATGACGGCCATCTTGCCGAAGGTGTACGAGGCGCCGAACATCAGTCGCGTGGGCGACACGAAGTCCCACGTGTAGGGAGCCACATCCTCGAGCGAGGGGGTGGTGTCGCCGCGGTCGTTGAAGTTCGATGCCATGTATGCCTGATACTTGCGGTTGAGGATATAGTATGTCGGCGTATGTATGGCCATGCCCAGACGCAGCCCGTCGGTCGGGCGGACGATGACTCCCAGCTTGAGGTTTATGCCCGTACCCGATACCTTGATCGCCTGATTGTAGTCCATCCACTGAGCGGGGTTCTGCAGCGGCGTGCCGTCACTTGCGACGGGGGTCTGGCCGTTGTAGAGGTAATCCTCTCCGTAGTATAGCTGGCGGCGCCAGTCTACATCCTGCGCGCCGAGCGTAGCACCCACGTAGACCAGATTGTCGATATTCATGCCGAACGAGAGGTCATACTCGCCGATCGAGCCACGGCTCTGCTCGTTCACCGTATGTCCGACGCCGGCGTTGACGCCGAGACGCCCGGCCGTAGTCCAGTAATCGCCATACTCGTCGGTGCCTACGTCAAGCAGGAAGGCGTTGTATGCCAGAATGCCGCCCCAGAAGTAGGCGTCGCCGTATCCGTAGTTGAGCGATCCGGTGTCCGAGGGGAACAGACGGCTCTGGCCCATCATGCGCGAGAAGGCGTCGGCTATCGATCGGTAGGGCGACGACGAGGGCGCGCTCGATGAGGAGTAACCGTAGTTGTAGTTGAAGTCGGCCACACGGTTGTATGCTATGCCGACGCTGAAGCTCACCACGTGTGTCGAGGCCCCCTCGTAGAGGTTCAGCACGGCACCCACGTTGCTCATGGCTGCGCGCGTCAGGGAGTTGTCACCCCAGTCGGGGGCGCTGTTTTGCGAGCGCTGGAAGCTCAGCATGGGTGTTATCGAGATATCGTTGTGGCGGTACATACCCAGACCCGCGGGGTTGATGCCTATCGAGGCGATGTCGCCGCCGAGCGAGGTGAAGGCCCCGGCCATACCCATCGAGCGGGCGGTGCCGAACCCGAAGTTCACCTGCGAGAGGGTGTACATGTCGTTCGACATCATGCCGTCGTGGTCCATCATCAGACCTCCGAACTTGTATTGTGCCGATGCCGTACCGGCCATTAGGAGCATGGCGGCCGCAAGGGCTGTTTTCATTACGCGTTTCATTGTCAAACTCTTTTGGGTCGTTATGATCCGTTAGGTTAAAAATCCCTTTACGGCGTCGGAGCCGCAAAGTGTATGCCGCATATCCCGATATTGGGGCGAACCGTTGGGACGCCGCCCGGATATCGTGTAGGTTGATCTCTGCTTTTCGAGGGCGTATCCCTCACTTGGCCAGCAGCGATATCCGCCTTTCGTCCCGTTAGCGTCCGCGTGAACCGCCGCCGCCACGAGAGCCGCCACCGCCGCCGATGCTTCCGCCACCGCCGCGGGTGCCGCCGCCCGAGAAGCCCGATCCGTATGAGCCGCCGCGGTTGGAGTTGAACGACGAGTTGTTGTTGAACGACGAATTGTTGTTGTTGCGGAACAGCGAATTGTCACGCTCGCGCGAGGTGTTGTTGTTTCGCAGCGACGAACTGTTGTTGCGGTCGAATGCGGAGTTCTGACGGTCGCGTATGGTCACCGTGCCGCGCCCGACAGATCCCGAACTGCGTCCCGAGTCGTTGTTGTTGAAGTTGAGCGTCTGGCCGCCGCGCGATCCGCGCGAACCGCCGTAGACATTGCCCGACGAGGGTGAACGGTAGGGTGTCGAGTATCCCGACCCGCGGTTTACGAACGATCCGCCCGTAGAGTTTCCGCGGCCGCCGAGCGTCGAGTTGTTGCGCGAGCCGTAGTAGTTGCCGCCGCGGTAGCGGTAGCCGTCATTCCATGCACCCACATGCGGGCCGCCCCAATGACCGCCCCAATGCGGGCCGCCCCAGTGTCCGCCCCAGTGGGGACCCCAGCCCCAGTACGGGCCGCCCCAGTGAGGATAGTACCACGGCGAATATATACCGCCCCAGCCCCACCAGAGGTCGTAGCCCCAGCGCCAGCCGTAACAGATGTTCCAGTTCCAGTCCCACCACGAGTAGTGGGGATATCCCCACCACGAGTAGTACCACGGATCGTAGGTGCTCCAGCCGAAGTACCACGGCGAGTAGAGCGCTGCCGTAGCGTTCGTGGCGCCCCACGTGCCGAACATCGAGGTTATGTACTTGGGCTCCACCCACACTTCGTCACCCGAGACCATGACGTTGTAGAATGCCGGGTCGTATGCCGTGGCGAAGGTGTATGCGCCGCTGTAACGCAGGTTGTAATAGCTCGAGGGCATGCGGTACGAGAGCGAGGTGAAGCCGCGCAGACGGCGCGCATAGGCGCTCTCGTAGGTGTCGGCCACGAAACTCTCGGGCTGGTCGTCCTCGAGGACTATGACATGCGGAACTGCCGAGTCCGTCTGACCCGATGTATATTGTTTCTCGGCGGCGTCGGCCTGAGCCTCGGCCAGCATGGCCTCCCATTCGGCTTTGCGGGCCTCGGCCTCGGCCTGACGGGCTTCGGCTTCAGCCTTCTGCTTGTTTGCGATGGCCACCCTGTCGTGCGTAGCGTAGAGGTCGTCGAAACCGCTGCCTTTGGAACCGTAGTAGGCAGTGGTACATCCTGTTGCGGCTGTGGCCGCAAGGATCAGTGCCAATAATGCTTTCAAGTTCTTCATAGCGCACATAGGTTTATTGTTGTAAAAAACATATTTCCTCCTATACCCAAAACGTATTTTCGGGCATGTTTATTATGTGTGGCGGGCGGAAGGTTGCGTGCGCCGCCGGCGGGTGCTGATGCCGGGGCCGGTGCACGGTCTCACACACCGTCACGTTATAATGCAAAAGTAGTCAATTTTATCGTGCGAAACTCAATATCCGAGCCATTTTTGGGATTAAAATCAAAAAAAGTCCTCCCACATGTTCCAACATAAAATAAAAGTTCTTATCTTTGCACACCGTTAACCCGAGAGCCCTGCTGATTATCCTTGAGACAGTCGGGTTGGGGTGAACGGCAAACGCGGAGGCCGAAAGGTAAATGGACTGAAAGAGTCCGAACATATTGGAGAGATGCCGGAGTGGTCGATCGGGCCGCACTCGAAATGCGGTGTACGGGTAACTGTACCGGGGGTTCGAATCCCT
>OOBN01001887.1_pt1 | contig 14063 bp, 13 predicted proteins | sample 1671091 | NCBI WGS metagenome assembly OOBN01 (sample SAMN06348121, study PRJEB24527) | human gut metagenome | biome: human gut; feature: ankylosing spondylitis patient; material: feces | host: Homo sapiens | place: China | collected 2015-10 | reverse complement strand
GAAGCCGCCTGTTTTTAATGTAGGGGCCGGTCCCAGACCGGCCCGCAGACAATGGACCAGCAAACACCTGCTCGGCAAAGCCAGGCGCAGAAGTGGAACCGCACCAGCGGCAATTTTTGCAAACCCAGGGCCCAGTGGCCCGGATGTAATCGTAAAAAGCCGCTCAGATTTTGCGCGCCGGAAATACTGCAAAATCCAACAGGTACGCGTCCCCCGTAATGGGGGTCCGGGGGTAAGCCGACATGGCGAACGAAGTTCGCCCCTGCGGCGTCCCCCGGTGGCGTTTTGCCTACTTTGCCGCCACGGGCAAAGTAGGTCGCCGCCGGGGCGGCGAACCACCCCAATACACCCACAAAAAAGGAATCTCTATCGTACGCTGGGAATGAGCAGCATCCGCCCCGTGGGCAGCGTCCCCTCCTCCAGCTGGTTGGCCTGGAGGATCTGCTCCATGGTGGTGCCGTAGCACTTGGCCAGCTCCCACAGGCCCTCTCCGGGCTCGGCCAGGCGGAGAACCACCGAGGGCTGGTCCCCCTCTCCCCTGGCCCGGGGCTCGCCCAGGGCGGCGCCGCACACGGCGGCGAGCTTCCGCTCCTCCAGCACCAGGCACTGGAACTCCAGGTTGAAGCGCACCTCCACCCCTCCGGCGGCGGGGGTGGCAAAGACCTCCCCCGGCGTGACCATCCGGCAGCGGCACAGGGCCCCGGCGGGGGCCTCCAGGCGGCAGGCCACCCCCATGGTCTTCTGAAACACCTGGGGGGTCTCCTCCTCGTCCAGATAGAGGACGGTCACCTGGACCTCCCCCTCCAGCACCAGCTCCTCCCCCTCCCGGCTGCGGCGGATCTCCCCCAGGGAGGCCCAGCTGTCCACCACGCTCCGGGGGACCGTCCCCGTCTCAAAGAGCTCCCGCACGTTCTGCACCCGGCTGGACAGCTCCAGCAGCTGCCACAGGGACTGCTCCTCCCGCTCCACCTGGGTCTGGAAGGCGGTGCTGTACAGGTCCTGTAGGACAGCCACCGGCCGGCGGCTCCAGATCTGGGCCTGGGCCAGCAGGTCCACGGTGAGCTCCAGGGTCCGCCCGTCCTCCCCGGAGGGCTCGCAGCTGTACTGGGTGAGCTCCACCGCCAGGCGGCAGTCGCCGCTCTCCCCCACCCCGGGGACCTCCATCACCTGAGAGAAGGGCATGGACTCGTGGTAGGAGGTCAGACCGCCCCCCGCCTCCTGCATGAGGAGCTGGAGCTCCACCGTCCCTTTGAAAATCAGCTTGGTGCCGATGAGCTTGCACTCCCCGCACAGGGGGACCGCCCGGCAGGCCAGCAGCTGGGCCGCCTCCCCCGGTCCGCCGTTGAGGCGCACCTGGTCGGAGAAGGTGAAGGGCTTCTCCTGGACGGCGGAGAGCTGATAGGTCTCCCCCTCGGTGATCTTCTCCTGGACCCCGTTGGCCTCCGGCTCCAGCACCCCCTGACAGCACACCTGCTCCCTGGGCTGGAAGGCGGTCAGGTCCACCGCCAGGTCGGCCCGCAGCAGCACCTTCCGGGGGTTCAGCGCCCGGGCCTCCGCCCCCCGCAGGCGGACGCAGGCCTGTACCGTTCCCCGGTCCGTGAGGCCGGGGGCCTCCAGCTGGGCGGTGAAGGGCAGGGCCGCCTCCATGCGGCGCAGCCCTCCCCCCGCCTCGGGCTGGTACAGAATCACCGCCCGCACCGTCCCGCTGGCCTGGGCCATCCCCTCTTTGGCCTGCTTGCCGTTGAGGGCCGCCTGTCCGCACACCGCCACGATGCGTAAAATGTCCGGACAGGCGTCCGGCACGATGGACTCCAGCGTCTCCTCCTGGCAGACGGTCCCGTCTGCCAGCACCTCGTAGCCTTGGATCACATCCCGGTCAAATTCCAGTTCCATACGGTTCCTCTCCCTTTTCCATCCGTGTCCGCGGTCCCCGCGGCTTGGCTTTGGGACACTATATGTATCCGGGAGGGAAAGTATGACGGCTTGTTTCAGCCCTTGAGGCCGAAGAGCCTGCGCAGCAGCCCCCGCAGGCATTTGGGGGAACGTACCACCACGATACCCATACCAACACGCGCCTCCCCTCTGTGAGATCATGTGCGGAGCCGCCCTCCCGGGCCTCTCCGTTACATCCCAGTATATGGCGGGGCGGGACCGGCTGACACCGGGGGACAAGACAAAAACGCCTCCGGCCGCTGAGGCCGGAGGCGTTTTCTCAAAAAGCGGTCACCCCTTCTTCCGCAGGAAGAAGGTGAGGAAGAACCACACCGCCAGATACAGGGTGATAGCGGCTCCGGCGGAGGACCCCACGTAATAGGAGGTCATCAGACCGGCGATCCCCGCCAGCACCGCCCCCAGCAGGGAGAACAGGTGGTACTGGAACAGGTTCCGGGACACGTTCCGGGCGGCGGCCGCCGGAAGGACCAGCAGGGAGTTGATCACCAGCAGGCCGATCCAGGTCATGGACAGGGTAACCACCACGGCGATGGCCACGGAGAAGATGGTCTCCTGCCAGAAGACCCGCACCCCCCGGCTGTCCGCCAGGGCCGGGTGGACGGCGGAGAGCATGAGCTGGTTGAAGGAGAGCCCCCACAGGGCGCACACCAGCAGCAGAATGAGGGCCAGCACCCCGATCTTGGAGGGCTCCACCGACAAAATATCGCCGATGAGCAGGGAGTTGAACTTGGTGAAGGACCGGCTGCCCAGGGTGGAGATGAAGATGCCCAGGGCCACGGCGGTGGAGGAGAACACCCCGATCACCGTGTCGCTGGCCATGGCGGTGCGGCGGCGCACCACGTTGAAGAGGACGGCGAACACCACCGCGAATACCACCGCCGCCCAGGCGGGCTCGGCAAAGCCGCACAGGGCCCCGATGGCCATACCGGTGAAGGCGGAGTGGCCCAGGGCGTCGGAGAAGAAGGACATGCGGCTGTGGACCACCATGGTGGAGAGGATGCCGAACAGGGGCGAGATGACCAGCACCGCCAGCAGGGCGTTTTTCATAAAGTACATGGAGCCGCTCTCCGCCCACTCAAAGGGGAGCAGGTCCAAAATGGCGTACCAGAGTTCCATCTCACATCCCCCCTTTCCCCATCCGCAGATGGAAGGTCTCGTAAAACTCCGGGGAGGCGGTGACCTCGTCCGGGGGCCCCACCTTCAGGATGCGCTTGTTCAGTAAAATCACTTTATCCGCAAACTGGTTCAGGGTGGCGAAGTCGTGGGTGGACAGGAGGATGGACAGGTCGTACTCGGTGCGCAGCTCGTCCAGCATCTCCAACAGCTGGTGCTCCCCCTCGATGTCCACCCCGGACAGGGGCTCGTCCAGAATGAGGATGTGGGGCACCGGCTCCAGGGCCAGGGCCAGCAGCACCCGCTGGAGCTGTCCCCCGGACAGGCCCCCCATGGGCTTGTCCAGCAGATCCCCCCCGTGGACCCGCTCCAGGCTCATCCGGCACCGCTCCCGGTATTTTTGGGGGATGGGCAGGCACACCGGCCACTTGGAGGTGGCGGCGGTGAAGAAGTCCAGCACCGAGATGGGGTCCCCCCGGTCAAAGCTGGGGGACTGGGGCACATAGCCGATGAGGGGGCGGGTCCCCCCCATCACCGTCCCGTCCGCCAGGCGGATGGCCGGTCCCCCCGCCGGGGAGAAGGTGATGTTCCCCTGGTAGGAGAGCTGACCCAGAACGCTGCGGAACAGGGTGGACTTGCCCGCCCCGTTGGGGCCGATGAGAGCGGTGATCTCCCCGCAGTGGAGGTGGAAGGACACGTCCTCCAGGATGTCCTCCCCCTGGATGTGGACGGACACCCCCTCCAGCTTCAGACAGCAGGCGTCCGAGCAGCCCCCGGACATTTTTCCGTGTTTGATCTTTCTCATGCCAGCACCTCCTCGCCCGCAAAGCTGTTGACGATGGCCCGGATGTTCTCAATCAGGCCGCCGCAGTAGTCGCCGGACAAAGTCCCCCTGTCCGGCCCGTCCATGAGCATGGTGAGCTGGGCCACGGCGCAGCCGGTCTCCCGGGAGATGGCCTGGGCGGTGGCGTCGGAGCCGTTCACCTCGGTAAAGATGACCGGCAGGTCATATTCCTTTACAAGAGCTGTGATCTCATTGATCTCCTTGGCGCTGGCCTCGCTGCCCTCCTCCTCCTCGATGGAGGCCAGCAGGGGCACGTCCAGGAACTGGGCGAAGTAGCGGAAGCCGTCGTGGAAGGTGATCAGGCCGGAGAGCTCCACCCCGTTCTCCTCCAGAGCCGTGGACAAAATCTCCCGCGCCATAACGCCGAAGTTGCTGACATCTGTCATGGCATTGACGGCGTTCTCCCGGTACTGCTCCTGGTGGTCCGGGTCGGCCTGGTTCAGGCCGGCATATAGATTTTCTACCACCTGGGCCATGTTGTCCGGGTCCATCCAGTAGTGGGGGTCGTAGTGGCCGTGGTCGTGGCCGTCCTCCTCTTCGGTGTGGACGTGGTCGGCGTTCTCCAGGAGGGACACCCCCTCCGAGCAGTCGATGACCAGGGCGCTGGAGGCGGCCAGGGCATCCTCCATAAACTCCTCCAGGTCCGCCCCGTTCAGGGCGATTATGTCCGCCGTCTCGATCTTCTTCATGTCGGTGACCGTCAGGGTGTAGTCGTGGAGACAGGACACCTCCCCGGTGTTCAGCCGCTCCACCGCCACGCCGTCCACCCCGTCCGTCACCGCCCTGGCGGCCAGATAGACCGGATAGGTGGAGGCCAGAATGGTCAGCCGGGCCTCCTCCCCTCCCCCGGTCCGGGCGCCTCCGCACCCGGGCAGCAGAAGGGTCAGGGTCAGCAGCAGGGCCAGTATGTTTCGTCTGCGCATGGATATAAATTCCTTTCCTAGGTTCAGAGCATTGCTGTTCAGCCCACCTAGTATATCTTTTTTTCCCCAGTTTGTAAATATCAAGCGAGTTTGCTTCGGCTTACTTTTAAAAAATTTTGCCGCTGGCGAGCAAAGCCGCCCCTGAAATGGACCGCACATTTTTATGAAAACCCCGTTGACAGCAGAGGTTTATTGTGATAAACTCCACTTAGAAAGAAGGTTTATTCCAATAAACCCAAGAGAGGAGGAAGACCGATGGAAAAATTGTCCGAGGGCGAGTGGAAACTGATGGAGCTTCTTTGGGAGGACGCTCCGGTGAACTCCACCCAGCTGGTGGCCCGGTGCCGGGAAAAACTCCAGTGGAGCAAGAGCACCACCTACACGGTGCTCCGCCGCCTGTGCCACAAGGGGGCGGCGGCCAATGAGGAGGCCACCGTCACCCCCCTGGTCACCCGGGAGGAGGTGCTGAAGGCCCAGGGGGAGGAGCTCTCCCGCCAGGCCGGGGGCCTCTCCCCCTTCCTCACCGCCTTTTTCAGCGGCCGGAGGCTCACCCAGAAGGAGGCGGAGGAGCTGAAACAGCTCATCGACCAGCACACCTGGGAGGGATGAGGGATGGAGTTTGGAATCACGCTGCTGTTTACCATGGGGAATGTATGTTTGAATATGGGGGTTGTCTTTGGAGTGTTCCTCCTGCTGCGTCCCCTGCTGGTCCGCATTGTGACCCCTCAGCAGAGGGTGTGGCTGTGGTACGTATTCTGGTACTCCGCGCTGTTCTTCACGGCGTGGGGATGTATCTCCTATCATCGCGTGCTGCCGGTCACCGTATGGGACCTTCTGGGCGTCTCCGCGGCCAGAAGCTATGAGCTTTTTAGGGGTCCGCTCTTTCCCCCTCCGGACTACGACGGTCCGGGGACCTACGCCCTGACCCTGCCAGGCGGAGTACAGGTCCCGATAGCGCTCACCGACACTCTGTGTCTGGCTGTGGCGGCGGTCTACCTGGCCGGGGTCGTGTGCCTGGCGGTGTGGATGGTCCGCCGGGCCCTGGCCCTGCGGCGGCTGGGACAGCGGGGGACCCGGACTGAGGTCGGCCTGTGGTCGGATTTCGGCAAGCCCAAGGAGGAGCCGGACGCCCCGGACACCTGTCCGGTGTGGCTCGCTCCCAATCTGCCCACCAGCTTCGCCTTGTGGAACGCCATCTACCTCCAGGAGGAGCTGCCTCCGGAGCGCCGGCGGCTGGTGCTTCTCCACGAGCTGGACCATCTGTGCCTGCGGCACGGCATGATCAAGGGCTATATGTCCTTCGCGCTCATCGCCGGCTGGTGGAACCCCCTGATCTGGCTGGGCTACCGGTACACCTGCCTGGACATGGAGCTCTCCTGCGACGCCAGGACCATGGAGCGCCTCTCCCCCCAGGAGCGGCGGGAGTACGCCCAGACTCTGGTGGAGCTGGGCTCCGGCCAGCGGCTGTGGGACGTGCCCCTGGCTTTCGGAGAGAGCGACGGGGAACGCCGGGTGAAGGCCCTGCTGGCTTGGAAACCCCTGACCATCCCCCGAAAACTGCTGGGCCTGTGCGCGGCGGCGCTGGTCATGTGCCTCTTTCTGGGCACGCCGTAGTTTGGAAAATCGGAATCTGCCGTCTGTGCGGAACATTTTAAGAAAAATCGGGAGGTGCCGTTATGCTGAATCAGCTCCTGTGGCTGCTTTTGTCCGGCTATTTGAATCTGGGGCTGGCGGTGGGGCTCATCTGCGGGGCGCTTTTGCTGCTGCGCCCCCTGCTGAAGCGGGTCCTGTCCCCCCGGCAGCGGCTGCTGCTGTGGATGACCGCCTGGCTCTCCGCCTATATGCTGCAGGGATACCAGCTGCTCTCCTACCTCCATGTGCTCCCGGTCACCTTCCGGGACCTGATCACCCCCAGGACCATGGAGAACCTCTCCTTTGACCGAGTGCCCGCCTACTTCCCCGACTGCCAGTGGGACCAGCAGATCAATCTGGCCCTCCCCGGCGGCTTTTACGTGCCCCTCTCTCTGGAGCCGTGGATGGCCCCCCTGGCCGGGGCAGTTCTTCTGGGGGGCGTTGTCCTCCTGACCCTGTATTTTTCCCGCCGGAGCGAGGGGATCAAAGCCCAGGCCAGCCAGGGCAGGCTGCTGGACTGGGACGGGCCGGAGCTGAAACCCTTTTACGGCCTGAAGCCGGCGGACGACTACGTCCTGGTCCGTCTGTGCAAGGGGCTGCCCACCAGCTTTGTATACCAGAAGGCGGAAAAATTTGACGGGATCAAGTACAACATGATCTACCTCCAGGAGGGGCTCCCTCCGGAGCGGATGGGTATGGTCCTCCGCCACGAGTTCAACCACCTGAAGCGGAAGCACCCCTGGATGAAGGGCATCTTCACCTGCGGACTGGTCCTCCACTGGTGGAATCCCCTGATCTGGCTGGCCTATAAGTACACCTGCCTGGACCTGGAGATGGACTGCGACCGGTTCACTTTGGAGCAGCTCTCCCCACAAAACTGCCGGGAGTACGCCAAGACTCTGGTGGAGCTGGGGGCGGGAAAACAGATCTGGGACGCCCCCCTGGCCTTCGGGGAGAGCGACGGGGCGGCCCGGGTGAAGGCCGCCGTGACCTGGAAGAAGCGGCCCGTCTATGTTGTGCAGGAGCCCTGGAAGCAGAAAAACTTCTGGCTTCGGCTGCCCGGCTGCCTCCTGTTTCTTCTGCTCCTGCTGTTCTTTGTGGGCGGTCCCTCCAATGTGGTCCTCCCGGCGGACCTGGATCTCCAGATCACGGAGCAGTTCGGCGGCAGGGAGGCCTTTGTCCGGCAGGACCAGCAGCTCCGGCAGGCGGAGGGCCAGCTTCCCCAGGATGTGACCGTCCAACAGGGGTGGCGGCAGATCGACTCGAATTTCTTCTTCCGCATGGTCTACCAGCTGTCCGACGGCCGCTGGGGGGAGTCCAACTGGTTCGCCTACCGGGACGGCCCCTGGGAGCCCATGGGCTGGTACTGGCTCTCCGGCCCGCCGGACCTCGCCGGATATACGGCGTATTACCCGTAACAGAGAGGAAATTATCCCGTGTACATTCTTATAAAGCTGATCACAATCTTTTTTAATATGGGCGTGGCCTCTGGATTTCTGGTGGGCGCTCTGCTCCTGCTCCGGCCGGCGCTGGTGCGGGTTCTGTCCCCCCGGCAGAGGCTGTGGCTGTGGTTCCTGGCCTGGGGCGCCGGATATCTCCCTGTCTGGTACAATGTTCTGACCCTCCCCCGCATCCTCCCGGTCACTCTGCTGGACCTGATTACCCCCCGGACCATGGCGGATGAATCCATCCCCGCCTACCTGCCCGTTTTTCAGGGGGGCGGCCAGTACAATCTGGCCTTTCCAGGCGGAGCTTCGGTGACCGTCTCTCTGGAATGGTGGATGGCGGCACTCTTTTGTCTGGTGTGGGCCGCCGGAGTGATCCTGATGTTCCGGCGGTTTGGCCGGCAGAGCAGCCGGCTGAAAGAGACCGCCCTCCAGGGGCGGCTGCTGGACTGGGACGGGCCGGAGCTGGGCCGGCTTCAAATTCCACGTCCGGAGGACGCCCCGGTACAGGTACGCCTGTGCCGGGACCTGCCCACCAGTTTTATCTGCAGCGACTGGGAGAGCCGGGATGGGGAGTCCATCTCCACCATCTACCTCCAGGAGGAGCTGCCTCCCGAGCGGATGGCCCTGGTCCTCCGGCACGAGCTCAACCACCGGGTCCGCATCCACGGAATGGTCAAGGCGGCGGTCACCTTTGCCCTGGCCCTCCACTGGTGGAATCCCCTGTTGTGGCTGGCCCACCGGTATGTGTGTCTGGATCTGGAGCTGGACTGCGACCAGACCACCCTGAATCAGCTCCCCCCGGCCCAGCGCCGGGAGTACGCCAAGACCCTGGTGGAGCTGGGCGCGGGACGGCAGCTGTGGGACGTACCTCTGGCCTTTGGCGAGAGCGACGGAGCGGTGCGGGTCAAGGCCCTTCTGGCCTGGCGGCCCAGGAGCATCCCGTTCCGGGTTCTCCAGTGGGCGGCGTTTGTTCTGGTACTTCTGTTCTTCCTGGGCGGCCCCTGGAGGGCGGTCCTCCCCCAGGATGTGGAACTGGATCTGGAGGGGAATTTTGGCAGCACAGCCGCCTTCGTGCAGCAGGACCAGCAGCTTCAGCACGAGCGGGGGACCTTCCCGGAGGGCGTGACCATTCAAGAGGGATGGCGGAGGATCGCGGAGAACGGCACAGTGTACCAGACCTACCGCCTGTCCGACGGACGCTGGGGGGAGTCCACCTGGCTGCGCATCGGCGACCACCCCTGGTACTGTGCGGACTGGAGCTGGACCTCCGGCCCGCCGGATCAGTCTCAGTATCAATTTTTCTATCCTATGGCGTAGAGAAAGTGTCCCGCTGAACCGGACAAGAGCCTTGAAAAGCCAGCTTGTGGAACCGCTCGGCTCCGCAAGCTGGCTTTTCATGCTGCATACCGTAGAAAGAAAAAGCCTCCGAGGGGACTTTCCCTCGGAGGCGTACATGTTCTCAGGCAGACTGTCTCAGTCCTCCACCGCCAGGCGGTAGAGCTCATTCCGGGACAGCCCCAGCTCCTTGGCGGCCCGCTTCACCGCGTCCCGCAGGGACAGCCCCTCCTCCTCCCGAAGTGCCCGGACCCGGTCCAGGCCGTCCTCCAGGGTGGCCTCCGGCTCCTCCCGGGGCTCCGCCCCCCGGACCACCAGCACAAACTCCCCCTTGGGGGGCTCGGTCTGGTAGCGCTCCGCCGCCTCCCCCAGGGTGGTGCGGACGATCTCCTCGTGGAGCTTGGTCAGCTCCCGGCACAGGGAGACCGGCCGGTCCGGCCCGAAGGTCTCCGCCAGGTCTGCCAGGGTGGCGGGCAGCTTGTGGGGGGCCTCGTAGAAGATCATGGTCCGCTCCTCCTCCCGGAGGGACTCCAGATGGCGGCGGCGGTTCTTCTTGTTCATAGCCAGAAAGCCCTCAAAGGTGAAGCGCCCGGTGGGCTGGCCCGAGGCCGCCAGGGCGGCCACCAGGGCGCAGGGCCCGGGGATGGACACCACCTCCACCCCCGCCTGGGCGCACAGAGCGACTAATTCCTCCCCGGGGTCGGAGATGGCCGGGGTGCCCGCGTCGGTGACCAGGGCGCAGCTCTCCCCCGCCAGCAGGCGCTCCAGGATGGCCGGGCCGCTGGTGGAGGTGTTGTGGCGGTAGTAGGACACCATGGGCTTTTTGATCTCCAGGTGGTTGAGCAGCTTCACCGACACCCGGGTGTCCTCGGCGGCGATGAAGTCCGCCTGGGCCAGGGCCTCCGCCATGCGGGGGGAGATGTCCCCCAGGTTGCCGATGGGGGTGGGAACCAGATATAACGTGCCTGACATGGGCGGCCTCCTTTGGCGCAGTTGTTGAAAAGTTATTTCCCTTTACAGAGTGTTCCGGTACCGGACGGGCAGGACCTCCAGCCCGGGCCGCCCCTGCCGCACCGCCTCCACCAGGGCCAGGCGGGGCGGGCAGTCCGGCCGGTGGGCGGCAAATTGCAGCCGCTTGGGCTCCAGGCCGCTCCCCTCCAGGGCGGCAAACAGGCCGGCCAGCCGCTCCGGGCGGAAGCACAGGGCAAACCGCCCTCCGTTCCGCAGAAGCCGGGCCGCCGCCCGGCACAGGGGTGCCAGTCCGTCTCCCTCCCCCTCCATGCGGGCGGGGCCGCCGTCCCCGCCGGAGCCGCGGGCATAGTAGGGCGGGTTGGAGATCACCAGGTCAAAGGAGCCCGGGGCGAAGGGGACTTCACTCCAGTCCCCCGTCCAGACCTCCCCGGACAGGCCGTTGCGGGCCAGGTTGTCCCGGGCCGCCTGGGCGGCGGCGGGGTCCCGGTCCACCCCGGACAGCCAGAGCTCCTCCTCCCGCCCCGCCAGGAGCAGCAGGAGACAGCCGCTCCCCGTCCCCAGGTCGCACACCCTCCAGCCCCGCTTCACGGTGGCAAAGCTCCCCAGGGCCAGGGCGTCCTCCCCCAGGGGAAACACCCCCTCCGGCTGGCACAGGGTATAGGGCCCCAGCTGTTCCGGCCCCCTCACGGGGTGCTCCCCATCTCCTGGAGCAGCTGCACCAGATGCCGGGTAATCCGCCCCGTCAGGCCCCAGACGGCGCGGCCCTCCCAGGGGTAGACGGGCACGTTCTCGCCCCCCGGCTGCCACCGGTAGTCCCGGGGAATGCCGATGAGCTCATAGGGGAAATTGCCGTCGGTGCTGGGCAGGAGGGTGTAGTTGTACTCCAGGGGCGGGTGGGTCATCAGATGGCGGAGGGGGATCTGGAAGGTCTCCCCCACCTCGGCGGGGTTGGGGGCCATGCGGTCCACCGCCCCCCGGTCCACCCTGGCCAGAATGGGGTACATGATGAAGTTGGCCCGGTGGGCGATAAAGTCCAGCCGCCCCAGGACCTGGATGCTTTTTGGGGGGATCCCCAGCTCCTCCCAGGTCTCCCGCAGGGCGCACTCCTCCGGGGACTCGGAGCCCTCCATCTTTCCGCCGGGGAAACACACCTCCCCCGGCTGGCGGCGGAGGCTCCCCGCCCGCACCTCATAGAGGAGGGCGGGCCCCTCCTCCCCCTCCACCAGGGGGACCAGGACGGCGTATCTCCCGGTGGCGTCCATCAGGCCGGGGGTCCGGGCCCGGAGGTTCTGTTCCAAAGTTGTCCAATCCATCGCTACAGCACCACGTTGATCATCAGCAGGGAGTAGACCAGAAATACCGCCAGCCACAGGGCCACAAAGTACACCAGCTCTCTGGGCCGAAGGGCAAAGAGCAGGCCGAAAAAAACGGTCAGCGCCCCCGTGGCCCCCAGAGCCATCTCCTTGTCCACCAGGGCGGCCGTCTGCCCCTCCTGAACCGCCTGGAGGGCCACCTGTTCGGGGAGCATCGCCGCTCCGCCGGCCAGTCCGAACAGCGTCAGTATTCCGGCGGCATACAAAATCCAGTTCCGGTTCTTCTGCGTCCAGTCCCTCCACTTGGAAAAGAGCTCCTTTTTCTGCTGCGCCACAGGGCACCCCTCCTTGCTACCCGTATTGATACCCGGCCGGTATCGGACATATAGGGAGGAGCAGGCGGCCGGGCCGCCCGCTCCTGATTCTCACATCTTTTCCGGCGCAGACACGCCCAGCAGCCCCATGCCGTTGGAGAGCACCGCGCGCACCGTGTCCGCCAGCTTCAGCCGGGCGGAGAGCACCGCGGGCTCCTCCCCCTTGATGCGGCAGGAGTTGTAGAAGCGGTGGAAGTCCCCGGCCAGGGACACCAGATACCGGTTGATCCGGCTGGGATCGTAGTCCCGGGCGGCCAGATGGATCTCCTCCGGGAACTGGGCCAGCGCCTTCATCAGGGCCAGCTCCTCCGGGGTGGTCATCAGGGACGCGTCCACATCCTGGGCGGCGGGGACCTTCTCCCCCTCCTCTCCCAGACGGGACAGCAGGGAGCAGATGCGGGCGTGGGCGTACTGCACATAGTACACCGGGTTCTCGCTGTCCTCCCGCACCGCCAGATCCAGATCGAAGTCCAGGGGGCTGGTGGAGGCCCGGGAGTTGAAGAAGTACCGGGCGGCGTCCACCGAGATCTCGTCCAGCAGGTCGTGGAGGGCGATGGCCTTGCCTGAGCGCTTGGACATGCGCACCGGCTTGCCGTCCTGCATCAGGTTCACCAGCTGCATGAGCACCACCACCAGCCGGTTCGAGCCGTCCAGGCCCAGGCCGTCCAGGGCGGCCTGGAGCCGGGCCACATGGCCGTGGTGGTCGGCGCCCCACACGTCCACCGCCTTGTCAAACTTGCGCACCTCCAGCTTGTTGCGGTGGTAGGCGATGTCGGCGGCAAAGTAGGTGTAGAAGCCGTTGGCCCGGCGGAGCACGTCGTCCTTCAGGTCCAGCTTGTCCACCTGCTCCTGGGTCTTGCCCTCCCGCATATACTTCTCCTTGAGAAGCTGGGTGGTGTTCAGCCACAGGGCCCCGTCCTTCTCATAGGTCCAGCCCTTCTGCCCCAGCAGCTCTACCGTCTCGGCCACATAGCCGCTCTCGTGGAGGGAGGACTCGAAGAACCACTCATCGTACACGATGCCGTACTTGAGCAGGTCCTCCTTCATCTTGGGGATGTTGATGGACAGGCCGTACTGGGCCATCTTGTCCAGCCGCTCCTCCTCGGACAGGTCCTTCCAGCTGTCCCCGTGCTCCTGGTAGATGGCCTGGGCCAGCTCCTTGATGTCGTCCCCGTGGTAACCCTCCTCCGGGAAGGGGACGTTCTCCTCCCCGAACAGAATCTGGCGATACCGGGCGTCGATGGACACGGCAAACTTGTGGATCTGGTTGCCCGCATCGTTGACGTAGAACTCCTTCCAGGTGTCACAGCCGTCCCGCTTGAGCACGTTGGCCAGGGTGTCCCCCAGCACGCCGCCCCGGGCATTGCCCATGTGCATGGGGCCGGTGGGGTTGGCGGAGACGAACTCCACCATGACCTTCTCCCCGTTCCCCTCGGTGTTGGCGCCGTACTGAGCCCCCTCCCGCTCCACGTCGGCGAGGACCTCCTTGTACCACTTGGGGCCCAGGGTGAAGTTCAGAAAGCCGGGACCGGCAATCTCCACCTTCTGGAAGTAGCTCCCCTCCAGGTCCAGGTGGTCCACGATGGTCTGGGCGATGGCCCGGGGGGCCATGCGCAGGGCCTTGGCCCCCGCCATGGCGTAGGAGGAGGCGTAGTCCCCGTGGGCGGTGTCCTTGGGGATCTCAATGGTGGCCTTCACCTCCGCACCGGCGGGCAGCTTGCCCGCCTCCACGGCCTTCTCATAGGCCGCCTGAGTCAGCTGGGCCACTTGGGCCCGAGCTTCCTGAATCTTGTTTGCCATAATTCTTTCTACACACCTTTCTTCTCTTCTTTTTCTGGAAAGAAAAAGAAGCAAAAAGAACTTTATACTACTTTTTATTAAAGTTATGTTATTTTCCGCATCAATTCTGTTCAGATACTTCCAATTTTGAATCAGCCGGCACCTGTTCGGCTAAGGGAGGCGCAGAAATAAAAAACCACACTGCCCATAATTTTAGGACCGTCAGGGCCCAGTGGCCCGGGATGAATTTAGATCGCCATTCAGATTTTGCGCGCCGAAAGCTCTCCTGAAACTCTCAAGTACGCGTCCTTCGTAATGGGGTCCGGGGAAAGCGGTCCTATGGACCTAGGTGAAGCGGAGCGAAACCGTAGTCCATC
>OOBN01001878.1_pt1 | contig 14111 bp, 6 predicted proteins | sample 1671091 | NCBI WGS metagenome assembly OOBN01 (sample SAMN06348121, study PRJEB24527) | human gut metagenome | biome: human gut; feature: ankylosing spondylitis patient; material: feces | host: Homo sapiens | place: China | collected 2015-10 | reverse complement strand
GCCTGCCGCTAGCGTTCATCCTGAGCCAGGATCAAACTCTCCATTGTAATGAATTGTTATAAATCTTGGCTATATCTCAAAGGTATTTTTGATATCCGGTCATTGCTGACCTGGATAAACTTTAGCTGCTCAAATATCTTCAAAGAACTTGTTTCTTTATTGCTTTCTCCGCAATTTGCGTTTCTTATCGAAACGGGTTGCAAAGGTAAAGGCTTTTTTCAAATTTCCAAAGCGGCGAACCACTTTTTTTTCGAATATGCTTTAAAGAACGTCTGCCGAAGCCGGATTATTGCGTACTAAACGCACATCATTCTTTTTGTCGCCATAACGCACTGACATTCCGTCATTTTGTCACGTCTAACATATCCTGTTTTTGTAAAGAACCTCGTTATTGTCTTCCGTTTGATTTCCGGAAGCGGGTGCAAAGATAAGCGCAAACGTTTCAAACTTCCAAATCAATCCGAAACTTTTTTTTAGTTTTTTTTCTTCATTTTCATATATAATTGATTATCAAACCACTATTAACACTAAAAAAGACGCTTCCACGCCATCCTCTACGCGGCTCGTTCTCCAACCGTTCTCCCACCTCTTCCGCTTTCCAAATCATACCTTTAATATATATGCCATTTTATAATCCGGACAACCGGCTTGGCGCCATTTTTGGAGATAGAAAATTTCCATTAAAAAGCGGAAACAATGTCATTAAATCGGCCAAAAGAGAGGGAAGAATCTCAAAATATTCCCTACCTTTAACCGTTATCGGAGAGAATTCCGGGAGCGACACCACATCCCCGGAAGCAAAAAAATAACTATGGAAAATCAGAACAACGAAACCCTGATACGGCCCGACCGCCTTTTCGAGGTGAGCTGGGAGGTATGCAACAAGGTGGGCGGGATACATACGGTAGTGACCACCAAGGCACAGACGATGGTAGAAGCACTCGGGAACCGCTACATAACCATTGGTCCGGATATCCACCGCGAGAACGACAATACGGAATTCGAAGAGGATACCGGCCTGCTTGCCGAATGGAAGCAGATGGTTTACAGCGAAGGCATACGTATCAGGATAGGACGATGGAACGTCAATGGGCGCCCCATCACCATATTGGTGGATTTCAGCTCGTTCTTCAACAAAAAGGACGACATTCTGAAAGCTCTCTGGGAGAGTTACAAGGTCGATTCGATAAGCGGCCAGTGGGATTATATCGAACCCGTGCTGTTCGGCTATGCCGCAGGCAAGGTCATCGAGAGTTACTGCAACATGTTCTGTACCCCCAACGAAATGCCGGTAGCGCATTTCCATGAATGGATGACCTCCAGCGGCGGTCTCTACCTGCGGCAGCACGCTCCTTACACCGCCACGGTCTTCTCGACGCACGCCACGGTCGTAGGGAGAAGCATTGCCGGCAACGGCATCCCACTGTACAGACAACTGCCCGACCTGAATGCGGACGACCTCGCCCGTCAGTTCAACATAGTTGCCAAACACTCGCTCGAGAAAATTGCCGCTGCCAACCACGACTGCTTCTGTACGGTCAGCGACATCACGGCCCGCGAATGCCGGTACCTGCTCGGCAGGGAACCGGACGAGGTCACTCCCAACGGTTTCGAAGACGATTTCGTCTGGCAGGGCGCCATGTTCGACCGCAAGCGGGCCGAAGCGCGCAGGCTCTTGATTTCGGTAGCCGAAGCCTGCCTCGGTCATACATTCGACCGCGAACCGCTGATTGTGGGAACGAGCGGTCGTTACGAATTCCACAACAAAGGCATAGACGTATTTCTGGAATCGCTGAAACGGCTTGCGTCCGAACGGCAGGAGCGGGAAATACTCGCCTACATCATGGTTCCGGCCGGCAACAACGGCCCGCGCAAGGAGCTCGCCGCCCATCTTGCCGACCCGTCGGTACCGGTCGGAACGGCTTCCCTGCCCTATGTGACGCATCATCTGACATCCCCCGAATGGGACCCCATCGTACGCTCCGTCGAAGGCAGCAGCCTCACGGAGGCAGAGAGTCGCGTAAAACTCATCTTCGTACCGTCGTATCTCGACGGACAGGACGGTATCTTCAATGTGGATTACTACGAACTGCTGGTGGGGATGGACGCAACGGTTTTCGCATCCTACTACGAACCGTGGGGTTACACGCCGCTGGAGAGCGTCGCCTTCTCGGTACCCACCATCACGACTTCGCTGGCGGGTTTCGGACTCTGGGTGGCCGACCACCTGCCGCAGACGCAGGGGGTAACGGTCATCCGACGCACCGACGACAACGATGCCGAAGTCATCGACGAAATCGCCCGCGCCATCGAGGGATACGCCGCCATGGATGCGGAGCGATACGAGGCCGCGAGGCACTCGGCCTGCGAAACGGCACAGACGGCCCTGTGGCAAAATCTCGTAGTCTACTACTGGCAGGCATACGACAAAGCCCTCCGTGCGGCCGGAGGGCGCAGCAAGCGTACCGTTTACGACAGCGGCGCCCACACCGAACAGGTCAATTTCGTCAAGCAGCAGCTCGTAAGCAGCCGCCCGACCTGGACGCGGCTCATCGTGGAGGTCTCCCTGCCCGAAAGGCTCCGTCCGCTTGAGATACTCTCCAAAAACCTGTGGTGGTCGTGGGCCTCCGGCGCACGGGAGATGTTCGAATATATCGACGCGCCGCTATGGGAGAAGTGTAACCGCAATCCGATTGCCTTTCTCGACCAGCTCAACGTCCGGAGACTGCAGGAACTCGAACGGGACGACGCTTTTCTCGCCAGAATGGATGCAGTCTATGCCGACTTCCAGCGCTACATGTCCGGAAAAGAGCGGCGTCAGTCGCCGCGCATCGCCTACTTCAGCATGGAATACGGTCTGCACAGCTCCCTGAAAATCTATTCGGGAGGCCTCGGCATCCTGGCGGGCGACTACCTGAAGGAGGCGAGCGACAAAAACGTCCCCATGGTAGGTGTCGGTCTGCTCTACCGTTACGGTTACTTCACCCAACGGCTCTCGGCCAACGGAGCCCAGGAGGCGGGTTATGAAGCGCAGGATTTCAACAAGCTCCCCATCACACCCGTGCGCGACGACATGGGCAACTGGTGCTCTGTCCGCATCTCGTTTCCCGGCCGCTACGTCACGGCCCGCATCTGGAAATGCGACGTAGGCCGCACGGAACTCTACCTGCTCGATACCGACCACGACCTGAACCTCGTCGAAGACCGCTCCATCACCCACTACCTCTACGGCGGCGACCTCGAGAACCGCTTCCGGCAGGAAATCCTGCTCGGCGTAGGCGGCATCCGCGCACTGGACAAGCTTGGCATACAGTCCGACATCTTCCACTGCAACGAAGGACATGCGGCCTTTATCGGCATCGAACGCATCAACAGGCTAATAGAGCGCCACAAACTGTCGTTCAGCGAAGCGCTGGAGGTCGTGCGCTCCTCGTCGCTCTTCACTACCCACACTCCCGTACCGGCCGGACACGACGCCTTTCCGGAATCCATGCTGCGGCAGTACATGTCACACTACCCCGACCGGCTGGGCATCACCTGGGAACAGTTCATCAACCTGGGCAAAACGAAGCCGAACGATGCGTCGGAGAAGTTCTCGATGAGCGTTCTGGCAAGCAACATGTCGCAGGAAATCAACGGAGTGAGCTGGCTGCACGGTCAGGTAAGCAAGGAGATTCTGGGCGGTATATGGCCTGGCTATTTCCACGACGAACTCCACATAGGCTACGTTACCAACGGCGTTCATTTTCCGACCTGGACGGCCTCCAGCATGCGCAGGATGTACGCGGAATATTTCCCGGAGGGCTTCTCCGGCGAACAATACGACATCGAGGCCTGGCAGAAAGCCAGGGAGATTCCGGACGAACGGTTCTGGCAAACGCGCATGGAACAGAAAGCCAAACTGATAAAGAATATCCGCCACTATTACCTCGCACCGGAACAGAGCAACATGACCTCTCCACAGGGGATGGTGAAAATTATCGAATCGTTCGACCGGGATGCCCTGACGATAGGGTTCGCCCGCCGTTTCGCCACCTACAAGCGGGCCAACCTGCTCTTCACCGACCTTGCGCGGCTCTCCGCCATCGTAAACAACCCGGAACGCCCGGTACGGTTCGTCTTCGCCGGCAAGGCACACCCCAACGACATTCCGGGACAGGAGCTCATCAAACGCATCATCGAGGTATCGGCCATGCCGGAGTTCACAGGAAAAATCATGTTCCTCGCCAATTACGACATGGACATCGCCCGGCGCATGGTGCAGGGGGTGGACGTATGGCTCAACACTCCCACCCGGCCGCAGGAGGCTTCCGGTACGAGCGGCATGAAGGCCGCCATGAACGGAGTGATGCAGTTCAGCGTGCTGGACGGCTGGTGGGTCGAGGGCTACCGCAAGGGGGCCGGCTGGGCACTTCCGATGAAACGGACCTACGAAGACCCGCGCTACCAGGACGAACTCGATGCGGCGCTTCTCTACCGGACCATCGAGGAGGAAATCGTTCCGCTCTATTACGACAGGGGGGAAGACGGCATTCCCCACGGCTGGGTAGCCGCCATGAAGAGCTGCGTGGCCGACATCGCAGCCAACTTCACCACCAACCGGATGCTCACCGATTACCAGGAACGCTACTACAGTAAACTGTGGGCACGTACCCTGGAGATGCGCAAGGACGACTACGACATGGCCCGCCGGATAGCCGCCTGGAAACGACGCGTCAGCGCGGCGTGGGACAAAGTCCGGATAGTCAGCGTACAACAGTTCGACGTGGGCCGCGAGGCCATCATGGTCAACACGCCCTACCGTATCGAAGCCGTCGTGGACGTAGACGGTCTCGATGCACAGGACATCGGCGTGGAGCTCATCATCGCCGACCAGATAGAACCGGATTCACAGGTGCGAATACTGGACCGGATGGACCTCAACGTCACCGAAACGGATGGAAGCCTTGTCCGGTATGCGGTCAATTCCATACCGACCTTCCCCGGCTCGTTCGACGTCGCCATCCGGGTCTATCCGAAAAACGACCTGCTGCCCCACCGCATGGATTTCGCGCTGGTGAAATGGGCGTAACACGGCCGGGAGAGAGGGAAACGGCACAGGTCCGTCGATACGATACGGAACCGTCCTTTCCGAAACGTTCAGGGGGAAACATTCCCTGCAGCAGGCCGACCCGCCGCGAACGGACAAAGAACAGAACAGTAAAATACAAAGCCTTATGTCAGTCCTCGAATTCGACAAGAATCAACTGGGAAACCTCGAATACGCCCTGCGCCGCGAGATGCTCTCGACCAACCGTGCCGGCGGCTACATGAGCACCACCATCGTGTGCTGCAACACGAGGAAATACCACGGCCTCTTCGTAGGCCCGGTGAGGGAGGGCGACGAGCACGACTACGTGATGCTCTCGTCGCTGGACGAAACCGTCGTACAGCACGACCACTCCTTCAACCTCGCCCTGCACCGTTTTCCGGAGACCTACGAGCCGAAAGGGCACAAATATCTCGTCGATTTCACCTATACGCCGCTGCCGGCGCTGACCTACCGTGTAGGGGGCGTTTTGCTGCGTAAGGAGATTCTCTGGATACATGCCCACGCACAGTTGCTCATCCGCTACACGCTGCTCGAAGCCCGCTCGCAGACCATACTGCGCCTGAGGCCGTTCCTCGCCTTCCGCGACAAACACACCCTGAGCAAGGCCAACTTTTATGCCGACGGCCGCTCCTTCCCCGTCACCGGAGGCGTCCGCAACCGGCTCTACGAAGGCTTTCCGTGGCTCTACCTGCAAACCGACGCCGGGGCGGAGTTCATCCCGGCGCCCGACTGGTACTACAATTTCGAATACACCGAAGAGCGCGAGCGCGGCTACGACTACCTCGAGGACCTGCTCACCACGGGCTATTTCGAGACGGAAATCACGAAGGGAAAGCCCGTCGTATTCTCCTGCTCGCTCGAAGAGGTCTCCTCTCCGGCGATGCTCGACGAGATGTTCGAAGCCGAAGCGGCACGGCGGTCGCGCAAGGACGATTTCCTCTCCTGCCTCCGTCACTCGGCCCGGCAATTCATCGTCCGCAATGCCGGCGGTACCGACATCGTCGCAGGCTATCCGTGGTTCGGACGCTGGGGCCGCGACACCTTCATCGCCCTGCCGGGCGTCACGCTTTCGCAGGGAGACATTCGAAGCTGCACGGAGGTGCTCGACACACTCACCGGACAGTTGCAGGAGGGGCTTTTCCCGAACATGGGCACCGCCTACAATTCGGCGGACGCTCCGCTGTGGTTCTTCTGGGTACTCCAGCAGCTCGCCGCCCGAACCTCCGCCCGGGAGGTCTGGGAGCGTTACGGCCACTACATGAAAGAGATACTCGCCGCCTACCGCAAAGGCATCGGCGAAGTCGTCCGTACCGACCGCAACGGACTCGTACGGGCTTCGCACCCGTCGTTGGCGATGACGTGGATGGACGCGGTAGTGGACGGCCGTCCGGTCACGGGCCGCGACGGCTACCAGGTGGAAATCAATGCACTCTGGTACAATGCCGTATGCTATACGCTGGAGCTGGCCGAACAGTTCGGCGACAGGCAATTCGTCGAAGCGTGGCACGATATACCCGCCCTCGTACGCGATTCGTTTCTCACGATGTTCTGGTACGACGACGGCGGATACCTGGCCGATTACGTCGCTGCCGACGGTACGCAGAACACCTTCATACGCCCCAACCAGGTACTCGCCTGTTCGCTCGCCTACAAGATGCCCGACGAAGCGATGCAGCTCTCCGTTCTGGACACCGTCCGGCAGCATCTGCTGACTTCGCGGGGTCTGCGCACGCTCTCACCCCGGAATCCGCTCTACAAGGGGCGCTACGAAGGCGACCAGCCCACGCGCGACGCGGCCTACCATCAGGGAACGGTATGGGTATGGCCGCTCGAACACTATGTCAAGGCGAGATTCGACCTGCGCGGAGCAGCGTTCGTACGGGAAGCGGAAGAGCTGCTCGCCGCCTTCGAGGAGGATATCAGCAGCTACGGCATAGGCTCGGTACCGGAGATATACGACGGCGACCCGCCCCATGCGCAGCGCGGTGCCATCTCTCAGGCTTGGAGCGTAGGGGCGCTGCTCCGCATCCGCGACATGATTGACTACTGGAAAGAGAGGGAATAGAAGGCTTCGGAAAGTGCGGGGCACGTTCCGAAAACGCAAAGGATACACCATGCAGAAACACATACGGCAGCAAAGAGACAAAAAGAGGAGGAAAACATGAGGGTACTGATGTTCGGATGGGAGTTTCCGCCCCACATCGCGGGCGGACTGGGTACGGCGAGCTACGGACTGACGCGCGGGCTCGCCCGGAACGGCGTGGAGGTCATCTTCGTCGTTCCGAAAGCCTACGGCGACGAAGACCAGCGGTTCGTCCGCATCGTGAATGCCAGCGACGTGGAAGCGCTCTACGAAAGCGGCGAATACGCCGGAGAGTTATGGAAACGGGTTTCGTTCATCCAGATAAACTCCAACCTCGTCCCCTACTCTTCGCCGGAGGAGTTCGCCTCGCTGGGTGAGGCCTACAGGAAGGCAGGCGAAAAGCGTACCTTCCCAGGAGAAGTCTGGCGCGAACGCTACAACTTTTCAGGGCGGTACGGCGCCAACCTGATGGAGGAGGTGGCCCGCTACGCCACGGTGGCCGCGCAGGTAGCCCGCGACCTGGCGGGCAAATTCGATGTCATCCACGCCCACGACTGGCTCACCTACTACGCCGGCATGGCGGCCAAAGCCGTGTCGGGCAAACCGCTCGTGGTACACATGCATGCCACGGAGTTCGACCGCAGCGGCGAACACATCAACCGCGCCGTCTACGACATCGAACGGGCGGGCATGGAGGCTGCCGACCGGGTGATAGCCGTAAGCAACCTGACACGCAACATCGTCATAACGAAGTACGGCATTCCGCCCGAAAAGGTGGTTACCGTCCACAATGCCGTCCGTTTTTCGGAGAACGACGAGGGCGAGGCGGTACGCGGCCTGGACGACAAAATCGTGACCTTTCTGGGACGCATCACCTACCAGAAGGGGCCGGATTACTTCGTCGAAGCGGCGGCGAAGGTGCTCCGACGGGTCCCGAACGTCCGTTTCGTCATGGCCGGAAGCGGCGACCTGATGCACCACGTAGTCAGGCGTGTGGCGACGCTCGGTATCTCCGACCGTTTCCACTTCACCGGATTCCTGAAGGGTGCCGAGGTGAACCGCATGTTCGCCATGAGCGACGTCTATGTCATGCCGTCGGTCTCGGAACCTTTCGGCATATCCCCGCTGGAGGCGATGAAATCCAACGTACCGGTCATCATCTCCAAACAGTCGGGCGTCGCGGAAGTGCTCGACTACGCGCTGAAGGTGGATTATTGGGACGTGGATGCCATGGCCGACGCCATCTACGCCCTTGTCACCTACCCCGCCCTGGCGCGCATGTTCTCCCGCAAGGGACACGAGGAGGTCACGGGCATCAAGTGGAGCAACGCTGCGGCAAAGGTAAAGGCGGTCTATGAACAGCTCGCCGGAACCGGCACCCGATAGAGCGGACCGGCACCCGACGGTACCGCCTGCCTGACCCGCCGCAACCGGCGGAAAGGATACGAACCGAAACGATAAAAGTTGCCATATATGAAAACCATCTCATTATTTTTCCAGGTGCATCAACCCATGCGGCTGAAGACCTATCGGTTCTTCAACATGGGCATCGACCACAACTACCTCGACGACGCCCGCAACCGCACCCTCATGCAGCGCGCGGCGGCGGAGTGTTACCTGCCCATGAACGACCTGCTGCTGGAGCTGATAAAATCCACCGGAGGAAGACTCCGTGTCAGTTTCTACATCTCGGGGACAGCCCTGGAGCAGATGCGCTCCTACGCTCCCGACGTACTGCGCGGCTTCAGAAAACTGGCCGCCACCGGGTGCGCAGAGTTCGTCGGCGGCACCTACTCCTATTCGCTCGCCGCTCTGGCGGGCCGGGAGGAGTTCACCGCCGAAGTGCAGCGCCATGCGGAGATGATACGGGAGGAGTTCGGCCAGACGCCGGACGCCTTCTTCAACACCGCGATGCTCTACTCCGATTCGATAGGCGAGACGGTCGCTTCGCTCGGCTACAAGACCATGCTGGCCGAAGGCGCCAAGCACCTGCTCGGCTGGAAAAGTCCCAACTACGTCTATGCGGGTGCCACGAACCAGAAACTGCGTCTGTTGCTGCGCAACTACCGCCTGAGCGACGATTTGGCGTTCCGCTTCTCCGACCGCAGGTGGTCGGAATGGCCGCTGACGGCCGACAAGTTCCTCGAATGGATAGCGGGCGACCGGGGCGAGGTGGTCAATCTCTGTACGGATTACGAAGCATTCGGCTCGTGGCAGCGGGCCGACACGGGAATATTCGATTTCCTCCGCGCCTTCGCCGAAGGGGCAGCCGCCTCGGACCGTTTCGAATTCGCTACCGTATCGGAGAGCGCCGCACGTCACCAGCCCGTCGGGGTACTCTACGCGAACCACGAAGTGACGTGGGCCGACGAAGAACGTGACCTATCTGCCTGGCTTGGCAACGAACTCCAGCAGGAAGCCTTCGGCAAACTCTATGCCCAGGCCGGAAACGTCCGGCAGCTCGGCGACCCCGATTTCAACCACGTCTGGAATTTCCTGCAGACGGCCGACAACTTTTATTGGATGGCCACCAAATGGTTCACGGACGACGGCCAGCAGACCGGCGAAAACCCTTATCCGTCGAGCTACGAGGCATTCATCAACTACATGAACGTCCTGAGCGACTTCATCAACGAACTAGCGCGGCGGCGGAAAGGCACGGAATTTGACACGAAACAGGAAACGGGTGTACCCGAAACGTGCGGTGCGTCCGCCGATTAATACAAACCAAAAATACATGATTATGAAAACCAGACTCATTGTCATCGCCGCCCTGTGCGGCGCGCTGCTGTGCTCCTGCGGAAACAGGAACAAAAAGGCGCAGAAGGAGAGCGTCTATAAGGAGACGATAGAGCTCACCACCGTCGAGGGCGACCACAACCTCGAAGCCACGCGGATAAAAATTGCGGATTCGCTGGTAAAAGACCCGAAAGCCGGTGCGGTCATCAATGAACGCTACACGGGCATGTTGCCGGCCGCCGACGGTCCCGGCATCGACTACGACCTTACCATCGTCCGGCAGGAGGGTGTCACGCGGGGTGTCTATGCGCTCGTAACGACCTATATCGAAGGAGAAAACGGCCGGGATGCGATATTTACCGAAACGGGGCGTTTCGTCACTCTCCAGGGCGAGGGTCCGAATAAAGGGACGGAATATCTGGAGCTCACCCCCTCCGACGACAGTACCGTCCACTATTTCCTGAAGGAGAAAGACGGCAGCCTGACGATGGTCGGCAAAGACCTCAAACGATACGGACACATCGGTGATGTGGGCCAGGACCTCCTTGGCAAACGCGCGGTAATCCGTCACGCCGCCCTTCTTCATAAGGGACGGGTTGGTCGTGAAGCCCTGAACGTTGCCGTTCTCGTACATGTCGAGCATGCCCTCGAGGTTTGCACCGTCAGCGAACACCTTGATTGCCATCTGCCTGATTCCTTTCGTTAGCATACGGGCGTGGAACTGCTAAACACTTTATCTACGTTTATCAAGGCGTGAACTGCGGTTTTTTATCTTCTCGGCGAACGGTATAAACGCCTTAGCGTTTGAATTGATAAATCGATTGAGCATGTGAATCCGGTGAGTTGCAGATCGAAAATCGTCCGAACGGCGAAATAATTAGATCAACCCAAAGTGGCGCATGGCGGTGACGGTGCCGTCGTGTGCGACGTCGTCGGTCACGTAGTCGGCGACTGCCTTGACCTCGGGCATGGCGTTGCCCATGGCAACAGCCGTCTCGACGGCGGCAAGCATGCCCAGGTCGTTGCCCGAATCGCCAAAGCCAAAGGTGCGCGCGTTGCCGGCGCGCCCCAGATACTCAAGCGCTCGCGCCACGCCCACGCCCTTGTCAATGCCCTTGGGACTCAGCTCGCGATTCTGGCCGCCGGTGTTGCACAGCTCAAAGTTGCGTTCGATAAAGCCGTCGTCATTGGCCACGCGAGCCAAGCCGGGCTCGTTAAGGCACACCTTGCCCACACGCAGGCGGCCGTCGATGCGCATTTCCTCGGCGCTATGCACCACATGCGTGCCGATCAGAGACGACCGTTCAACACCCGCGGGCTCTAGTGCAAAAGTCGCAGCGTTGGCCTCAAAAAAGACCTCAATGCCGGCGTCCACAACGCGACGCGCAAGCTCCTCGACAATGTCCTCTTCAAAGCAATCCTCATGCACCACACGGCCCTCAACTTCGAGCGTCGCCCCCGCCATGGCCACGATACCCGCAGGTTCGAGCTCACGCAGACCATCGGCAATCAGCCACAAGGGGCGTCCTGTGCAGATAAACGCCTTGTGCCCCGCATCGTGCAGGCGATGAAACGCCTCAATGACCGTCTGCGAGGGGCGCACCGCCGAAAAGTCCTTATCGGTCATGCTGTCGGGATCGAACGACGTCAGCGTGCCGTCCACGTCAAAAAACAGTACAGCGGAATCGGGGCACGCATCAATCATATGGGTTCCTTTCGAGGGCGATGGCAAACGAAGCTTCCATCATATAATGGAGCGACACAACCAGAGAGGTCACCCATGGAATTTTACGCAAGCTGCCCCGAGGGCTTTGAGTCCGCACTCGCCGATGAGCTTAAACGCCTCGGGCTTTCGCATGTCCGCCGCCTGAAGGGCCGCGCTACGTTTGAGGGCGAGCTCGAAGAAGGCTACCGCGCCTGTCTGTGGTCGCGCCTGGCGAGCCGCGTGTTCGTGGTGCTCGGGCGCTTTGAGGCGCAGAATGCCGATGAACTGTACGATAGCGTTTACGACATCGCCTGGGAGAGCATCGTCCGCCCCGGCGCCACCATCGCCATCACCGCCCGCGGCGTGACCGAGCAGCTGCGCAACACACGCTTCTCGGCCCTGCGCGCCAAGGACGCGCTATGCGACCGTCTGGCCGAGACCACGGGCCGTCGCGCCGATGTCGACGCCGCCGATCCCGACGTTCACCTACTGCTTTCGCTGCGTCAGCGCCGCGCGAGCATCAGTCTGGACCTTTCGGGCGACCCGCTGTTCAAGCGCCTGCCGCCCGCCGCGACCCGCGCCGGCGAGGGCGCGCACGTGTTGCGCCCCGACTACGCCGCCCTGGTGCTGGCGCAGGTCGACTGGACCGCACTGTGCGAGCGCAAGCTGACGGCCGACGACTACGAAAACGAGGCCCTGCCCACGCTGGTCGACGCCTCGTGCGCCGGCGGCGGTCTGCTGCTGGAGGCCGTGAACATTCTGACCGACCGCGCCCCGGGCGCTGCACGCGAGCGCTGGGGCTTTGAGGGCTGGCAGCTGCACGACGCCGCCCTATGGGAGCAGCTGCTCGCCGAGGCACGCGAGCGCGAGGCGGCAGCGCGCGAGCGCCAGGTGCGCATCGTGGCCGTGGACATCGACCCCGCCGCGCGCAAGACCGCCGAGCGCATGGTCAAGTGTGCCGGCTACAAGCGCTTTGTCGACTTTTGCGCCGCCAAGCCCGCCACCGTGCTGGACCATGCGGACGCTGTCGCCGGCGCCGCCGTGGTCGCAGACACCACCGAGACCCCGCTTTCGCTCATGCACGACGCCATGACGCTGGTCGGCGAGCTGCACCGCGCGCCCGAGCTTACCGCCGCACCGGTCGCCGCGCTCACCCGCGACGGACTTATGGCCCGCGCGCTCCATGCCGAGCCCGCGCGCTCCATCGCCGTCATGCCCAACAACGAAGAGGCGACTATTGAGGTTTGGCTCTCGCTCGACCACGCCGCCGCAGCATTTGAAGCTGCGACTAGCGCGGATGCCGAGGAGCAGACCGCGGACGCCCAAGACGAAGCCGCCGACACCCCCATGCCCGGACCTGCCGCCACGCTCGATTTGGGCGACGGCAAGCCGCTGCCCGTGCTCATTCCCGAGTCCGAGCAGTTCGCCAACCGTCTGCGCAAGAACGCCCGCCTGCGCCGCAAGCGGGCAAAGCGTGAGGGCGTGAGCTGCTACCGCGTCTACGATGCCGACCTGCCCGACTACTCCGCCGCCATCGACCTGTACGAGGGCTGCTCGCAGACGCCGGGCCGCTGGCTCGTCATCGCCGAGTACGCCGCACCCAAGACCATCGATCCTGCGCTGGCCCAGGCCCGCATGCTCGATATCTTGGCCATCGCGCCGCTCATCTTGGATGTTCCAGCCGAGCACGTGCACGCCAAAGCCCGCATACGTTCGCGCGGCGGTTCGCAGTACGGTAAGCAGGGCGCCGGCAAGGGCGCGTCGGGCGAGCGCGCCAATATCGCACGCCGTCGTCTGCCGCTCATCGAAGAGGGCGGCCTCACCTTTGCCGTCAACTTTGACGACTATCTGGATGTGGGCATCTTCCTGGACCACCGCGTCACCCGCAACCTGGTGCGCGAGCACGCCAAGCAGGCGCGCCGCTTCCTCAACCTGTTCGCCTACACCGGCACCGCCACCTGCTACGCAGCCGACGGCGGCGTCGAGGAGACCGTGACGGTCGACCTTTCCAACACCTACTTGGACTGGGCCGAGCGCAACATGCGCCAGAACGGCTTTGTGGGGCCGCAGCATCACTTTGTGCGCGACGACGTGCTCGCCTGGATTCGCGACCAGCGCCAGACACGCAATCGCTGGGACCTGATCTTTGTCGACCCGCCCACGTTCTCGAACTCGTCCAAGATGGGCCGCCGCACCTGGGATGTCCAGCGCGACCATGTTGAGCTTTTGGCCGGCGTATCGCGCCTGCTCGCACAGGGCGGCCACGCCATCTTTAGCTGCAACCTGCGCGGCTTCCGCCCCGAGACGCGCAAGCTCGCGCGCGCGGGCGTCGTGCTGGAGAACATTACGGCGCAAACCATCCCAGAGGACTTCGCGCGCAACCAGAAGGTGCACCATTGCTATATCGTGCGCCGCCTGCCCATCGAGGACGCCATGGCCGAGGTCGGCTTTAGCGCCGAGGAGATTGCCGAGCGAACCGAGGAGCTGCGCAA
>OOBN01001877.1_pt1 | contig 14114 bp, 14 predicted proteins | sample 1671091 | NCBI WGS metagenome assembly OOBN01 (sample SAMN06348121, study PRJEB24527) | human gut metagenome | biome: human gut; feature: ankylosing spondylitis patient; material: feces | host: Homo sapiens | place: China | collected 2015-10 | reverse complement strand
GGCGGCGACGGGGGATATATCACCACAGAGCCCTTTGCAGGAGGGGCGGAGCCCCCTCGGGACAATTTGTCTCGAAGTGTGGCTGGGTTACTTGTCTTTTTCCATCTTTTTCGGGGCCTTTGCCAGCTCGGGCGGCTGTTTCTCCTTCCACTCGTCCAGCAAAGTCATGATCTGCTCCTTCATTTTGGCGGGAGTGGCCTCCTTGCCAAAATACTTCTCCAGTTCGGCCATCGAAATAATCACGCCGCGATCCTCCTTTTTCTTTTCGCTTAATATGCCGTCAATTACATCGCCGTTGAGTTTGCCTTCCTTATCCAGCTCCCGGAGCTGTTTCGCCTGGGCCAGAGAGGGGGACGCTTGTTCCCCGTCAATGGAAACGGCAATCAGCCTTTGGTTTTTCGGCTTGATATAGGAAAGCTCCACCGCAGGCATGAAGCCCATCTTTTTATCGTCCACCTTATCCATGAGCTCCGGGACAAGGTGGTTAAGGCGCAGATACCGCATAACCTTTTTATAGTTCATGCCATGCGCCTCGCCCACAATCTCAACCGAGCGTTTCCCCACATCGCCCTCGGCCACACCTTTCAGCCGGGAGCCCTGGTGCTTGATGTCCTCTACCTCCAGATCCAAAAGGGCGGCCAGTTCGCTGGAGAGCGTCTGATCCCTCTGTTTGTTGCTGTCCTTCATGGCCTCCACCGCCTCGTGGTCGGTCATATCCCGAACAATAAAGGGCATTTCCTCCAGCCCGGCCAGCTCGCTGCCACGGCAGCGGCGATGGCCTGCCACAATCTCATAGCCGTTTCCGTCCTTTTCCGGGCGGGCAAGTCCGGGCACCATAACGCCGTTGAGCTTGATGGATGCCACGGTTTCCTGCATTTTGGCATCGTCCCGCACCTTGAACGGATGGGGGCGGAATGTATGGAACGGGTGGAGCTCGGAAAGTTTCAGATAGACCAGCTTTCCCTCCTCCACAGGGCGGGGCGGTACAGTCGGCTCCGTCACGCCCTGCTCCGGGGGAGCGGCCTCCTTTGCGGGCTTATCCTTTCCGGCATCCGGGGGAACAGGAGCTTCGGGAGCTTTCCCGCCACTTCGGGACAATTTGTCTCGTTGTGAGGGCTGGGCCTTGTCGGGGGCCGCCTTGTCAGCCTTAGAGGGGCGGCCCTTGCGGGGCCCGGCCTTTTTGGGCTCCTTTTCAGCCTCCGGCCCGGTGCGCCCCGTCTTATCAGACTTAGGGGGACGGCCCCGGCGCGGCTTTTCGGCTTTCTCGCTTTCAGCGGCAGGACGCTCCGGCGCAGGAGCCCCGGCCTCCTGTTCACGGGATACCTCTGCCTTTTCCACCTCGGCCCGGGCCGCCTGCCGCTTTTCTGCCATGAGCGCGTCAATCTGCTCCGCAGAGATTACCACATCTCCGGGTTCGGCAGGCCCGGCCTGTTCCGGCGGGTGTTCGGGAACGGCGGCCTCCCCGTGGGCCGGATCAGCCACAGCGGGCGCGGGGGCCTCTTCGATTTTCTGCACCTCGGGGCCTGTGTTCAGTTTTTCATCTGCCATTCACTAACCTCCTTTTCGTGAAAGTTGCACAATTTTCGAGCTTAAATTTCTGTAATTATTTTTCTGCCTCCTTCCGGTCTATCCACGCAAAAAGGCCGCCCAAGATAGCACCTGGACGGCTTTCTGCGTAATGTGATAGATCAAATATTATTTTTTTCGGATTGCAGGCTCCGAAAAGCCTTGTATTTACAGCGTTCCTAATAAGAAACAATCATACTTATTATATCGGCCCCGGCATGCGGGGTCAAGGGAGGAGGTCCCAAAAATCCATGCTGGAAGTCATACAAACCGTGGACGAGACCATTCTGCTGTGGATTCAGGAGACGGTCCGCCAGGGGTGGCTCAACCCCCTGGTGGAGTTTTACACCACCCTGGGCAACGGGGGGCTGCTGTGGATCGTGCTGTCTCTGGCCCTGCTGTGCTGGAAGCCCACCCGGAGGGTGGGAGCGGTGTCTCTGCTGGCGCTGGCCATTGGGTTCCTGTGCACCAATGTGGTGCTGAAAAACCTGGTCCAACGGCCCCGGCCCTACACGGCGGTGGAGGGCCTCATCCCCCTGCTCACCTCCGGGGACCCCAACTCCTTCCCCTCGGGGCACACCTGCGCCGCCTTCGCCGCCGGTCTGGCCTGGGCGGGGACCTGCTCGGCCCGGTGGGCCCGGATCGCCGCAGTGGTCAGCGCCGTGTGCATGGGCCTGTCCCGGCTGTATGTGGGGGTCCACTACCCCAGCGACGTGCTGGCGGGAGCGCTGGTGGGCTCCCTGGCCGCCCTGGCTGCTCTGGCCCTGGCGCGGCGGTGGGAGAGAGCGCATAAACAACTGTAGGGGCGGCCCCTGCGGCCGCCCGCGGGTAAAGGGCAAGGCTCCGCCTGAGGATCACTCAGGCGGAGCCTTGCTGCTTTTCAAAGGGGGGTGCGGAGCCGGGACCGGGACCTTAATCTGCGGGGGCACTGTCTGACTGAGGCTGGCGGGCGTACCAGTCGTCCACTGCCTGACGAATTGCCGTACTTGTCCCGGAGGGCAGCACCCGAAGGACGGGAAGGGAGGCGTGCTCCTCGTTGTCCTCACCCAGAGGTCCGCAGGCCAGGAGACATCCCCCGTCCCGCTCCTCTAAATACACATGCAGTTCTGTGTCCCCATCTCGCGCGAAGGATATGATGCAGTCGGATTCTCCGGCGGCTACCCGGCCGGGGGAACGGGAGAGGTCGGTGCCGGTAACGGCCTCATCCAGAAGGAGATTGGAAATTTGGGCGATAATGTCCCGGTCACTAATTCGATAGAAAAAGTCCGCCGTGGGGGAGGGGGTGAAACAGACAGGCGTTTCGCCCTGCAAAGCAGCATACAGATCCTCAGAGCTGGGGCAGAGAGCCGCCTCCCGGCAAACCTCCAGCACCGCATCCACCAGGTGGTCGGGAATAGCGATGGTATACCAGCTCCCCGCGTCCATGGCCCGGGCGTACCAGCCCTCCGGGGCGGACGGCTCCCACCAGGGCACGCCGTAGCTCACCTCATAGAAGGTGGTCCAGTTGGTGAGCCAGTCCTCCATGTCATAGTCTGGGGAGGCGTTTTGTTCCACACAGGCGGGGTCGTTCAGGAACAGCTCCGTGAGCTGGGTCTTGAATACGGGATACTCTACCCGGTACTGCACCTGAGGCAGGGTGCGCTGTTCCTGTTGAAGAACTCTTATTTGCTCAATAATCCCGTCTGGGAAAACAGCGGCAGGAAAACAGGCCAGATGTTCTGAGTCAGGGTTCAGGATGTATGTCTCCGGATCGGATAAATTTGAATCTCGATAAAGATAATAGGTGGCCGCTTCCATCTCTCCGCCCCGCTCATACCAGAAGGTAAGCGGGGTAGAGGAGAGAAAACGGGATGGCCAATCGGTTTCCAACACCTCATCAGAGAAGTTCAACAAGTCGTGAACCTGGTTCAGCAGTTCTTTTGCCTCCGCCAGAAGGTCCGGGTCCGTGATTTGGGTGGGGTCGGCACCGCTGCTATAGAGGGGCTGCCCCAGGTGGACGGCCTGGGCGACAGATACATGATACTTAAAGTCACTGTAGATGGAGTCTGGGTCAGGAACGGCTTGGTCCCGTTCCCCCGCAAACACAAACACCGCCGCCAGGGCCAGGGCGGCCGCCGCCAAAAAGAGGGCGGTTTTCTTTGTCTCCGGCTGTTTCACCAGCTGGGCAATCCGCCGCTGGACGGTTTTCTTTCCTCCGGTCATGGTGGTGGAGCAGGACAGTACCCCGCCCGCCCCGGACCGCCGGGCCACCAGCCCAATCAGCGTGCGGCCGTAGGGGATGCGCTCCGCCTCCCCCAGCCGGGCAATGGTCCCCTCGTCGCAGGCCAGCTCCCCGTCCCGCTTGGACAAGATGACTGCCGCCCACACCAGGGGGTTATACCAGTGGAGGGCCAGGGCCAGGCACCGGAAGAGGGACCAGATGTGGTCCCTGTGCCGGAAGTGGGTGAGCTCGTGGGAGAGCACATGGGTGCGGACTGTTCCGTCCTCCGCCGCCTCCGGGGTGAGGTAGACGGCGGGGCGGAGCATCCCGCACAGGCAGGGGGAGGACAGGCCGTCCGCCTCATACACCGGCAGGGGACAATCCGCCAGGGGCAGAGGGCGGCGGCTTTTGCGGAGCTTTTGAGCAAACCGCAGATTGGCGGCCAGCACCGCCAGCAGGACCACGCCGGCCCCCGCCGACCAGACCAGCACAATAGCGGCGCGGAGCACGTCGTTCAGAGTGAGGCCGCCGAAATACAGGTAGACCTCCCCGTTTTCCTGGAGTTCCCAGAGGGCGGCGTCCTGGCCCGACGGACTGGCCTGCACCGTACCGTCGTCAGTGATGGTGGGGCCGTTCTCCTCCAGCAGGTCGGAGGGGATGACCGCATGGCCCATGGCGGTGTCCGGGGAGAGGGGCCGGTTTGACAAAACGGGCACCTCCGGCGCCAGATCCGCCGCCGCGGCGGGGAGGGAGAGGCTGGGAATTTGGAAGGGCACCAGCAGCCGCAGGAGGACCACCCCCCACAGGGCGTACCGCACCCGGAGGGACAGCTTCCGGAACAGTGTCCCCCGCAGGAGCAGAAAGACCGCCAGCAGAATGGACGAGGTGACGCACCAGGAGATGAGCAGCTCCATCATGTTCCCTCCGCCTCCTTTAAAATGGCGTACAGCTCCTCAATTTCTTCTCTGGTCAGGGCCTTCTCCCGGGCCATGGAGGACACCATCAGGCCCACGCTCCCCTGGTACACCCGGTCCAGGAAGGAGCGGGTCTCCTGGCGGGCGGCCCTCTCCCGTTCCACCGCCGGGAAGTAGTGCTTGGCACGGCCCCGGACCTCCACCCGCACCAGCCCCTTCTCCTCCATCCGGCGCAGAGTGGTAATGGTGGTGCTCTTGGCCCAGCCCACCTTCTCCTTTAAAATAGGGACCAGCTGGGTGACCGTCTGGGGGGCGCGCTCCCACAGGCAGTCCAGCACGTACCACTCGCTGTTGGTGAGCATCGTCTCCGCCATACTCACACACCTCCTTTTTATAAGTTTACTTTGTAAACCAAACATACCACAAAAGGTCTACGTTGTCAACCAAAACTTCCGGCGGAGGGCGGCGGTCCAAACCGGCGGAATGAACCCGGTCTTAACAGGAAGCGCGCCCATCTTAACATACATTTTACTATTGACGAACGCTCCCTTTGATGCTATCGTATATGTGCTGGAATATCGAGGTAGAGTCTGTCGCAGAGGGCAGGAAACTGCGCCTCCTTTGATTCACAGCGTCGGAATGGGAAAGAGAATTTCAGTGCCTTTCCCCCGGAGATGGACAGGACTTTTGAGGGAAAGAGGTCCTGCTCTTTTTTTGCTCCTGGGCCATGTTTGAAAAATGTCAATATGCCAAAATGGCGGGCCTTTTCCCACCATGCCGCGTTCATTTTCCCTGCAATCCACCAAGGATTGCCGCGTCAAATTGCCTTGCCTGGCGGAAAATCCCTCGTCGTTGGGCACATTTCCACTTTTCAAACAAGGCATAGAAAAATAAAAGGGGTTTTGCTGGACTATGGATATGGATGTTTCGCTCTCTTATTTCTTACAGGCGATCTCCACAAACCCGGTCATGCTGGTGACCGTTCTCCTGACCCTGGGGGTCATCTTCGTCAATGGCTGGACCGACGCGCCCAACGCCATTGCCACCTGCATCACCACCCGCTGCCTGGGGGCCCGGAAGGCCATTATCACCAGCGCGGTCTTCAACTTCCTGGGCGTGCTCATCATGACCCACATCAACAGCGCGGTGGCCTCCACCATCAGCAACATGGTGGACTTTGGAAGCAATACCCACGAGGCGCAGATCGCCCTGTGCGCGGCTCTGTTCTCCATCGTGGTGTACAGCGTGGGGGCCTCCTACTTCGGCATCCCCACCAGTGAGAGCCACAGTCTGATCGCCGGCCTCACCGGCGCGGCCATCGCCATCCACGGCGGCCTGGACGGGGTCAACCCGGACGAGTGGATCAAGGTCATCTACGGCCTGTTCCTGAGCCTGGCCCTGGGCTTCCTGTCCGGGTGGGTGATCTGCAAGGTGATTACGATTATCTGTGCCGGGATGAACCGGCATAAGACCAACCGCTTCTTCCAGGCGGGCGAGATCTTTGGCGCCGCCGCCATGAGCTTCATGCACGGCGCCCAGGACGGCCAGAAGTTCATTGGCGTGCTCTTCCTGGGCGTGGCCTTCAGCAACGGCCAGAGCAGCGTGGAGGGCGTGATCATCCCCGTCTGGCTGATGATCGTGTGCAGCACGGTCATGGGCGTGGGCACCAGCGTGGGCGGAGAGAAGATCATCAAGTCGGTGGGCATGGACATGGTCCGCCTGGAGAAGTACCAGGGCTTTTCCGCCGACCTGGCCGGCGCCTTCTGCCTGCTGCTGTCCAGCGTGTTCGGCATTCCGGTGTCCACCACCCACACCAAGACCAGCGCCATCATGGGCGTGGGCGCGGTGAAGCGGCTGTCCGCCATCAACTTCGGCGTGGTCAAGGACATGATGCTCACCTGGGTGTTTACCTTCCCCGGCTGCGGCCTCATCAGCTTTGTGATGGCCAAGCTGTTTATGACCATCCTGTGATTCCGGAGCGTTCCGGTTCTGTTTGGGTCCCCATTTGAAGATTTGATTCAGGAGTGAGACGGAAATGGCAAAGAAGCAAGACGCATATTATTTTGAAACCTTTACGGCCTGTCTGGACGACGCCTGCAAGGCGGCCCAGCTGCTGGACCGGTCCATGCGGGAGTTTGACCCCGCCCAGATCAAAGAGACGCTGGACGAGATGCACAACATCGAGCACGCCGCCGACGACAAGAAGCATGAGCTGCTCAACGTGCTGGCCAAGGCCTTCATCACCCCCATCGAGCGGGAGGACATCATCCTCCTCAGCCAGAACATCGACGAGGTCACCGACAAGATCGAGGACGTGCTGCTGCGCATCTACTGCAACAACGTGCAGAAGATCCGGCCGGAGGCCCTGGAGCTGTCCCGGCTGGTGATCCGCTGCTGTGAGGAGGCCAAGCTCATGGCTCAGGAGTTCGCCGACTTCAAGCGCTCCAAGGGCCTGCGGGACCACATCATCCGCATCAACACCCTGGAGGAGGAGGCCGACCAGCAGTTCATCAACAGCATGCGCACCCTCCACACCACCTGCACCGACCCCATTGAGATCATCGTGTGGCGGGAGATCTTCCTCTATCTGGAGAAGTGCGTGGACGCCTGCGAGCACGTGGCCGACACGGTGGAGAGCGTGGTCATGAAGAATTCCTGATCGGCTGAGGTCTGGAAGAGTTCATATGGAAAAGGAGGACGAAGCCGTCCCGCCTTCCGGCCGGGCGGCCCAGTTCGCACTATGATACGGTTTTTAAAAAAGCAGCCCCCCGGGCGGCTCATTGCCCTGGGCTTTGCGGCGGTGATTCTGATTGGCAGCGCCCTTTTGATGCTGCCCATCTCCATCCGGCCGGGGGTGGAGGTGGCGTACATCGACGCGCTGTTCACCTCCACCAGTGCAGTCTGCGTCACAGGCCTCATCGCGGTGGACGCCTATGACAACTTTACGGTGTTTGGACAGGCGGTGCTGGCCGGACTGATCCAGATCGGCGGCCTGGGGGTCACGTCGGTGGGCGTGGGACTGATTCTGGCCGCCGGCCGCCGGGTGAGCATCAAGGGCCGCTCCCTGGTGAAGGAGGCCCTGAATGTGGACAGCTTTCAGGGAATGGTGCGGCTGATCCAGTGGGTGCTGAAAGTGACCCTGTGCTTTGAGGGGGCGGGCGCCGTCCTGAGCTTTCTCACCTTCTCCCAGGACTATCCCCTGCCCCGGGCCCTGTGGACCAGCGTGTTCCACTCGGTGGCCGCCTTCAACAACTCGGGCTTTGACATCCTGGGCGGGATGCAGAACCTCATCCCCTATCAAAGCGACGTGCTGCTGAATCTGGTCACCTGCGCCCTGATCATCTTCGGCGGCTTGGGCTTTCTGGTGATGCTGGACATCCGCAGGGCCGGGAGCTTCCGGAAGCTGACCTTCCACTCCAAGGTGGTCATCACCACCACGGCGGCCCTGCTGGCCGTGGGCACCCTGCTGCTGAAGGCCACCGAGGACATGACCTGGCTGGGGGCCTTTTTCCACAGCGTGTCCGCCCGCACCGCTGGTTTCTCCACCTACTCCATGGGGGAGCTGACCAACGCGGGGCTGTTCACCCTGATCCTGCTCATGTTCATCGGCGCCTCCCCCGGGTCCACCGGCGGCGGCATCAAGACCACCACCTTCTTCGCCCTGATGCAGCAGGTGCGGGCCGTCTTTACCAAGAAGAAGCCCGGGGGCTTCTACCGGACGCTGCCCGGAGAGGCCATTGACAAGGCGGGAGTCATCGCCCTGCTGTCCGTGGTGGTGGTGTGCGTGGGGACCTTCCTGCTGTGCGTGCTGGAGCCGGAGCTGGACTTTGTGCGGCTGCTGTTTGAGGAGGTCTCCGCCTTCGGCACGGTGGGACTGTCCACCGGCATCACACCCGATTTGAGCGTGGCCAGCAAGCTGGTGCTGATATTTACCATGTACATCGGACGTCTGGGGGCCTTTACCCTGTTCTCCCTGTGGATCGACCGGCCCGACCCCAGCATCCGGTACACCGAAGAAATGATTACAATAGGATAGGAGCGCTATGAGAAGAAAGCAGTCAGAGACCTCGTTCGGGGTCATCGGTCTGGGGCGGTTCGGCACCGCCCTGGTGAAGACGCTGGCCGAAGCGGGCCAGGAAGTCATTGCCGTGGACAAGGATGAGCAGAAGGTGAAGGCGGTGCGGAAATACACCGACTACGCCTTTGTGGTGGGGATGCTCAACGAGGAGAGCCTCCAGGAGACCGGCGTGCAGAACTGCGACACGGTCACCATCTGCATCGGAGAGCAGCTGGATGTGAGCATCCTCACCACCATGCAGGTGATCAAGATGGGCATTCCCCATGTGATCTCCAAGGCCAACAGCCAGGAGCACGGAGAGGTGCTCAAGCAGCTGGGGGCCACGGTGGTCTACCCCGAGGCGGACATGGCCGTGCGCATCGGCAAGCGGCTGATCTCCCGCAGCATGCTGGATTACATCTCTCTGGACGACGACGTGGAGGTGCGGCGCATCCAGGTGGGCGGAAAGCTGATCGGCGCCAGCATCCAGGAGCTGGACGTGCGCCGGGTCTACGGCATCAACATCATCGCCGTGGAGCGGGACCACCAGACAAACGTGGAGTTCTCCCCCCAGTACCGCTTTGCGGCGGAGGACATCATCGCGGTCATCGGGAAAGTAGATAAAATTGACCATTTTGAACAGGACATTCGTCCCTGACACAGGGGAGAATCGCCTCAAAGAACAGACAGGAGCATCACTTTGGATTTCAAGCAGCATCTGATCGTAGCGGCCAAGGGGGCCGTGGTAGGGGGGACCATGCTGGTTCCCGGGGTAAGCGGCGGCACCATGTGCATCATTCTGGGGGTCTATGACCGGCTGATCCACGCGGTGAGCACCTTTTTTCAGAGCAAGCGGGCCAATTTCTGGCTGCTGTTCTGTTTCTGCCTGGGGGCCGGAGCGGGGATTTTTCTCTTGTCCAAGCCCCTGCTCCAGCTGATGGAGCTCTTCCCCAAGCCAGCCAGCTTCTTCTTCATGGGGGCGGTGGCCGGAAGCGTGCCCATGACCTTCCAGAAGGCCAAGGTGACCTCCTTTCACTGGCGGGTCCCGGTCTATGTGGTGGTGGGAATGATCATTGTGTGGGTGCTGGCCAAGCTGCCCACCATGGACCAGATGAGCGGCGGCGGCCTGGAGCGCTACGCCATGCTGGTGGTGTCCGGCGTGGTGGCGGCGGTGGCCCTGGTGCTGCCTGGGATCAGCGTGTCCTACCTGCTGCTGGTGCTGGGGATGTACAGCACCACCATCCAGGCCATCGGGAATTTGGATTTTGAGTACCTCATCCCCCTGGGGCTGGGGGGAATTCTGGGGGTGGTGGCCACCACCAAGGCGCTGGAGCATCTGATGCAGGTCTACCCCCGGGCCACCTACCTGATTATTCTGGGCTTTGTGGTGGCGTCCATTCCCACCATCTTCCCGGGCGTCCCGGCGGGGGCGGAGTGGATCGTGTGTGCGCTCACTCTCGTGGCCGGGTTCGGCGTGGTCTATAAGGTCTCCAGCTTATAAAAAAGCCCGGCCTGGATGAGAGGCCGGACGGAAGCGCAGAGCGAAAAAAGCGGGGCTGGTCTCCGGTGCCGGGGCGGCACGGGAGGGGACAGCCCCGCTCTGTTATGCGGTCTGATTCTGGAGGATGCGCAGGGCCATGATGAGGCAGGCCTGCCGCTGGGCGGTGTCCTGGGGACCGAAGCGGCCGTCGCCGTAGCCCGCCACAATGCCGCTCTGGGACATAAAGGCCACGCTGCTTCTGGCCCAGGAGGAGATGTCCCCGCCGTCTGAGAAGGAGGGGGAGCCGTCGGGAACGGAGCCGCCCAGGGCCCGGTAAACAGCGGTGAGCATGACGGCGGCCTGCTCCCGGGTGAGAAGCTCCCCGGGGCCGAAGGTGGAGTCGGAGGTGCCGGCGGTAAAGCCCATGGAGTAGGCCTTGAGTGCCTCCGAGTCGGAGGTGTCCGTGAAGGGATTCTCTCCGGGGACCTGGATGGACTGGCCGCTGGCCGTCTCATACAGCCGGACGGTGAGGGCGGCGAACTGAAGGCGGGTGATGGGCTCCCGCAGGTCCTGTCCCTTCAGGTGGTCGGGCATCAGCCCGCCGGCGATGGCCTGGTTGACCAGGTTGAGAGCCCACTCGTCCACCGGCTCGCCGGTGACGGAGATAGGCTGGCTGGAGCCCTGGCTGGGGGCCTTCAGCCAGATTCCCCGGTCCACGGTGTCACTGTTCTCGCCGCCGTTGACGAGGGTGGAGATGTGGTACAGGTGGGCGGAGTCCCGGACCACCAGGTCGCTCTGGCCGGACAGGAGGGAGTTCAGGGCCCAGTGGCCGCTGCTCTCGGAGTAGGTGAAGATCTCCACCAGCAGGAGGGCGCCGGTCTCGCTGCTCACCCGGGTCCCGATGGGGACCAGGGTGGCGGAGTAGGTCTCCGTATCCGAATAGGAGAAGGGCTCAGTGCCCAGGGGGTCCAGGGAGAGCTGATAAGCCGCCTGGCCGCTTTGAAGGGTGGCGGCCGCCGCTCCCGTAGTGAGCAGGGCGCACAGCAGAACGCCAGATAGAATCCGGGTCAGGACCTTTTTCATGGTAAGCAGGAGTCCTTTCTGTAAAAAATTGGGCCGCGGAGGTTCACGCGGACAAAATGACAGGTGGACCGGCGGACGCCGGGCTGGAAATCAAGTACCATTTTACCGGATTACATAAGAAATAACAAGCGGATAAACATGAAGATTTTATGAAATATTGGGACCGGCGCTGCCGGGCCGGAAGGGAGTGCCATTTTCGTGGAATATAACATCGTGCCCATGGACCGCAGCCACATTGAACAGATCGCCGCCCTGGAGCGGGAGTGCTTCTCCACCCCCTGGAGCGAGGCCATGCTCACCGAGGTCCTCTTTGATTCTCAGGCCAGCTTTATCGTGGCCGAGTCGGAGGAGGGAGGCGTGCTGGGCTACGCGGGGCTCCAGGTGGTGCTGGACGAGGGGTATATTGACAACATCGCCGTGGAGCCCAACGCCCGCCGCCACGGGGTGGCGGACGAGCTGCTGGACGTGTTCTGCCGCTTTGGGGAGGCCAACCTGGCCTTCCTCACCCTGGAGGTGCGGGCCTCCAACGCCCCGGCCATCGCCCTGTACCGCAAGCACGGCTTTGAGGAGGCGGGGCGGCGGAAAAATTATTACACCAAGCCCGCCGAGGACGCCATCATTATGACCCGCTATTTCAAGCGGATCGGAAATGAGCATGGATGAGCCGGAGCTGAGGCCGCTGGGACCGGAGGAGGTGGGCCTCCTCTACCGCCGGGAGCTGAAGAGGACCTTCCCGCCCACAGAGCTCAAGCCCCTGCGCACCATCCAGCGGCACATGCAGGCGGGCCGCTATCCGGTCTGGGGCCTGTATCAGGGGGAGAAGCTGACGGCCTATGCCCTGCTGTGGCAGACCGTGGATGGAAGGGCGGTCCTTCTGGACTACCTGGGGGTGCCCCGGGACCGCCGGGGGCAGGGCTGGGGGAGCCGCATGCTGGCCCAGCTGCGCCGGATCTACGGAGAGAGGGCGGCCATCCTGGCGGAGGTGGAGGCACCGGAGGCGGAGGAGCCGGGGGAGCGGTCGCTCCAGGAGCGCCGTCTGGACTTCTACTGCCGGGCGGGGTTCCGGTACGCGGGCTTTGACAGCCGGCTGTTCGGCGTCCACTACCGCCTGCTGGCCGCCGGAGCCGGGGAGGAGCCGGAGCTGCTGGCGGCCTACCGCACCCTGTATCAGGGGCACTTTCCCGGCGCTGTGTTCCGGAGGTTCGTGCAGATCCCGTGGAGCCGGCCGGAGTAAACCGGCCGATTGGGAAAGGCCTTCTGCGGTGAAAATTTTGTGAAAGCAAACTGGAAAAAGCGGCCTGCCGCTTTTTCAACAGTCTGAAAAGGGGGAACCTTTTATGAATATCCTAGCCATCGAGTCCTCCTGCGACGAGACCGCCGCCGCGGTGGTCCGGGACGGGCGGACCGTGCTGTCCAACTGCATCGCCTCTCAGATCGAGATGCACACCATCTACGGGGGCGTGGTGCCTGAGATTGCCTCCCGGAAGCATGTGGAGGCAGTCACCGGCTTGGCGGAGCAGGCGGTGGTTCAGGCGGGCCTGACCAAGGTGGACCTGGATGCCGTGGCGGTGACCTACGCTCCGGGGCTCATCGGGGCGGTGCTGGTGGGGGTGAACTTCGCCAAAGGGGCGGCCATGGCCCTGGACCTGCCCCTGATCCCGGTGCACCACGTGCGGGGACACATCGCCGCCAACTACATCACCCACCCGGAGCTGGAGCCCCCCTTTGTGTGCCTGTGCGTCTCCGGCGGCACCACTCTGATCGTGTACGTGAAGTCCTACACGGACATGGAGGTGCTGGGGGGAACCCGGGACGACGCGGCGGGGGAGTGCTTTGACAAGGTGGCCCGGGTGCTGGGCATCGGCTACCCCGGGGGCGGCCCCATGGACCGCCTGGCCCGCGGGGGGGACGACAGCCGGTATGAACTGCCCCGGGCCCATGTGGCGGGCCACGACCTGGACATGTCCTTCTCCGGCCTGAAAACCGCCAGCCTGAACCTGATCCACAACGCCCAGCAGAAGGGGGAGGAGCTGAACCTGCCCGACTTCGCCGCCAGCTTCGGCCGGGCGGTGAGCGAGTCCCTGGTGCCCCGGGTGATGGCCGCCGCCCGAATGAGGGGGTACGGCCGGGTGGCGGTGGCCGGCGGCGTAGCGGCCAACAGCCGCATCCGGGCGGACCTTACCGCCGCCTGCCAGGAGAGCGGCGACCGCCTGTTCCTGCCCGAGCTGAAATACTGCGGCGACAACGCCGCTATGATCGGGTGTCAGGGATTTTATGAATTTCAGGCCGGCCATACGGCCGGCCTGGAGCTGAACGCCTACGCCACCCGGGATATTGCCCTGGGGTGAGCGGCGTTGTCGCCGGGGCCCCATCGCAGATGGGGCGGCGCGGAAGCGCCGTACAAGTGTTTTCGCTCAGCGAAAACCTTGGCGGAGGGACGGCTCTGCCGTCCCGAGCATTGAAAAAGACGGGGTCCCCAGAAAGCGGAGCTTTCTGGGGAGGACAACGCCGCTATGATCGGGTGCCAGGGATACTACGAGTGGAAGGCCGGCCATACAGCCGGCCTGGAGCTGAACGCCTACGCCACCCGGGACATTGCCCTGGGATAGCACTGCAAATTTTAAGGAGGGGAGTTCCTAAAAAACAGGAACTCCCCTCCTCTGCATTGACGTGTGAGGAAATCAAAAGGGCGGCTGAGCCGGGAGTGATCCCGATTCAGCCGTCCTCAGTTTGCCAAAAAATCTCTGTTGAATAGAACCCGCCTCAGTTTTGGCGGGGGAGCTCGAGGGGGCGGCAGCCCGCCTCGAGTGGGAT
>OOBN01001871.1_pt1 | contig 14145 bp, 14 predicted proteins | sample 1671091 | NCBI WGS metagenome assembly OOBN01 (sample SAMN06348121, study PRJEB24527) | human gut metagenome | biome: human gut; feature: ankylosing spondylitis patient; material: feces | host: Homo sapiens | place: China | collected 2015-10 | reverse complement strand
CGCTTCCTCCGCTCCGCGCAAGGAGATTTTGGAATTTGAAGGACTGAAGATCGATTTTACCGGAAGACTTGTCTATGTCGATGGCGAAAAGATCAATCTTTCCCCGAAGGAGTATGAGCTTTTGTTCTACCTGGTGCGCAACAGGGGCATCGCCCTCACCCGCGAAAAGCTCATCAACGACGTCTGGGGTTACGACTTTTTTGGCGATGACCGTACACTGGATACCCATATCAAACTTTTAAGAAAGGCTCTGGGAAAATACAGCAGCTACATTGTAACGCTCAGAGGCGTCGGCTATCGCTTTGAGGCATAATGAGGGGAAAAAGGGGCGCTCTTTCAGTGGGAAAAAAGCCCTCCCTGTTTTCCTGATTTGTCTGGCGGTGCTGCTGGCGCTGATGCTGTCGGTCATCTCCTTCCTAACCGCGCCGGAATACTTCGCCTATTCGCCGGAGCTGGTGACTGTGACGGAGGAAGCAAACGGTGCGTTGACGCTCTCTTTCAGCAACGAGGTCACGAATTATAAGCTCCAACAAATCGCCGACCCCGATGATCGCAACACTGTCTACCATCTTGAGGTGTGGACCTCCGTATGGGACAGAGCGTTCCATAGACCCGGCGTACAGGCTGTGACCGCAGCACCGGAGAGCGGCAAGCCGCTTCTCGTTTATTTCACGCAGTTTATCAACGGACACGCCGAAAGCTCCAGCGATAGCTCGGTGTGCATCTACGGCACCGCGCCCGACAGCGGCGGCTGGGTCGCTTTGGCGGGGCTTTCTTTGGGCTATTGGCTGCTGTTCAACATCGCCCTGTTCCTGATCCTTACCGGGGTATGGTTCAAGCTGCGCAGGAAAGAAAAATTCCGCCGCCGGGTGGAGCGTCTGCTCCTGATCCCTATCGCATACGGGCTGGGGCATCTGTGCGTCATGGGCTTTCGCACTGCATCCTGCTCGGAATGGCGCGACTTTCAACTGATCCTTGCAATCGGCGTTCTGTTCTACTGCGCGATGCTGCTGGCATTGAGTATTTTTTATAATGTAAAAGAGCTGCGGGGTGTAAAAAAGAGAGGGTGAGAACGAATAGCGGTCTGACCATTTGGAGAGTAGGTGTACCATGAGAAAACTTGTGATTTTTTGCTTTGCCGTCTGTATGACCGTGCTTTCGGTACTATCCCTGTTCAATTTTGCACAGGACGCAGAGGAAAGCATGATACTGGATAAGCGGGCGGTAATCCTCGAAAAGCCGGAGACATTGAACAACCGCGAATTTTTGGGGCAGATAGATACTGCACTCGGAAAGATCGGCGCAGACATTATGTACCGCTACGCGGAGCTGGATGGGGACAAGCCACTGTACCGCTACTATAAGACCAGCCATACCGACAGCTTTCTTTCCGTTTCTACCGGGAAAGGGAGCGTGAGGCTGGAATCGGACGAGCTCTTTTCCACTGCAAAGCAGCCGGGAGCTATGGCGCTGCATCTGTCCTCGCTGTTTCAAAATACCGCCATCTATCCACTCATGCAGGCGCAGCAGCATGACTTGACCGCCGCGACCTGGTATGTGGCGGAAGGACAGCTTGACGCGGTGTTTCATGCGCTGAAAGGCTTGGGCTATTCCGTAACAGCAACCAACGAAAGGCTTTTGTCTACCAAACTGCCGCTTTATTTCCTGTTCATTCCTGCCTTTATGCTCTGCGTCAGTATCGTATTCTACACCCTGTCCGCAGGCAAGAAAAATGTGCTGAAAAAAATGGAGGGCTATACCACGGGGAATATCCTGCTGGGGGAGATCAAAGCCTTTGCCCCTGCTTTGTGTCTTTGCTTTCTGCTGATTTTTGCCGCCGCCATGATTTGCGCCGTGTGGCTTCATCCGGTGGCGACCTGGCAATTTGGTCTGTTCCTTCTGGGGGATTGTCTTTGGCTGCTCGTTCCTCTGATACTGGGCATCCTGCTCTCCCTGTTGTTCCTCTCCGGGCAGCGCAGCGCGGAGTATGTGAAGGGCAAAGTTCCAAAGCGCGGGATCTACATTACAAACACGCTTGCGAAAGCTGCTTTTCTAATCTTTATTCTATTCTCACTCACCATTGCCATGCGGAACATCACGCAGATCTACAACACCTTCCATGCAGCGGAGTTCTGTTCGCAAAAGACAAAGGGCTATGTGACTGTCCCTCTGAACAATGTTAATTCCGGCAGAGCACCGGAGGGCGCGGATTATCTGGCGTTCTATTATGCCACAGTGGATCGCTACAATGGAATACTCATGGCAGCCAACGATTTTAATTACGACCTGTTTGAAGGGAAAATGCTGGGAGAGGCATACGGTCAGGATTATGCCCACATCAACCGAAACTACCTTGCGTTCAACCCCATCTATGCGCCGGACGGGGAGCAGATCGGTGACGCTCTGCTTTCCGATACCCATGTGAATATTCTGCTTCCGAAGTCCAAGGAATACAGGCGGGATGAGGTACGGGAGCGCGGCGCGAGCTGGGGAAATTCCGGGGATGTGAATATTGTCCTCTACGATGATAAAGCGTCTGACATATACTCCTATAACGCCAGCACAGGGCTTGGGGGCAACGGCGCTCTGCCCGCGCCAATCCTTGTAGTCAAGGAAGGTGACCTGCTGGACGGGCTTTTCATCGAAGCATGGTGTTCACAGGGGGCGTATTTCCTCTATGTTCCCACCGATGATCCGTATGCGGAGCTGCTGCCCATCCTGCGGGAAACGGGGATTGACGCGGCGACCGTTTCCACACCGACCGTCGCCGCCACCTTTGATAAAATGCTCCATCATCTGACCTATATGCTGATGATTTGGGGCGTACAGGCTTTGGTGCTGCTGATCGGGCTGTTCTGCCTGATCTTATTCGGCGCAAGGCTCTACTGCGACAATTACAGGGACAGAATCGCCTGTCGCCTGATTGAAGGGCACTCCCTTTTGAGCTGTATTCGCACCCATCTCGTGCTGACGGTGCTGTACTATGGGGCGGTAGCGGCAGGGCTGCTGCTCTTAAAGCTCGCCATCGAGCTTGACTACAATATCCTGCTGGGTACATTTCTCGCGGAGCTGCTGATCACGCTGCTGGCTTGCGGCAGCATTGCCCGGAAAAACCTCTATCAGATTGTGAAAGGAGCGGAAGCATGACTGCCATTACTTTATCCAATATCAATAAACGCTTCGGGGAGAAAGTCCTGTTTCGGGATTACTCGCTGCATATTGAAGCCGGAGAGTTTGTCGCCATCAAGGGCGAAAGCGGAGCCGGAAAAACAACGCTCCTGAACATCATAGGACTGCTGGAAACGCCGGACAGCGGCAGCGTCACCCTCTGCGGCGCAAGAAACCCGTCCTTTTCCTCCCGCGCTGCGGTTCACCTGCGGCGGCACAAGCTGTCCTACCTGTTTCAGAATTACGGGCTGGTGGACACCGACACCGTGGAAGCCAACATGAAGCTCGCCACCCGGTTCGGTAAAGCAAAGGGCAAGGCAGAGAAAGAACGCATCGCGGATGCGCTGGCACAGGTGGGGCTTTCTGGCTATGAGCGTCGTAAGGTCTACACCTTGAGCGGCGGTGAGCAGCAGCGGGTGGCGCTGGCAAAAATCATTGCAAAATCCCCCGACATTATCCTTGCGGATGAGCCTACGGGCAGTCTGGACGAGCGCAACCGCAGCTATGTGATGGATATTCTCAAAGAGCTGAACCGACAGGGGAAAACCATTGTTGTTGTGACACATGATCCCTATGTGAGCGATTGCGCCACACGGCACATCGCGCTGTGAGAAATACGAAAGGGCTGGCTACTCCCTATAATCAAAAAGCGCCATAGCGAACGAGTCGGCCTCGTCTGCTATGGCGCTTTGTATGAAAGTTCAATCTTCTATCGTACTATGTTCACGGGATGTCTTGCAGTATTCCTCAATACCGCCGTTCAGGACAAGATCGGCGTATTCCAGAGGCTTGTTGTATAGTAGCCAATCCAACTCGGCACGGTCAAAGCGGTTGTCTGCAATCTCGTTCTCCACGGCAATACAATCAATAGAGATCATGCTGCCATCAGCGAAAAGCAGCTCCACGCAAGCCGTGTCGATATTAAACTCACAAGAAATAAGTTTGCTCATGATGAAATCCTCCATATTATGACAAGTTGATATAAAAGGAAAGCTGCCCGTTTCTGTTGGAAACAGACAGCTTTTGCAACCTTACGGTTGCCCTGCACACCCGAATCTGTCAGCCAACAGTAAAAATTAGAATTACTTCCTTATCACTGTTAAGCTAATGGATTGCAGGTTTTTTGCGTATCAAGGGCTTCCGGCTTTCGCGCGTGTCATTTTTATGGTGTCCGGAACACTGTCATGACCGCAAAAACAGGCTTCTGAGCTGCATTTTGGTCATGAAATTGGTCATGAAATCAGGGCGTTTTTTGGCATTTGGACAGGAGCGTGGTGATGTTCGTTTTCTTGATCCGCCAGCGCAGGCGCTTCTTGGGATTCGTGATGGAGTCGAAGTAAGCGTCTATGTTGGCATCTATTTTTTTGCGCGTTTCTGACATGGTATGCTGATAGGTCTGCTTCATGGTTTTATCAGAAGACCAGCCGCCGCGCTCCATTGCATATTTGTCCGGCGTGTTCAGGGAGAGCATGATAGAGGCGTTCGTGTGACGCAGCGCGTGGAGCCCGTAGAAGGGGATACCGGCCTTTTCTGTGGCGGCGGCTCTGTTTCGGATGGTCTGCGGGCTGGTCATGACGACGCGTGGGCCGTCGTGCGGCGTATTGGACAGGATCTCTACGATATAGTCCGGGAGCGTGAACCGGCGACGGGACTTTTCGGTCTTTCGCGCTGCTCATGAGCGCAAGCAGCAGTTTTTCGTACTGTCCCATCTGCTCAGCCTCCTGTATCCATTATACCAGCTTTTTCACAAGAATACCACAGTTTTTGCCGGTCAGAGACATATGCCTGCTTATTCACTCCTTCCAGACCCTTGCGACCGTGAAGGTCATACGCAGCCGCCCACGGACCTCGGCGAGCGTCACCATGTCCGCCAGCCGGACCATTTCCGCGATCCGCCCGCGGATGCTGTCGTTCAAAATGTTGACCGGGAGCGGGAAGTCGATATAGACGAAGGTGTTCTGCTCCCGCAGTTCCAGATCGTCCGCGTACCAGGGCGCGCGCAGAACCTTCCCGATCGCCGCCGCATGTTCTTTCAGTTTATTGTATGTCTCGACCTTCTCCGGGACCTGCTCGTTCCCGCGGAACGCCTCATTCCGCGCCGCCATCGCCGCGACCATGTCGCCGATATTCATTTCCATTGCTTTGATCTCCTTTTCATTTTTGTTTGCCCGTGCGGGCTTCTCGATTATGGTTCTACACGATTTCCGGTTTTGTTCCGCCGTGATTGAAAAAACGCCTGCGGCATGCTAAGATGGCGGCGAGGTGAGTGCATGGAACATCGTCAATTTGAAAGCATGCTTGCCGTCGCGCGGGCGCGACTGGCGCGGCACGCGCCGGAGGACATTGCGGAAAAAGCCGGCGTGCGGTACGCTGACGGCGCGTTTCAGGTCCCGACGCTGGGGCAGACGGTCACCGTCCGCCTGCCGGACTGCACGATCGAGCCGCCGCTCTCCAACTGGCACGCGCTGACGCTGCTGCACCTGCTCGATCTGGCCGACGGCACACCGCCGACCGGCCGGACCATCACACTTTCTCAGTACAAAGACGGCCTCGTGCGCGGCAGCGGCCTCGACCGCAATGCGGAGCTGATCGTCCGGCGCGACCTCGGCGTACTGCCGCCGGAGGAGCTGACGCAGCGCTGCAAAGCACTCGGCGCGGAGCTTCTGCCCACCAACGCGGACTTCTGCGCACGCTTCGACTTCGCCCCGCGCTATCCCGTGTGGCTGAAGATCTGGTTCGCGGACGAGGAATTTCCCGCCTCCGGCCGTCTCCTTCTGGACGAAAGCGCCCCGCACTACCTGACCATCGAAGACGCCGTCACCGCCGCCTCCCTCATCCTGGACCGCCTCACCCAAGCAAACCACTGGACGGTATAAAACAAAGATACGTACAGCGGCAGGGCGGACGAAACCGCAGGTTTTTCTTGATAATTCGTCCGAAAGCGTGTATCGTATAGGTATATTAAAGAATCAGGAGCAGAGATTCATGACTGATGGGTTTATCAAGACTGCGGCCGGGACGATCGATGTGCAGGTCGCGGATGTGCAGACCAATACCGATACGATCCTCGCGCGCGTACGACAGGCGGACGCGGCCGGCGTCGACCTGCTGACGCTGCCGGAGCTGTGCCTGACCGGCTATACCTGCGGCGACCTGTTTCTGCAGCGCACGCTGCAGACCGGTGCACTGGATGCCCTGAGCACCCTGCTTGATGAAACAAAAGCACTGGACGTTGTCACGCTGGTGGGCCTGCCGCTGCTGGTGCACGGCAAGCTGTACAACTGCGCCGCCGTGCTATGCCATGGCCGCATTCTGGGTTTTGTGCCCAAGACCTATCTGCCCAACTATGGCGAGTTCTACGAAAAGCGCCAGTTCACCCCGGGCAGCACCGAGGTGGAGCTGGTGGAGGTGTGTGGTCAGCAGGTGCCCTTTGGCACCTCCCTGCTGTTCCGCTGCCGCCAGATGCCCAGCTTTGTGCTGGGTGTGGAGATCTGCGAGGATCTGTGGAGCGCCCTGCCGCCCTCCACCTTCCACGCGCTGGCCGGTGCGACCGTGATCGCAAATCTTTCCGCCAGCGATGAGACCGTCGGCAAGGCCGAGTACCGCCGGGCGCTGGTGTCCAACCAGTCTGCCCGCCTGCTGTGCGGCTACCTGTATGCTTCCGCCGGGCACGGTGAGAGCACGCAGGACATGGTGTTCGCCGGCCACGACCTGATCGCCGAGAACGGCACTATTCTGGCGGAGAACGCCCCCTTTGACGGCGGCTGTGCTGAGACCGAGATCGACTGCCAGCGCATGGAAGCCGAGCGTGCCCGCAACACCAGTTTTGAGCTGAGCGGCGAGGGCTACCAGACCGTGGAGTTCGATCTGGAACCGGCAGAGACCACACTGACCCGCTGGATCGACCCCGCACCCTTTGTGCCCGGCGACCCCAAGCGCCGCGCCGAGCGCTGTGAGCTGATTCTGAAAATGCAGGCGGACGGCCTTGCAAAGCGGCTGGAACACGCCCACGCAAAGACCGCCGTTATCGGCATTTCCGGCGGCTTGGACAGCTGTCTTGCGCTGCTGGTGGCCGTGCGTGCCATGAAGCAGCTGGGCCGCCCCGCCCGGGATGTGCTGGCTGTGACCATGCCCTGCTTTGGCACCACAAAGCGCACCCGCAGCAATGCAGAGATCCTGTGCGATGAGCTGCAGGTCTCCTTTAAAGAGATCGATATCGCCAACACCGTGCACAGCCATTTTGCGGACATCGGTCAGGACGAGAGCGTGCTGGATGTCACCTTTGAAAACGGTCAGGCCCGCGTGCGCACGCTGGAGCTGATGGACACCGCCAACCGCACCGGAGGCCTTGTAGTGGGCACCGGCGACCTTTCGGAGCTGGCGCTGGGCTGGGCCACCTACAACGGCGACCACATGAGCATGTACGGCGTGAATGCCGGGGTGCCCAAAACGCTGGTGCGCCACCTCGTCCGGTACGAAGCCGACATCGCCGCCACCGATGCGCTCCGGACCGTGCTGCTGGACATCCTCGACACTCCCGTCTCCCCCGAACTGCTGCCCGCAAAGGACGGCGAGATTGCGCAGAAGACGGAAGACCTGGTCGGCCCGTATGAGCTGCACGACTTTTATCTCTATTATGTGCTTCGCTTCGGCTTCGGCCCGGCCAAGATCTTCCGGCTGGCCAAAGCTGCCTTTGCAGGCCGGGCCGAATACCCGGACGAAGTGCTGTACAAATGGCTGCGCAACTTCTACTGGCGGTTCTTTGCCCAGCAGTTCAAGCGCAGCTGCCTGCCCGACGGCCCCAAGATCGGCAGCGTGACCCTCTCGCCCCGCGGCGACTGGCGAATGCCCAGCGATGCGGCGGCAGCGCTCTGGCTGGCCGAACTCGAACAACTGTTTCCGCACAAAGGATGACCCATGAAACAACATTCCAAGCTTTTCGTCAACCTGATCTTTGTTCTGGCCGTGCTGGCCATTGCGGGCGTTCTGTTCGCCCTGCGGGCCGCACACGCCACCGGCAGCACCCTGGAAGCCGAGCTCATTTACGGCGACGCCAACACGGTGCAGAAGTTTTCTCTGGACAACGACGCCACCTATGATGTGGACACCGGTTACTACACTGTCCACATCGAGGTGAAGGACGGGGCCGCCCGCTTTGTGGATTCGCCCTGCCCGGACCACATCTGCGAAAGTTTCGGCTGGCTTTCGGCGGAAGATCAGACCGCCACCTGCCTGCCCGCTCGCGCCGTGCTGACCATCGCGCCGCTGTCCTGAGGGCACAGTCAAAAGGAGAATTTCCATGTTCGATGAAAAAGACACCACCCGGCACATCCACCGGGGTGCACGGAAGGACCCGGACCGCACCGTTGAGGTGGACAGCTCCGCTTTTTTTGCGCCGGAGACTGCCCGGCCGGTGACGCCGCCGCCCTCCAAAAAGCCGCCTCGGCAGAACAGTTCCCCGGCCCGGCCGCCCCAAAAGCCTGGCAAAAAGAAAGGCTCCGGCTCGAAATTCGGGTCGTTCCTGCTGGTCTTGCAGGCCATTCTCAGCGTGGCAGCCTTCGTGCAGCTCTGCCGCACCCGGATGCTTCCCGCGCTCTACCTCGTCATCATTGCAGCGCTGCTGGCCCTGTTCTGGCTGCTGGTCAAGCGCTGCCAGGAGTACAGGACCCCCGGCAGAGTCTCCCGCGTCTTCTCGGTCTTCCTGTGCGCGGCGCTTGCCCTCGGCTGCGTCTGGGCCCAGCAGGGCCTTGCCGCGCTGGGCAGCGTGACCTCCGGCCTGCTCACCGGTGCTGAGGCGAATCAGATCACCAAGGAGCCGTTCGTCATCTACCTCAGCGGCGTGGACAACCGCGGAGAGCTGACCGAAAAGGCCCGCAGCGATGTGAACATCCTGGCCGTGGTCAACCCCGCCACCAAGCGGGTGGCGCTCATCAATACTCCGCGCGACTACTACGTCGATCTGGCGGGCACCAGCAGTAAGGACAAGCTGACCCACGCCGGTCTGTACGGCGTAGAGACCAGCATGGCCACCCTGGGCAACCTCTACGGCGTGAATGTGGAGCACTACATCCGCATCAATTTTGCGGGCTTCATCAGCATCATCGACGCCGTGGGCGGTGTGGATGTCTACTCCGACCAGGCGTTCACCTCGGTGGGCAGCCCCGGTTACTATGACCCCACCACCTTTGCCGAGGGCTGGAACCATCTGGACGGCAAGAGCGCGCTGGCCTTTGCCCGCGAGCGCCACGCCTTCGCTTCCGGCGACATCCAGCGCGGCATCAACCAGATGAAGGTCATCGACGCCATGGCGAACAAGCTCAAGTCCCCCACCGTCCTGATGAGCTTTTCCAAGCTGATGGACGCCGTGTCGGACTGCTTCGTCACCAGCCTGTCGCAGGAGCAGATCTCCGCGCTGGTCCGGATGCAGCTGAGCGACCTCGCCAACTGGGATATCCAGAGCTACTCCGTCACCGGTTCCAGCGGCAAGAGCTCCCAGTGCTACTCCGCCAAGGGGCAGAGCCTCTACGTCATGAAACCGGATGAAAGCTCGGTGGCACAGGCCAAGGAGCTGATCGCCTCCGTGCTGGGTGGTGAGGGCACGGTCAGCGACACCCAGCAGACCCCGGAGAAGACCGAAGTCCACACGCCGACGACAGACCCAAACGCCGCCGTTTCCGTGCCGGAGACCCCGGCGGACAGCGTCGTCCTGGACGAGCCTGCGGAGAGCGTCCCGGAGGAGACACCTGCCAGCAGCGAGCAGCCCGCAGAGGCTCCGGCTGAGACCCCTGCCGAAACCCCGGCCGGCAGCGAACCGTCTGCCTCCACCGAAGTGCCCGCCGAGGAGCCCCCTGCCGAGAGCAGCAGCTCCACCGAAGCACCGTCCATTTCCCTGCCCACACAGGAGCAGGTCGAGCAGGCCGCCTCCTCGATCCATCAGGCGGCGTCCACTGTTCTGGATGCCCTGTTCGGTTCCAGCAGCTCCGCAGAATAAGACCCAGTTACAAAAAAAGTCCCGACCAGACCGGTCGGGACTTTTTCTTGTTTCATGTTGGAGCGGATTATTCAGCGGACTCCAGCTCGAAGGTCTTGACGGAGGCAGTGCCGTTGCGGCCAGCCTTGTCGGCGCGCAGATACTGGCGGGTGGTCTCGCCGTTTGCGGTCACGTCTGCCACATACACGGTGTTCTCCTCAGCCTCGATGGGGAACTCCTCAACCATGCCCTTCATGGGCAGGGCGCTCAGGTCGTCGTATGCGCCGTTCAGCTTCCACAGCTTCATGGTGTCGCCGTTGGAGAGAGTGAACTCGCCGTAGCAGTCGGCATCGTAGGTCTTGCCGTTCACTTCGAGGGACTCGGTGCTGACCACGCTGGCGGCGGCAGCCTCGCTGGATGCGGCCTCCGAAGCAGCCACAGAAGAGGCCACAGAAGAAGCAGCCTCGCTGGAAGCAGCAGAGGAAGCGGTGGAAGATGCGGTGCTGGAGCAGCCGGTCACAGCAAAAGCCAGAACAGCAGCGGCCAGTGCCAGACCCATTGCACGATTCAGTTTCATTGTATGATCTCCTTTGTTTGAACCAATCCTTTGTCTGTCCGGAAGCAGGAGCGGTTCTGCTCTTCCCTCACGAACAGGCACAGGGCCTAGTCTACCACAACCTCAACCATACTTCAAGCACCTTTGGCGCTTTTGTTTTCAAACTGTGACTTTTACTTCCGGATCTTCTCCCATACGCTCTGGCCATCCAGGGTCGAAGCGTCTACACCGAGGTACTCGCAGACGGTATGGGCGATGGTGCCGAAGCAGAGCTTCGTGCCCAGGTCCACGCCGGGCTTGACGCCCCTGCCGCAGATGAGGTACGGCACATACTCGCGGGTGTGGTCGGTGGTTTTGGTATAGGACGGGTCGCAGCCGTGGTCTGCCGTGATCATCAGCAGGTCGCCCTCCCGCATACCGGGGATGAAGTCGGCCAGGAACGCATCGAACTCGGTGGCAGCAGCGGCATAGCCCGCCACGTCGCGGCGGTGGCCGTAGAGCATATCAAAATCGACCAGATTCACAAAGCACAGGCCGTGGAAGTCCTTGTCCGCGTATGCGAGCGTCTTCGCAAGCCCGTCGGTGTTGCCGGAGGTATAGGTGAACTCCGTCATGCCGCGGCCGGCAAAGATATCGTGGATCTTGCCGACGGCGATCATATCCTGTCCGGCCTCGACAATCGCGTCGAGCATGGTCTTTGCGGGCGGCTCAAGCGAGAAATCATGGCGGCGGGACGTGCGCGTGTACGGCCATTCGCCCTCGAACGGGCGGGCGATGACGCGGCCCACGCCGTATTTGCCGACAAGAAGCTTTCGCGCGATGCGGCAGTATGCATAAAGCTGCTCAGGCGGGACGACAGATTCATGCGCTGCGATCTGGAACACGGAATCCGCCGACGTGTAGACGATCAAATCACCGGTCTGCATGTGCTCGCGGCCATAGTCCTTGATGACCTCGGTGCCGGAATAGGGCAGGTTGCACAGGACGCCCCGTCCCGTCTGCTCGCGGAAGGGCCGCAGGACCTCCTCCGGGAAGCCGTGCGGGAAGGTCGGCAGCGGCTGCGGCGAGACGAGGCCCGCGATCTCCCAATGGCCGATGGTCGTATCCTTGCCGCGCGAAAGCTCCTGCAGCCTCGCAAGCGCGGCCTGCGGACGGTCTGTCTTCGGCAGATAGTCCACGCCGTCCAGATTGCCGAGGCCCATGGAAATGAGGTTCGGCATGGCGAACTTCGGCGACTGACTGCACGTGCGCAGCGTATCGGCGCCGACGTCGCCGAAATCCGCGGCGTCCGGCTCAAAGCCGATGCCGCAGGAATCGAGAACGATCACAAATACTCGTTTCATTGCATCATTTCTCCAGTTTCACAGCCGTCTCCAGCGCCAGCTTCATCATGTTCGTGAAGCCGTTCTGGCGCTCCTCGGCGGTGCAGTTTTCATTGCGCAGCAGATGGTCGGACACCGTGCAGATCGCAAGTGCATGCTTGCCCGCGCGGGCAGCGTTCATATAGAGCGCGGCGGCCTCCATCTCGACGGCCATGACGCCCATCTTCTGCCAGGCCTTGTTGCCGATCCAGCCGCCAGTCATGTCGCCGTCGTCGCCGTAGAAGCGGTCGGAGGACAGGATATTGCCGACGTGGTACGGCAGCTCCAGCTCCTTCGCCGTCTCGACGCAGGTCTCGAGCATGTGATAGTCCGCGATGGGCGCGAACGTGCCGGGCAGGTGATACTGCCCCGCCCAGCTGGAGTCGGTGCAGGCACCCTGGCCGATGACGATGTCGCGCAGATTGATATTCTCCTGCATCGCGCCGGTCGAACCGATGCGCATGATGTTTTCTACCCCGAAGATGGTAAACAGCTCCCAGGAATAGATGCCGATGGACGGCATGCCCATGCCGGACGCCATGACGGAGACCTTCACTCCGCGATATGTGCCGGTATAGCCGTGGATGCCGCGGACGTTATTGACCAGAACGGCATTTTCCAGAAAGTTTTCCGCGATGAATTTGGATCGCAGCGGGTCGCCGGGCATGAGGACGGTCTTGCCGAAGTCGCCGGGCTTGGCGTGGATATGCGGTGTCGGATAGTTGGCCATAGATTTGGCTCCTTTCTATTCTTATGTTGGTGCAGCAGCGGATATGCCGGTTATTTCTCCTCCGCTTCGAGCTTTTTGACGATCTTCACGACGCGGCTGGTGCCGAGGCGGGACGCGCCGAGCTCGATGAACTTTTCCGCGTCCTCCAGCGACGAAATGCCGCCGGCGGCCTTGATCTTCACGCCGGGCTTTACGTGCTTCGCGAACAGCTCCACGTCATGGAACGTCGCGCCGCCGGTGGAGAAGCCGGTGGAGGTCTTGATATAGTCCGCGCCGGAATCGGAGACGATCTCACACATCTTGATCTTTTCGTCATCCGTCAGCAGGCACGTCTCGATGATGACCTTCAGGAGCTTGCCCTGGCAGGCGGCCTTGACAGCCCTGATCTCTTCGAGCAGATCGTCCCAGCGCTGATCCTTGACCCAGCCGATGTTGATGACCATATCGACCTCGTCCGCGCCGTTTTCCACGGCGTCCGCAGCTTCAAAGCACTTGGCTTTCGTCGTGTCGTAGCCGTTCGGGAAGCCGATGACGGTGCAGATGGCGAGCTTGCCGCCGACATAGTCCTTCGCCTGCTTCACATAGGAAGCGGGGATGCAGACGGACGCGGTGTGGTATTTCATGCCGTCGTCGCAGATGGCCCTGATCTCGGCCCAGGTAGCCGTCTGGGCCAGCAGGGTATGGTCGACCTTACTGAGGATCTCGTTCCGTTCCATGGAGTAATTCCACCTTTCTGTGTTCGTTAATATAATCCTGATAGCATTTATGGCACATGGCGATATAGCTGTCGTTGCCGCCGAGGAAGACCTGATCGCCCTCGGTGATGACGTAGCCGTCAGGGCTGATGCGTGCATTGGTCGTGGCCTTGCGCCCGCAGTCACAGATGGTCTTGATCTCGGTGATGGAGTCCGCCAGCTCAAACAGCCGCCGGCTGCCGGGGAAAAGCTTCGTCTGGAAATCCGTCCGCAGGCCGAAGCACAGAACGGGCAGATCCTCCCGGTCGACGAGCTCACGCAGCTGATCGATCTGCGCCGTCGTCATGAACTGGCACTCGTCGACGATAATCACATCAGCCTTCTCCCGCGCGTGATAGAGCGTGCGGATGTCCTTGTCCGCGCTGATAGCCTCGCACTCGGATGAAAGCCCGATGCGGGACTTGAGCGTAAACTGGCCGTCGCGGGAATCAGCCGCGGGCTTGATAAGCCAGACCTTCATGCCGCGCTCTTCATAGTTGTATTTTGTGATGAGGGCGGTCGCCGTCTTGCTCGAGCCCATCGCGCCGTATTTGAAGTAGAGCTTAGCCATTTGCCTGCCCTCCGCCCACGTGCGCGCGGATACGCTCTATCAGCATGTCCATCGC
>OOBN01001870.1_pt1 | contig 14149 bp, 6 predicted proteins | sample 1671091 | NCBI WGS metagenome assembly OOBN01 (sample SAMN06348121, study PRJEB24527) | human gut metagenome | biome: human gut; feature: ankylosing spondylitis patient; material: feces | host: Homo sapiens | place: China | collected 2015-10 | reverse complement strand
ATCAAGTTCTTTCAGCATCTCGAAAACCAGTTGACAAAAGGGCAGCAAAGCAAAATCTTCATCGTCATTTATAAGGAGAAGATTATCGGTGGCAGCGCATGCATTTATTCAGATGATAGCGCCTATCTATGGTTCTCAGGTGGCATGCGCAAGACTTATGCCCTGCAATATCCGGGGATTCTTGCCGTATGGAAAGCACTGGATGATGCCAAACAACGCGGATACCGCCACTTAGAGTTCATGGACGTGGGACTTCCCTTCCGTAAACATGGCTACCGTGAGTTCGTTCTCCGCTTTGGAGGAAAACAAAGCAGCACCCGACGCTGGTTCCGTTTCCGTTGGAACTGGCTGAATCGGGTGCTGATAAAGATGTATGAATGATTCTTACCGAAATCAGAAATTAGTGTAGACCACATATCCATGAGCCGGTACATTAACCTGTTTATTTACGGTTTCACTTTTTCCTGTAAAGTAATTGGTCCAGTTACCAGGAGTGGCAGGGAAAACAATATCAGTAGCGGTATGTGTAAAGTTACCCACCACCACCAGTTGCTTACCCGTTATACTTTTTACCAATAATGTACGACCGTTGTCCCAATCAGAAGTTTCCACCTTCCATGTCAAAGTTGCATTTGCATCAAACAACTCCGGATGAGCATTGCGCAGCTTCATCAAACCTGCATAAACATCGTGCAGCCCTTTACGATCGGCGTTATCTAAATATTCCCAATGCAAAGGCTTCCTACCGGTACGGCCATTTTCTTCAATAGAGATGTCATATCCCATCTCTCCGAACTGCCAAACCATCTTAGGACCAGGAACGGTAAGGAAGAAAGTTGTATTTAGTGCCAACTGATTCATACGGGCATCAAGGTCGGTTTTCAGCACACCATCACCCCATTGCGACTGTTTGTAAGCTGTGCGTTCTTCATCATGGCTTTCCATAAAACCTACCCATGCAGTGTTTTTCTCATAAAGGCTACTAAAAGAACTATTTTCAGCATACCCCATAGCCGACTGACAATAGGCATTATTCAAGTTACGCCATAAGTGCATACCATCAGCTGCCAGTTCATTTTCTTCCTTTGAATCACAGAAATGCTCCAAGATAACATAAGAGTCCTTTTTCACTTCCTTGATGGCCGCATTATAATCCTTTAGGACGGCAATGCGACCCGCATCGTAATTGGATGCTGTACTTTCAGTGCAAGAGGTTTGTGTGAACCCTTTCGTCAAATCAAAACGAAAGCCATCCACCTTATATTCCTTCAACAAGAATTGCAGATTACGCTTCACAAACTTACGCACCAATGGGCTTTCATGATTGAAATCATGGAACACGCTATAAGGATGAGGTGCTTCCACATTGAAGTATGGATTATTCTTTGCAGTCTTATCACCATCCCAATAGAGTTTAGCCAGCGGATTATTTCCTGTAGCATGATTATAAACCACATCCAGAATAACTGCCATACCAGCCTCATGACAAGCATCAATGAACTGCTTATACATTGTTTTTGTCCCATAAGCTTTATCCATCGCAAAGAAAAAACAAGGATTATACCCCCAACTGTCATTGCCGTCAAACTCCTGCACCGGCATCAACTCAATAGCGTTGACACCCATTTCTTTCAAGTAAGAAAGCTTTCCCATCGCACCGTTAATGTCACTCGTAGCCGTAAAGTCGCGCAAGTGCAATTCATATATCACTAATTGCTTAGGATTTGCTATTTTAAAATCATTATACTTCCAGTTATAACTATCTTTCTGTATCTTGAAGGTCGAAACGATTCCTACCCCTCCCTTAGGATAAACCAGGTTTTCATTATAGGTAGAAGCTGAAATATCTTTATCATTATCAGGATCCAGTATTTTTTCAGTATAAGCATCTGCCAAATGAATTACTTCACCTTCCTTTGTACCCACATAGTATTGGAAAGCATACTCTTTACCAGCATCTAACCCCGCCAACGTAATCCACCAACATCCGGAAGCATCATCACGATACATCTGCGACTTTTCGTCATTACTTAAGGTCCAATTGTTAAAGTCACCCACAACATGTGCAAAATCCTTATGATTTCCATTCACATCTTTATCATAAAGTACCAGTGTCACTGTAGAATTATCCATTATGTTGATACCTTCGACCATATCAGCCGGTACAGCGGCAGTTTTAATCTCACCGGGTACAAATCCTTCATATTTTGTATCAGTTACCGCTATAAAGGAATCAGTATCTATTCCTTTTTTACTACCATCCGCACTACGAATCACTATTCCAAGTTGGTTCACCGGTGTCTTTCCACTCCCAAACCACTCCCGGATATTCGGACTCAATGTAATACTCCAAATATTAGCCTCAGATAAAGTCATCTTACATTTATCTTTGTTTTCTGCCCACTCTGCAGGCACGAATTGCCAACGACCTTCACTGACAACACCAATATGTACATACACATCTCCTTTATACTCATAGAGGGCAGACTTTGTATCCGCTTTAAACGTAATGACAAGAGACTGATCAGCATCTGGTACCACCGGTGTATAACTCAGACCAGCAGGAATTGCAATTGCATTGGCAGCTTGAGTGACGGATATTTCTTCCCTTTTTGAACCGGATATAATATTCAATTGTGCTGTACGCGCTATTCCAGTTTCATTTTTAGCAACAGAAACCATAATCGTAGCTTTTCCTGACAAGCCTTTTGCCGGATTGATACTGCACCAGCCAATATCCTCACCACTCAGCTCAGCAGTCCATTGATATCCGGCCTCAAAACTGACACTTTGTGAAGAAGCAGCTTCAGCAAAGCTAAAACCTTGTTCAAAAATAGCTTCACTACCGGAGGCAGGAGTCAAATATTCCTGAAACTCCTCTTTGTTGTCACTACATGCCGTGAATGCCAGCAGCACGCTGAAGCATATCAAATGCCATAAAACAAGATTCTCACGTTGAACGATAATTTTCATAATATGAAGTATTTAAAGTTATCACTTCACAAATATAACCGGAAAAGAAAGGGCAAATCAATTAACGTAAAGGAAAACGAGAACAATATCACGAAAACGTTTGCATATCAAACAGAAAGAGGAGACCTTACACAATATAATAGTATAGGGTCTCCTCTTTTATTAAAATCCAGCCGTCAGAATCTAATTATTCTATACTCTAATGCATTCAGTTTAATTTCATTCATCAATTCCAGAGGTTTATTTTCGTAAATATCAGTAGCTACATGATGCTTCCAACCCTCCGGTAAGATAACAGAAACATCTCTATTACGCACATTAACCAATATCATAAAAGCATCTTTACCATCACTTTTCTGATACATCAAGACGTCTGAAGCAGGATACCCAGTTAATATTCCTTTCCGAAGTGCAGGATATTTATTATACAATCCCATTAAACACCCATATTCTTGATAAATATCCGAACATTCGGACCAATCCACGGATGTATATGCAAAAAAATTAATAGGAGCCTCATGTCCAATTTCTTGTGAACTATAAATCAATGCTCCACCATGCAAAAAAACTGTTCCAACAAAAGCAGCCATAGCTGCCCTTTCACTTCCTAACTCCACAATTGGCGACATTTTAGAAGCCTCATCATGATTGGTAATAAAACGTAATTTCATTTTTCCTGCCGGAATTGAGTCATACTCGCTCCAATCCACCTCCAACAAGCGTGCCGCACTACTATCATTAACGAAAACATCCCGCATCGCCTCCATCAAATCCCAAGCATAGTTCATATCAAATCCTGCATCAAAATGATCTTTGCGCTTACCTTCTGCCAACATTAACAATTTCCGATTTGGAATAGCCCTCAGAGAATCAACAGCTTGCTTCCAGAAAGTATATGGAACATAATCAGCAGCATCACAGCGAAAACCATCTACACCAACTTCTTGTATCCAATATTTCATAGCATCAATCATTGCAAGGCACATATCTGCATTATCGTAGTTCAAATCTGCCACATCATTCCATCCCGTTCCTGCAGGAGAAATTATATTTCCGATACTATCCTGAGTATACCACTCTTTATGTTCTTTAATCCAAGCATGGTCCCAAGATGTATGATTAGCAACCCAATCTAAAATTACACTTATTCCTTTTTCATGGCATAATTCCACTAAACGCTTAAATTCTTCTACTGTTCCAAATTCAGGATTTATTCTTTTATAATCTTTGATACAATAAGGAGAATTCACCGTATTTACCTCACCAATCTCATAGATTGGCATAAACCAAACAACATTAACACCCAAAAACTGAATAGAATCAAGATGTTTTGATATGACATTAAATGCATTCTTCAGAGCAAAAACACGTGGATTGATTTCGTACATCACAACGTCTTCTACAGCAGGTAATACTTGCTTTTGTTCAGTAACTATCTCGCGTTTTCCGGCACAAGCATACACTGTCAATAATACAAGTATAGTATAAAATAAATTCCTCATCTATTTACAATTCATTGGTCTGACAAATAAAAAAGGATTAAAGGTCCCCCCCTTAATCCTTTTTCTATAAATAAGAGAGCCTTAATTGGCTGTCATTGTAGCATTCTTAGCTTCTGGATCCAATACAATCGTGTATGTTCCAGCTGAAACTTTAATATTTCCACCATCCTGCGTCAGCGCACCTAAACTACCACCAAAGTTTATAGTCCAAGCTGCATCCCATCTGAATTTCATTTCACCATCACCTAATGTAACAGTCACCGACCACTTTTGCGTTTCAGCATCATAATCCATTAAAGTGCCTTTATCCCATCCACCAGGAGTAGCATCACCAATAATCTCCCAACCTGTCTTATCCAAAGTAGCAACCATCTTCTTAGTATCGGCACCTACTCGATAATAACCGGCAGCCTCAATCTTAACATTACCGCCATCACCGATAACAAACGTAGTTGATGTCTTAGCCTCATTCCAAGTAATATCTCCAACAACACCAATCCACGTACCAGAATCATAGAACTTGAATTCTGTATCGGCAGGGAAATAGTGAGTGCCAGTATATTTGAAATCACGAGCTGCAGATTCTACCTTATAGCAATCATCAGCTTCCGGCTTCCAACCATCACCACTCTGATAGCTACCAGGCAATGTCATTGCAGAGCTAGAAAGCTCAATCGTTGTTTCTTCCATACTATAAGTATATTTTCCTGCATTAGTCAAATTTAAAGTAATAATATAGGGACTTGCCTTTACCACTTTGAAATTTTGACCTCCAGCAACCAAGTTACCGGCCAACTCAGAAAGTTTACCTTCTTCTGCTCCATAATTGAATCCCCAGTCATTATTGGCTCTAAATTTGAATTCCTTATCGAGCAACGGAGTAACCACTGTCCAAAGACGAGTAGTGGTATCGTATTCCATCTGGGTATCTTTGTCCCAACCACTAGACGTAGCATCTCCAATTACTCCCCAAACCAGCCCTTTCTCTGATTGGGTTACCTTACCTTCTGCATCTAAAGTAATTTCAATGAAACCTTTACCATCAGCAGTAACTTGCTGATCTTTAGCCAATACTTTCGTAAGGTCTGCACCATCAATGATTGCATAAGAAGCAGCACCATCAAAATTGGCATAACCACTATAAATGCCATCACCGTCAGGGTCACCTATCAAATAGGCAGTAGTGTAGTCCCAATCAGGATAGCCAACAGCTACATAAGCATACTTCCATGTAATATTATCTACATTAGGGTCATAAGGTGTAGCCTTAAAAGTTATTGAGTTACTAGCTGCATCAGTATAAGCATCATATGCCTCAGAAACCAAAGAAACAGTAAAATCATACGTTTGCCCCGGATATGCTCCTACCTTAGCCAATAAAGAATTCATTTCACTATTTGTAAATGCCAGTTTTGCATCCCCTGTTTCTCCTATTACAATACTCTTATTGGTAGAAGTATTTGTTAGAGTTACAACATAATTAACTACTGCAGAAACTCCATAATCTGCCTTATCCCAAGCTATTTCCGGAAATTGCGCATCCTTATTGTCTTTAGTAATAGTAATGTCTGTTTGGGAAAGCGCATGCAATGCAGCAGCAGTCTTCAATTCCAATATGGGGGTAGCATCCTCCTCACAAGACATCAATGCGAAGATTCCAGCCAAAAGTAAATAAATATATTTTGTCTTCATATCATTCATGTTTAATCATTAATATTAGTATCCTTCATTCTGTACCAGGTTCTGATTAGAACCAACATCGTCTGAAGGCAAGGGGAACACTTGATAAAAGCTTTCAACAGATTTTCCTGCCGCAACTCCACCCTTCCATGGCCAAACATAATCAGCAGAAGTATATTTACCGAAGCGAATCAAATCTGTACGTCTTTGAGCTTCGTAGAATAGCTCACGTGCGCGTTCATCCATCATAAAGTCCAAAGTAAAATCACTATCGGAAATAGGTGCGGACGCCTTGTCTGAATATGCACGTTTACGCAAATCATTTACATATCCCAAAGCCTCTGTTTTTGTTGCTCCTTGTCCGCCACGAAGAACAGCTTCTGCTAAATTCAAATAGATTTCACCTAAACGGAATAATGGATAATCTGTCCAAGCTTCCGCAGATGCAGGTTTACTTCCATCTTTATTCACATTATAAAACTTGGTAACGGGAATGCCATTATTGACAAAATCAGCCTCATTTGTGATCTCAATATTTGTGGTAGCTTCTGTACGCAACATTGCTTTACGAGTATCCTTATCACTGCTATCCTCTTTTTCAAAGATATTATATAAAGACGACTTAGCTCTAACACCTTGCCAACCTCCCTTTGCATTCGTTTCTTCTTGAAAATCAGCAGAACCCCAGCATAACAAAGCTGTCATACCTCCCCAGGTCATTGTATCTTCACCTTCATATCTCAATGGGAAAATCATCTCTTTGGATTGGTCATTATCAGCTTTGAACATATCGCCATAAACCGGTTCCAATTGGTAACCTGCTGAAATAATCTTTTTAGAATAAGTCACACATTCAGTATATTTATTTACACCTACATACGTGTCTGCATTCAAATACAAGCGAGACAATGCAGCCCACAGAGCAGCTTTATTAGCATGTCCATAATTATCATTAAATCCAACTACAGGATCAAGCATATCACTTTCACATGCCAACATTTCACTTTCAATGTATTCAAATAATTGATCTTTCATAATTTGTTGTGGACGAACGCTACCAATAGGGCTGTTTTCATCTACAAACGGAACATTACGATACAAATCCAAAGCATACAGATACATCAAAGCACGCATAAAACGAGCTTCTGCACGGAAAGTTTTAATAGAAGCCTTTACTTGCTCTGAACAACCTCGTGAGGCAAGTTTATCATCAGTTGTTTCACGTAAAAACGCATTTGACAAGTTAATCTGATAATACAAACGATAATATGATCCTTTGATCCATGGACTTGAAGCAGCCCAAGAAATATGATTGAAGTCTGGAATACCAGGATCATTCCAGCAACAATGAGCGATATCAGAAGCCAATTCCTGCATATTCCACAATACGCGAATAAATGAAGCCTGAGAACCACCGTCAATGCCGGCAACATCCTGGTCTGAGTCTCCACCTGCATTACCACCTATTACCAAACCTGCATATATTTTAGCCAAACTTTGTTCATAAGCTCCTATCTCCTTTCCAAAAACGACATCCGAAACCAATTCATCCTTATCCAATGGAACCGTATCCAGATCGTTCACACAAGAGGTAACCCCTAACATCGTACTCAAAAGGGCTGCCGACAATATATATTTATATTTTAATATTTTCATAACTTCATTGATTAAAAATTAAGATTCAAGCCTAACATAAATACACGAGGGCGAGGATAGATATTATTATCAACTCCACTATCGCTAATTTCAGGATCCAAACCATCATATTTGGTAATAACAAACGGATTCTGTACCGTGACATAAACACGTGCACTTTGTTTATCATTGAACAGCTTGTTAAAAGTGTATCCTAATGAAATATTGTCCATCCGTACAAAAGAAGCATTCTGAACATAGTAACTAGAACGATATTGCCCTGTCTTGAAATTTGTTTTCCATGCAGAAGTCAAACGATTTTTCAAGAAACCAGTTTGGTCATACATTTGTGAACCATCCCAAGCCTCACGATTGGATTGTACATTGTTATAAGCATAGTTTCCAATACTTGCACGCAAAGCAAATGACAAATCCCAATTCTTATAAGACAATTGAGAAGTTAATCCCATAAATACGTCAGGAGCAGACTTTTTGTAAGCGACCAAATCTTCTTCGTCTATTTTATTATCCCCATTTTGATCAACATAAGCACCTTCTATCGGATTTCCAGCCTTATCATAAAGTTGTTCCCATACATAGAATGAATTATAAGGATGATCAACAGCATTTATCATGATATTATAACCGGTTGCTCCATCAATACCAGTATGAATCACACCTTTATAAGCCGGGTCATCATTAAATGTCAATTTGGTAATTTCATTTTTATTATAAGAGATGTTATAACTCAATGTCCAGTCCCAATCTTTTGTCGTGATAGGATGAGCCGTCAAAGTAAGTTCAATACCTTTATTCTCCAATGTACCTACATTCGTCAACAACTGGTTACTAAAGTTTGTACCGGCAGGAGCTGTAACTGTATTCAGCAAATCATCAGTTTTACGATAATACAAATCAAGAGTACCTGTCAATTTGTTGTTCAATACACCGAAATCCAATCCAATATTGTAAGTTGTAGTTTCTTCCCATTTCAAGTTTTCATCATAAGCTTGAGGAGCAATCAATGAATACTTGTTGTTACCAAAATAATAATTTGCTCCAGCTTTGGAATACATATAGCGAGCCATATAAGGATAGTCACCATTATTCAGGTTTTGCTGACCAGTAATACCATAGCCCAAACGCAACTTCAAATCAGAAAGCCAATCCACTCCCTTCAAGAAATTCTCTTCTTTCATCTTCCATGCCAAAGCAACTGAAGGAAATAATCCCCAACGATTGTCTTTATTGAAACGTGAAGAACCATCATTACGCAAGGTAAATGTCACCAAATAACGATTCAATAATGTATAATTCAAACGCCCAAAGAAAGAAACAAGATAGTTTTCAGTTGAATAATCTTCCATATCCTTATAGAATTCCTTACCAGTTTCTTCAGCTTTTACTGTAGAATAAGGATATTTGGTCCATGTAGAATTATAGAAATGCTGCCAAGAATAACCCGCCATAACATCGACATGATGTGCACCAAACTCTTTAGCATAATTCAAATAGAAATCCAGCAATGTATTCCGCTTCAATTGATAATAACTGCTATTTTCACCAAACCCTGTTTTATAGTTACCTTGGCACCAAGTCATAGGAGCATTATCTTCTATAATAACATCACCTTCACTCTTAGACACGTCGTAACCTAAATTCAAGTTTGCTCTCAATTCGGGCAGGAAATGAAACTTATAGTCAATTTGTGCATTACCAATACTTCTATAAACAGTTGATTCGTCATGCTTTGAATCTAAAATAGAAACGGGATTAGCCAAACCAATATCAACCGGTGTAGGATTATTGCCACTTTTCATATACATAAAGTAGCCGTTACCATAGGGATTTCCATCCATGTAAATAGGCTGTGTCGGATCATATTGCGTCGCCATACCTATCGCACCAGTATCTGCAAAACGGTTTGTATTATAAATACCTTTCACATTCAACTGAATATTCAATTTCTTATCAAAGAAATTAGGATTCAAGCTAATAGCACCAGTCAAACGCTCCATATTAGAAGTCTTCAATATACCATTTTCATTGGTATAAGAAACTGATACACGATAGGGCATGTGTGGTATAGCACCAGAAACATTAACATTGTGGTCTGTACTGAAAGAGGTTTTGAATATTTCATCCTGCCAATCAGTATTTGCTTGACCTAATGCTTTAAACTGAGCACTTGATTCACCGAATTTAGAAGTCACAAATTCTCTAAATTCATTTGCAGACATTACATCTACTTTATTGGGTCTTGTATTAATAGAGAATGTACCGCTATAACCAACTTGTACACGTCCAGACTTTCCTTTTTTAGTATTAATAATAATAACACCGTTAGATGCACGAGAACCATAAATGGCTGTTGCAGAAGCATCTTTCAAAATAGTAAAAGTCTCAATATCATTGGGATGGACAGTAGCCAAAGGATTTGACATACCATTAATACCACCGTCATCTACAGGCACACCGTCAATAACAATCAACGGATTATTGGATGCAGACATAGAAGAACCGCCACGCACACGAATTGTAGCACCAGCTCCCGGAGCACCACCGTCAGTAATCACACTTACACCGGCAGCTTTACCAACCAACATATCAGTAGCAGATGTAACAGCACCTTTTACCATTTTATCTGCACTAATAGCCGTAACAGACCCAGTCAAATCATTCTTTTTGGCTGTACCGTAACCAATTACGACCACCTCGCCCAACAATTCCGCATCATCTTGTAATGTAATAATTACTGAAGGAGCAGCAGCTACTTCTTGCGTCTTGTATCCGATAAAAGACACGACCAACGTAGCTCCCTGAGGAACTGTCAATGTAAAATTACCATCAAGGTCAGTGATTGTACCATTCGTGGAATTTCCTTTTTCCACTACATTTGCGCCTATCACTCCTCCCAAAGCATCTTTTACATGCCCTTTCACGGTGATGTTCTGTGCATAAGCGCCTACAGACAAGAATAACCCTAACATTAGGGTAAGAATCGTTTGACAGATTCTAAGATTAACTTGCTTCATGCATTTAATAAATTAAAGTTAACAATATTAATTACCTATATATATTATTCGAAAAATAATTTTCGTACTTTCGCTTTCCAACGTCTTTCAAGTACCCAAAGCATGACGCAACAAAAATATGCTTTATTACTTTAGTAAAGTATAAAGAGAGTGTAAAATGTGGGAAACGAACAGTGCAAACGATTGCATGCGGTTGCACAAGATAGGGAAATCACTTGATATATCATAATACAGCGCTTCTCTCCACTCTACATGTGGCATTCTTGCACATAACATATATGTTTATTCTGCTGAAGTACAGAGATTTTCACCGCCTAACGGCCGTTAGGCGATTTGTTGATGGCCGTTGGTAGATTGCTTTACGGCCGTCAACAAATCGCTTTACGACCGTTAAGCACTACACAACATCAAGACAAAACAAAAGAAACACAAAGCTTTTACTGAAGAAATGCCATGCATGTATAAACCAAGCAACATACTTTCAAGATATGAATAACGTGTCTGCACAATATTAATATGCCATTAACACGATATTAACAAAATGGCCGACATGATATTAACTTGTTACATTACAATAAGTTAACATCATGTCGGCCCTAAAAACAGAGGTGGAAGCAAATTTTGCTTCCACCTTTTTCTGTTGCTTCCACCGCACCTCAAACACCGATGAACAAAGGGTTACAGAGCAGGTGTGGTAGAGTGGAAGCAAATAGTGCTATTTATTTCTCTGAAGTATAAAGTACCAGCTTTCCGGACTTCAATCCTTTAGCCCTTGCCTCAAACACAATCTCACCGGCTTGCTCGCCACTCTGCACAATAGCCGTCAGCTGACCGCTGAAAGCCGGCATCTTGGGCAGATGGAACAAATCGAGGCTGGTAGCATCTCCATTGGCAGCAGCGCGATATTTTCCGGCACCCTTCACCGAGAAGTTTACCATGCGGCTGTCTGCCGGACAAAGGTTACCGTCCTTATCCACGACACGGACTGTGATATATGCCAGGTCTTTGCCATCGGCAGACAAGCGGGTGCGGTCGGCAACCAGCTCCAGATGATGGGGCTTGCCAGCGGTACGAATCACCTTTTCTTCTGCAGGATTGCCGGAAGCATCATAAGCCACCACTTTCACTTCGCCCGGTTCATAAGGAACATCCATCCACATCAAGCGATAGCGACGCTGCAAAGCAAGGGAGTCCCGGCCTTCCAAAGCACGGCTTTCATCAGCAGTAAGTTTCCGTTGTTTGCCATAACTCTTTCCGTTGACGAACAGTTCGGCACTGGGATAGCTGGTGTAAACAAAAACCGGAGTATTCTCCCCTTCCCTGCCCGGCCACGTCCAGTGCGGAAGGACATGCAAGGTATTTGCCTGCTTGTTCCATAGGCTGCGGTACAGATAGAAACGGTCTTTGGGGAGGCTTGCCAAGTCTATGATACCGAAAACGGAGCTGTGGCTGGGCCAGGAATCCGTACTATAAGGAGAAGGCTCACCCAAATAATCAAAGCCCGTCCAGACGAACTGTCCGATTGTCCAGTCATAATCATCAGACAAAGCAAAATCCTCATCGGGAAGATTCGACCAGGAACAACACTCCACATCATAACCGGAGCACTGATGGTCATCATACATCACACTGGCACCCTTCTGTACGGGAAATTTATAGACACCACGAGAACTTACAGTGGAAGCCGTCTCCGAACCAAGCACAATATTCTGTGGAAGAGTCTCATAAGACTCCACATAACGGTGAGCCCGATAATTAAGACCGGGTACATCAATCATTGCCGCAAACCCGTTGGCAAGCACGCAAGTTACCTGGTCCATACCGCAAGTAACGGGGCGTGTAGGGTCTTCGCGATGGCAAATATCCTGCAGGAAAGAAGCCACTTTGTAGCCCTCGGGACTACATTGGGTAGGAACCTCATTTCCTATACTCCACATTACCACACAAGGATTGTTCCGATACTGATGCAGCATATTTACCATATCCTTTTCTGCCCATTCGTTGAAATAGCGGTGATAACCATTCTCACATTTGGCAATATCCCATTCATCGAAAGGTTCCAACATCATCATAAAGCCCATCTCGTCACAGAGTTCCACCAATTCGGGTGTAGGCATATTGTGGGAGGTACGGACTGCATCACATCCCATATCCTTCAATAATGTCAACTGACGGCGAAGAGCAGCCACATTGACAGCCGCACCCAACGGGCCCAAATCGTGGTGATTGCATACCCCCTGGAATTTACGGTGCTTACCATTCAGGAAGAATCCCTTATCAGCTATAATCTCAATGCTGCGGATACCAAAACGCGTGGTATATTCGTCAGTCTGTTTGCCATCTACATAAATCTTAGATACTGCCTTATATAAATAAGGTGTCTCAGGGGACCACAGAGACGGAGCATTTATCAGAAAATTCTGCTCAAATGGCTGTCCGTGATTAATTTTCCGGCTATTATCCTTACGGGCTACTATCTTACCGTCCGGCGCAATAATATCAGTAGAAATACGAACATCCGCATCACCGGCATTCCGTATTGTAGTACGCAGACGCACGGAAGCGTATTCATCAGAAACATGCGGTGTGGTGAGCTGTGTACCCCAAACCGGAACATGAACACGTTCCGTAGTAACCAGGTGGACATTGCGATACAATCCCGCCCCCGGATACCAACGGGAGGACTGGGGTCTGTTTTCCAGACGGACAGCCAGCACATTGTTTTTACCGTCGGCATTCAGCAAACCGGTAACATCGCAATGAAAAGAGTTATATCCGAAAGGCCAGAAACAAGCTTCTTTCCCATTGACATAGACCCGAGCCTCACTCATTGCACCATCGAAAACCAGAGTGACCTGCTTGTCGGCAGGAGCATCAAAAGCCGTACGATACCAACCGACACCCACATAAGGCAACCCTCCGGTACGCCCGGTCTTTACGGAAGCTTGTTTTTCAAGGTCTTGCGTAACCGCTACCTCCTGCAAATCGTTGTTGCGGTCGAACGGACCAAAGATGGCCCAATCATGAGGAATGGTCACTGTTTCCCACTTACTGTCGTCGAAATTTGTTTGTGTTGCTTCGGGAACATCTCCCTTGGTGAACTTCCAGTTCTTTTCCAACAATGCTTCTGTACGCTGCGCCATTGCCGCCAAGGCAAAAAAAGCGCAGCAGGAAAAGATAAGTATTGTCTTTCTCATTCTTCTTTAAAAGATTTTGTTAATATAATTATTTAAAAGCATCCATTATCACAGTGGGGCGGCCGTCTTCAGTGAATGCCCCCAGCCGATATTGGTTCGGCCTGCATTCCGGTTCCCAGTAGAACAC
>OOBN01001858.1_pt1 | contig 14238 bp, 10 predicted proteins | sample 1671091 | NCBI WGS metagenome assembly OOBN01 (sample SAMN06348121, study PRJEB24527) | human gut metagenome | biome: human gut; feature: ankylosing spondylitis patient; material: feces | host: Homo sapiens | place: China | collected 2015-10 | reverse complement strand
CGCATCACGCTGGATGACGCCGTGGCCGCGGACGAGACCTTTACCATCCTGATGGGCGAGAAGGTGGAGCCCCGGAAGGAATTTATCGAGCGCAACGCCCAATACGCGGTCAATCTTGACTATTGATCCGTAGGGCGGCTGCCCTCGGCCGCCCGTCCGATCAGATATGCCTTTGCGGGCCGGCGAGGGCGCCGGCCCCTACAAAAAGGAGATACGATACATGAGCAAAAAGCCCCAATACGATCCTGAGGAGATCCGGTACCCCGAACAGAAGATCGTGGAGTCACCGCTGGTCCCCGAGATGGAGAAATCCTACATTGAGTACGCCATGAGCGTCATCGTGGGCCGGGCTCTCCCTGACGTGCGGGATGGCCTGAAGCCCGTCCATCGCCGGATCCTCTACGCCATGTACGAGGATGGCCTCACGGTGGACAAACCCTTCAAAAAGTCCGCCACCTGCGTGGGCGACGTGCTGGGCCGGTACCATCCCCACGGCGACGCCAGCGTCTATGACGCTCTGGTCCGCCTGGCTCAGGATTTCTCCATGCGCTATCCCCTGGTGGACGGCCACGGCAACTTCGGGTCCGTGGATGGCGATCCCCCGGCGGCCTACCGGTACACGGAGGCCCGGATGTCCCGGCTCTCCGACGAGATGCTGCGGGATATTGAAAAGGACACTGTGGACTGGGACCCCAACTTCGACGAGACCCGCAAGGAGCCCCGTGTCCTGCCCTCCCGGTTTCCCAATCTGCTGGTGAACGGCTCCAGCGGCATCGCGGTGGGCATGGCCACCAATATCCCGCCCCACAACCTGCGGGAGGTGATCGGCGCCTGCATCTGCGTGCTGGACAATCCGGAGGCTCAGCTCAGTGATCTGATGCAGTACGTCAAGGGGCCGGACTTCCCCACCCGGGGCATCATCATGGGTCGCAGCGGCATCCGGCAGGCCTATGCCACCGGCCGGGGCCGGGTGGTGATCCGGGCCCGGCATGAGTTTGAGGAGTTCGGCAAGGACCGCACGCGCATTGTCATCACCGAGATCCCCTACCAGGTCAACAAGCGTATGCTCATCAAGAGCATGGCCGACCAGGTGGAAGACAAGCGTCTGGACGGCATCTCCGACATCCGGGACGAGTCCGACCGGGACGGAATGCGCATCGTCATCGAGCTGAAGCGGGACGCCAACCCCCAGGTGGTGCTGAACCGCCTGTTCGCCCAGACCCAGCTGCAGACCAGCTTTGCCATCAACATGCTGGCCCTGGTGAATAACCAGTCTCAGCCCAAGATCCTCTCCCTGCGCCACATCATTGACGAGTATCTGGCCTTCCAGGAGGAGGTCATTATCCGCCGCACCAAGTACGACCTGCGCAAGGCCCAGGAGCGGGCCCACCTGCTGGAGGGTCTGCTGGTGGCTCAGGACAACATCGACGAGGTTATCAAAATCATCCGCAGCAGCTACGACAACGCCAAGGAGAACCTGATGTCCCGCTTCGGTCTGGACGATATCCAGGCCCAGGCCATTCTGGATATGCGGCTGAAAGCCCTTCAGGGCCTGGACCGGGAGAAGCTGGAGGCGGAGTACAAGGAGCTGGAGGAAAAGATCGCCTACTTCAACCAGCTGCTCTCCTCCGACGAGCTGCTGCGCAAGGTGCTGAAGGAGGAGCTCCAGGCCATCTCCGACAAATTCGGCGATGACCGGGTCACGGAGATCCAGGATGTGGAGGATGAGATCGACATCGAGGACCTGATCGAGGAGGAGCAGTGTGTCTTCACCCTGACCCAGGCGGGCTACATCAAGCGGACACCTGCCAGCGAGTACACCGCCCAGTCCAAGGGCGGCATGGGCAAGAAGGGCATCACCACCCGGGAGGAGGACTACGTGGTGGATGTGTTTACTGCCTCCACCCACGACTATATCCTCTTCTTCACCGACACCGGCAAGGTCTACCGGAAGAAGGGGTATCAAATCCCCGAGTCCGGCAAGGCTGCCAAGGGGACCAACATCGTCAACATCCTTCAGGTGGAGCAGGGCGAGCGGATCCAAGCCATGATCCATACCCGGTCCATTGAGGACGACGGCCGCTTCCTCTTCATGGTTACCCGGAACGGCACGGTGAAGCGCCTGCCGGCCAATACTCTGAAGAATCTGCGGAACAACGGCATCCGTGCCCTGCGGATGGAGGAGGGTGACCAGCTGATCGCTGTCCGGGAGACTGACGGCAGCCAGAAGATCCTCATCGCCACCCATGACGGTATGGCAGTCTGCTTTGACGAGAACGATGTGCGGCCCATGGGCCGGGACGCCGTGGGTGTGCGGGGTATCCGCCTGCGCCAGGGCGATTACGTGGTGGGCGCCGCCCGTGCCAAGGTCAATCATGCGGTGCTGGCCATCACGGAAAACGGCTACGGCAAGCAGACGCCGGTGGAGGACTATCGGATCACCAACCGGGGCGGCCTCGGCATCAAGAACTACATGGTGACGGACAAGACCGGCCCCGTGGTGGGCATCAAGGTGGTGGACGGCACGGAGGACCTGTTGCTGGTGACCCAGGCAGGCATTCTGATCCGCACCCCGGTGGACAGCATCCGCACCGCGGGCCGGGCCACTCAGGGCGTCATCGTCATGCGGTTCAAGGAGGAGGGGGATCACGTGATCTCCCTGGCGCTCACAGACCATGAGGAGGGCAGCGCCGAGGCCGAGGAATAAGACCGTCCGGAGCCGGGGCGAAAACGCTTCTGCCGGAATGTTTATCAGAACACAGGGGGAGCTGTTCCCGAGGAGACGGCTCCCCCATTCAAAACCATCTTCCAAAAGGATTTCATGATGAAAACAGTCACCATCTACACCGACGGCGCCTGCTCCGGCAATCCGGGCCCCGGCGGCTGGGGCGCGATTTTGATGTACGGCCCCCACAGCCGGGAGCTCTCCGGCGGAGAGGCCGCCACCACCAACAACCGCATGGAGCTCACCGCCGTGATCCAAGCACTGTCCCTGCTGAAGGAGCCCTGCATCGTGGACCTCTGGTCCGATTCCAAATATGTGATCGACGGGCTGGAGAAGGGCTGGGCCAAAGGCTGGAAGGCTAGGGGCTGGAAAAAAGCTGACAAGAAGCCCGCCCTGAATCCGGATCTCTGGGACAGGCTGCTGGCCCTGACAGAGGTTCATTCCATCCGTTACCATTGGGTCAAGGGCCACGCGGAGAATGCGTACAACAACCGCTGTGATGAGCTGGCGGTGGCGGAGAGCCAGAAATACAAGTAGTATGTCTTCTGTACCCCGCAGAACGGGGCAGGCGCCGTACAAGCGGTTCGACGACGGCAAAGCCACGGCGGAGTCGGAATTTCCTCCCGCCGGGCAAATCAAAAAAATAGGTCCCCCACCGGCTCTGCCGGGCGAGGGACCATGCGGAGAGCGCATACAGCAACCACTGTGATGAGCTGGTGGCGGCCGGAGATCCTGATAGCCCCCGCTTCCTTCTCATGGGGAGAAAAAGTGAGAGAAACAGACCTATCTTCCAAAAAAAGACAAGTTTTTCTAAATTTTTCCGCTGTTTACGAAAACAGAAAAAAACATTCACAATCTGTTCATAAGAAAAACATAATTTAGAAAAAATTTTCGGATATCTTTATAATCAAGCAAAGGGTCCTCCCAAACCCGATGCGTTTTCTCCCTCCTAAAAACACACACAGCACAAAGGACCGCCACATGGCGGTCCTTTGTGTGTTTACGGCTGGATCAGCTCCTTGCTGAGATGGACGATGAAGTCCTGCACATTGGTGACGATGCCCCGGGCGGAGAGGCTTCCCCGGTCACTGAGTTTGTTCACGGCAAATTCTGAGATATCCACGCAGTAGAAATACACCTGCCGCACGGTTCCGTCTGCCAGCACCCGGTAGGAGGGGGTCATGTTTCCGGCGGCGATGGTGTGAAGGGCAGTGGCCATGCAGATCACCGTGGTGGCGGAGCGGATCTCTGCCCGCATGGCGTCCTGAGCGGCATAGACGTCTGCCAGCACCGGCGGCAGAGGCCCGTCGTCCCGGATGGAGCCCGCCAGTATGTACGGGACGCCGTGCCGTTCGCAGGTGTGCAGAATGCCGTTTTCGATCTGCTCCGCTTTCAGAAAGGCGGGAATCGATCCGTGGAGCCGCACCCGGTTGATGGTGTCCAGATGGTTGTAGTGCCCGTTGGGCTGACTTTCCTGCGTGTAGATGTTCTGCCCCAGAGCAGTGTTGAGGTAGGCTGCCTCCAGATCATGGGTGGCCAGCGCGTTGCCCGCCAGCACGGCATGGACAAAGCCGCCTGCGATGAGCCGGGAGAAGGCGTTGCGTGCGTCGTGGTCAAAGGCGAAGGCGGGCCCCATCACCCAGACCACCTTGCCGTGGTCCCGTTCGTGGCGCAGCAGTTCATAGAGCTCGTCATAGTCCCGGGAAAAGGCGGTCTCCCGGGAGCGGCCCTGCCGGAAGGCAAACACATCTCTGGCAACCCGGCGCTCCCGGAAGCCGTCCGGGTGGACGAGGATCCCCTCCTCTCCCTGTTCTGTGCGGCCGACGGCCACCAGATCTCCCTGCCGCAGGCGGCGGAATTCCCGGACGTCGATGCGGCCCCGATCCCACACGGCCACGCAGTCCATCCGGCTCTCCCGGGCCAGATGCCACTGCCCTGCGATTTTGAAGTATTCCGGAAAGATGCTCATGGCGTGGAAATTCTCCGGCGCCACGCCGTCCCGGGGCGCCGGGCGAAAGACGGCGTCCGGTGCGTTTTCCAGTGCGGGTGTGGAAAAGACCGGCGGAAAATAGGGGCGCAGCTGAAACGGCATAATGGCGTTCCTCCTTTGAAAGATGGTGCCGCTGTTCCACCCGGATGCAGAGAAGAAAAGCCCGGGGACCGCTCCTCGCAATACCTGCGGAGCAGTCTCCAGGCCCATCGGCATTCCCATCCGGCAAGAGGGCGCGGGAGGTTTGATTGCATTCAGAATATCAGAATGCCGCCAAAAAAACAAGGCCCTTTCTTGTAAATCCGGGCCGTCGGGTGTAGAATATCCAACATACAGGTTTTTCCTTCAAGGAGGCTTTTCAACATGAGAGACGGTTTTATCTCCGTGGCCGCAGGCACCCCCAAAATCCGGGTGGCGGACTGCCGCTATAACGCGGAACAAATTTTTACCCTGATGCGGGAGGCGGACAAGCAGGGGGTGAAGGTGCTGGCTCTTCCGGAACTGTGCCTCACCGGCTACACCTGCGGAGATCTGTTCCTGCAGGACACGCTGCTCCGGGGCGCCGAGGAGGGCCTTCAGACCATCCTGGAGGCTACAAGAAATCTGGAGATCGTGACGGCCCTTGGCCTGCCCGTGTGGGACAAATGGGACAACAAATTGTATAACTGTGCGGCTATTATACAAAAAGGAGAGATTTTGGGGCTGATTCCCAAGGTCTATCTGCCCAATTATGGGGAGTTTTATGAGCAGCGGTGGTTTGCATCCGGCAGCGGCGTGGAGCACGGGATTGAGCTGTGCGGGCAGCATGTGAGTCTCTGTACGAACCAGACCTTTGCCTGCGACACCATGCCCAACTTGGTGATCGGCGTGGAGATCTGCGAGGATCTGTGGGCCCCGGCGCCGCCCTCCGTGGAGCTGGCCCGGAAGGGCGCCACCGTGATTCTGAACCTCTCCGCATCCAATGAGCTGGTGGGCAAGGCGGACTACCGCCGCTCCCTGGTGACAGGCCAGTCCGCCCGGCTGATGTGCGGTTATGTGTACGCGGATGCCGGAGAGGGAGAGTCCACCACCGATGTGGTGTTCACCGGCCACAATATGATCGCGGAAAACGGTACCCTGCTGGCGGAGCGGCGGTTTGCCACCGGACTCACCGTCAGCGAGATCGATGTGGACCGGCTGATCCATGACCGCCGCCGGACCAACACCTTCACCTTCGGCAAGGAGCCGCCGGAGATCTGGCGGTGCGGCTTCACGTTGCCGGTGGAGGAGACCCGGCTCACCCGGTACGTCTCCCCATCTCCTTTCGTGCCGGAGGATGCCGCGGGCCGGGCGGAGCGGTGTGAGGAGATCCTGCGGATCGCCTCCCTGGGTCTGAAGAAGCGGCTGGAGCACACCGGCGCCAAGACGGCGGTGGTGGGCCTCTCCGGCGGGCTGGACTCCACCCTGGCCCTGCTGGTCACGGCCCTGGCCATGGGGATGCTGAATCGGCCCGCCAGCGACATCGTGGCCGTCACCATGCCCTGCTTCGGCACCACTGCCCGGACGAAGTCCAATGCGGAGCTGCTGGCGGAGCGGATGGGTGCCACGCTGAAGATCATTGACATCTCCCAGGCGGTGCGGCGACATTTTACCGACATCGGACAGAACATGGAGAACCATGACGTCACCTTTGAAAACGGCCAGGCCCGGGAGCGGACCCAGGTCCTGATGGACATTGCAAACCAGACCGGCGGCCTGGTGATCGGCACGGGAGATCTCAGTGAGTTGGCCCTGGGCTGGTGCACCTACAATGGCGACCACATGAGCAACTACGCCGTCAACTGCTCCATCCCCAAGACCCTGGTGCGGCATCTGGTGGCCTATCTGGCCCGGGACAACGCGGAGAAGGACGAGGCCCTCCATGACGTGCTGGAGGATATTCTGGACACCCCTGTCTCCCCGGAGCTGCTGCCCGCTGTCCAAGGGGAGATCAGCCAGCGGACCGAGGATCTGGTGGGGCCCTATGAGCTCCACGACTTCTTCCTGTACTACATGCTCCGCTGGGGCTTCCCGCCCCGGAAGATCTACCGTCTGGCGCTGTATGCCCTGGGGAAGACCTACACCCCGGATGTGATCCTGAAGTGGCTGAAGACCTTCTACCGCCGCTTCTTCTCTCAGCAGTTCAAGCGCAGCTGTCTGCCGGACGGCCCCAAGGTAGGTTCTGCGGCACTCTCCCCCCGCGGCGACTGGCGGATGCCGAGCGATGCTTCCGCGGCACTGTGGCAGGCAGAACTGGAGACACTGGAGTCAGTGCATTTTTAACAGTATGTGGAAAGCGGACCAGGGCGACGGCTATACAGCCGGCGCTCTGGTCTTTCTATGCGTATACAGATAAACACGGACAGGCAGCATGAACTTTCGCAGTTCTTGACAGATTCTCCCCCCTCCCATTAAAATAGAAGAAAAATTGTTTGAAAACGGAAAGGAAGCACACGATGGAAGAATCTCTAGAACATATCCGGGAGAGCGCGGAGACACGAATGAGGAAGAATGCCTTCATGCTCCATAATTATATCGAGCTGGAACGCGTGGAAAAAGACCGGGCGGTCTTCAAGCTGGACATCCGCCCGGAGAGCTGCAACCCCTATGGGCTGATTCATGGCGGCGCCATCTACACCCTGGCGGACAACGCCACCGGCGCGGCGGCCCACAGCGACGGGCGGTATTACGTCACACAGACCAGCGCGCTCCACTTCCTGCGCAACCAGGCCACAGGGACGGTGCGGGCCTCTGCTTGGGTCCGGCACCGTGGAAAGTCCACGGTGCTCACCGCTGTGGACATCACCGGAGAGGGCGGCAGGCTGCTGGCCACGGGGGAGTTCACCTTCTTCTGTGTAGACAAGGCGCTGATGGACCAGAAGGCGGCCGCTGAGCAGAAATAAGAGAGATGCGGGAGAGGGCGAACCCCTCTCCCCTTTTCCCCAAATACTGTGGAAAACCGGGCTGTCATATCTCCGCCCGCCGCCGCATAAGGTTGTCCCAGAGGTGAGGCGATATGAAGAGGCCGGTTTTTCCAGGCCCGTTCAGAAGAGGGCTCCGGCGGCTGGGCGCAGCCGGGCTGGCGGCCGGGACCCTTTGGGCGGTTGTGGTCACCGCCGGAAGCGACAGCGCGTCTGCAGCCTGGGCGGCCCTGCGGGCGGCGTCTCCGCTGGCGGCGCTGAAATGGGAGCTGGGGGACCTGTGGGCGGACGATGACCTCTCCCCCGCCGCGGTGATGACGTTGGGAGAGTCTCCCCTGCTGTTGTCCGCCCGGGCGGCTGTGGCGGAGCTGTGGTCCACCGAGCGGACGGAGGAATCCGGTGCGGACGGCCGGGAGGAGACTGTCACGGAGCCGGTGGAGGAGACGCCGCTGGAGACCACGGGAGAGACGGACAACGGCGTTCCGGCCAGAACACTGGTGCCTACGGACCCCAGCGGCTATACGGTCTGCGGCCGGTCCTACATCTCCAACAGCACGGACCACGCCCTCACCGTCACGGAGCTGTCGGAGCCCTTTGACGCCCGGCTCGCCGATGGGGAGCCTCAGATTCTGATCCTCCACACCCACGGCAGCGAGGCCTACACCCCACCCCCGGGCACGGACATCGTCTGGTCCGGCAACTACCGCACTACGGACTCCCGCTACAACGTGGTGGGGGTGGGAGACGAGATGGCGGAGGTGTTTACCGCCGCCGGGATCTCCGTCCTCCATGACCGGACACTGTACGACTACTCGTCGTACAACGACGCCTATAACAACGCCCTGGCGGCCATTGAGACCTATCTGGCGGAATACCCCTCCATCCGCTTCATCCTGGATGTCCACCGGGACGCCATCGGCGACGCGGAGGGCAATCAGTACAAGGTGATCTCGGAGATCGACGGGGTGGGCACCTCCGCCCAGATGACTCTGGTGATGGGCAGCGACGGCAGCGGCCTGGCTCATGAGCACTGGATGGAGAATCTGAAACTGGCGGTGGCCCTTCAGGACAATATCTTGCAAAGCTATCCCACCCTGATGCGGCCGATCCTGCTGCGGAATTCCCGCTATAACCAGCACGCCACCACCGGCTCCTTGCTGGTAGAGGTAGGGGCCGCCGGCAACTCTCCGGAGGAGGCCGCCCTGGCGGGCCGCCTGTTCGCCCAGCAGATGGCGGACTATCTCATTGATCTGGGCAAGTGACAGAGGCGGTCCTGCGGAGAGCAGGCCATCCGGCCCCGGTCCGACGGCAAAAGCCCCGTCCGAACGGACGGGGCTTTTTGCTTTGAAGGCTCAGGGCTCCTCCGCCAGGGGGAAGGACACCACAGCGGTGAACAAGTCCGCCAGCGTCTCCACGTGGAAATCTCCGCCGCAGGCCTCGGTAAAGGAGCTGGCGATGGAAAGGCCCAAGCCGCTGCCGCCATCGGTACGGCTGGCGTCGCCCCGGACGAACCGGGCCGTCAGGTCCACGCCTGTGGGCAGCTCCTCCCGGGAGGTGTTGCGCAGGCTGGCCTCCGCCCTGCCCACCTCGGTCTTTAAGGAGAGGTAGACCCGGCTTCCCGCCAGGGCATATTTCAGGGCGTTGTCGATGAGGTTCTGGAACACCCGGTACAGCCGCCGGCCGTCAGCCGTGATCATCACCGGTATCTCCGGCAGCTCCATCCGGAAGGTCAGCCCGCTTTGGGAGATAGGCCCCTCCAGGTCCGCCAGGGTCTGCCGCAGGAGCTTGGCAAAATCCAGCCGCTCCAAGTGGACCGGCAGCTGGCCGGAGGCGGCCTTGCTGACCTCGAACACATCCTGGACCATCACTGCCAGCCGTCGGGCCTTCTCGTCGATGATCCGGGCGTAGTCCGCTGCGGCCCCCTCCAGGGGCTCCTGCCGCAGCAGTTCCGCATAGGAGAGCACGGAGGTCAGGGGCGTTTTCAGGTCGTGGGACACGTTGGAGATCAGCTCTACCTTCATCCGTTCGCTGCGGGTCTGCTCTGCCAGGGCCCGGTGCAGGCCCGCCTGGATGTCGTTCAGCTGCTCCGCGGTCTGATGCAGGTCTGCGTCCGCCGGCAGGTCCAGGGGCGTTTCCAGATCCCCGTCCCGGATGGCCGTCACTTGGTCCGCCAGCAGGCCGATATCCCGGACCAGGGTCCAGTCCCGCCGGATCCAGAAGATTTCCAGGACCCCTATCAGCGCAAAGGCGGGAACAAAAACGCAGATCACAGTCAGAGAAGAGTTCCAAAGCATTTCATACACAGGGACACAGCAGAGAACAGCTGTAAGCATGATGGACCACAGTGCAAGGTTCCGCACCAGAGACCGCCGCCGGAGCCGCTTCTGCACCGGCAGCTTCAAGTCTCTTGCCAAGAATGCGTTTTTCAGCCCCCTCAACAGACTCCGCCGCTGCTCCCTTTCCGTGTTTTTCCGGGTGATGTGCCGCAGCCACAGCGCCCACACCAGCGCCAGCAGCGCCGGGGCATTGGCGGGCAGCAGCGCCGCCAGCCGCAGGGCGTCCGTCATGGTCGGACCCACCCAGCCGTAATACCAGAATTCAAAGGGAGAGTAGCCGCCGAATCCTGTGGAGAACACCATGGAGAGGACTGCCAGGGCAGCCGCCAGCCACCAGATCTCCCCGGGCACGCAGCGAGTGAGAGCGGCCAGCTTTTTCTCCGCCCTCCGCCGTTCCGCCCGCAGGAAGTGGGCGGCGATCAGGCATACGGCTCCAGCTGCGCACAGCACCGCCCGCAGCAGGTAGAATCCCTGCATCTCCCGAATGTGCTGATATAAGCCGTAAAAATCATCGTAGAAGCGGGTTTGTCCGCCGCTGTTCAGCTGGAGATAAGGCACCGGCTCCTCCCGGACGGCCATGTAGACGGTCACATCCGCCGCGTCCTCCCCGGCCGTGAAATTCTCATAGCCGGGGACGTCCCACAGGGAATCCTCTGTAAAAAATCCATCGCCGTAAACGTCCACTGGCTCTCCATCCTTGGTGATGGTGACTGTACCGTTCTGGAAGGTCAGCAGAAAGTTGTAGCCCTCCGGCACGGCCCAGCTGGAGGAGAGGATCATAGTCGCTGGAGCATTGCTGTAATAGGAGTCCTCCCCCGATCCCTGGACCCGGTAGAGGAGATTCTTGTCCTCTGCATAGGAGGCGTCTGGCGCCTCCTCTTTCGGGGTTGCTATATCTTCTGTGGCAGTGTCCGTGGATCCCCACTCGTACCAGGTGATGCCAGCACTGGACACGACGTAGGTATCCCCGGAAGCAGTATCCCACCACTCCAGGTCGCTGCCAGTGGCCATAGCCAGAAAGGCCCGCAGCCGTTGGGCCACCTCCTGCCGGAAGGCTGGGGTCTCCTGCCAGTCTGTACTCCACCATCCGCTGCCGAAGGAGCCGCTGTCGACCCCGCTGGCCAGGCGGCCCGCCATCTGTCCCAGACTCCCCAGCACCAGGCTCACGCCCAGTACCAGGGCCGCCAGTCCGGCCGCCGCCCGCAGCCTGCCGCAGGTCTTTCCGGAGACGCGGACCTTCGCCACGCCCGGGGCGTCCTCCACCCCCTTCAGAGCCTCCCGGACCTCCCCGGCCACAAGTTGTTCCAGACCTTCGTTAGGTCCCGTGCTGTTCCATTTTGTATCCAATGCCCCACACCACCTTGATGTAATCTGGCTCCTTGGGATTGAGCTCGATTTTTTCCCGAATGCGCCGGATGTGGACCATCACCGTGTTTTCGCAGGCGTAGGCCGCCTCCCCGTCCCACACCCGGCGGTAGATCTCCTCCGCCGGGAAGATGCGGCCGGGGTTACGCATCAGCAGGTCCACGATCTTTGTCTCCGTGGCGGTGAGCTTCACCGCTTCCCCATCCGCCCGCAGTTCCCGGCGGTCCGGGTCGTAGGTGAGGCGCCCGTTGACGATGAGGCCCTGCCGCTCCTCCGCGTGGACGTCCCCCAGCAGGGTGTACCGCCGCAGCTGGCTCCGGACTCTGGCCGCCAGCTCCTGGGGGTTGAAGGGCTTGGTCACATAGTCGTCCGCCCCCATGGAGAGGCCCAGGATCTTGTCCGTGTCCTCACTTTTGGCGGAGAGGACGATCACCGGCAGGTTCCGCTTTTCCCGGATCCGCAGCAGAGCGGACAGCCCGTCCAGCTTGGGCATCATCACGTCGATGAGGATCAGCCGCACCGCCGGGTCCAGGGCCAGATCCAGAGCCTCCATACCGTCATAGGCCCGCAGGACCCGGTAGCCCTCCCGCTCCAGGGTGATGGCGATGGCCCCCACGATCTCCGGATCGTCGTCTACCACCAGAATGCACGCGTTCATCTCGATCCCTCCTTGAGCTGATTGTAGCATACCGGGGAATTCTTACAAACACCCGGAGAAATTTCTTACAGATTTCTTACGGTTTCAAGCGGCACAAAAAAAGGGCCCTCCCGGGAAGGAAAGCCCTTCTTTTCAATGGCTCACTTTTTCAGCGGCATGGAGAAGAGGAACCGGGTGGAGGCCTGGTCGCTCTCGGCCTTCAGAGTTCCCTTGTGCTCCGTCGCAATGGAGGCGGCGATGGGCAGCCCCAGGCCGAAGCCGGACTGCTCCCCCCGGGAGGCGTCCGCCCGGTAGAATCGCTCGAACAGGCGGCCCAGCTGGTCCGGTGGGATGGGATCGCCGGGGTTGGATACCAGCAGACGGGCCTGCCGGTCTGTGCGCCGCAGGGTCAGGCTGATGGTACCCCCCGCCTGCCCATACTTGATGGCGTTGTCCAGCAGGACGCCGATCAGCTGGCGCAGTTTGTCGGCGTCGCCGGTGACGGTCACGTCGGGGGTGATGTCGCTCTCCAGGGGCTTTCCCGCCTCAAAGGCCACCGGCTCAAAGGCCAGTACGCAGTCCGTGGCCAGGTCGGAGAGCGAGACCTCCCCCATCACCGCCGTGGGAACCGCATTGTCCGCCCGGGCCAGGGTCAGCATCTCCTCCACCAGGGACTTCATCTGTCCGGCCTCGGAGCGGATGTTGTCCGCCCACCGGGCCGGGCGGTCCTCCAGCGGCGCCGCCTCCAGCAGTTCCGCATTGGAGAGGATCACGGTCAGCGGCGTCTTCAGCTCGTGAGAGGCGTCGGAAAGGAACTGCCGCTGCTGCTGCCAGGCCTTTGCCACCGGGCGGGTGGCCCACCGGGCCAGCAGGATGGAGACGCCCAGAAGCAGCAACAGCGCCGCCAGACCGATTTGCAGATAGGAGCCCATGATCTCCTGCAATGTGGCCTGCTCCATGGACATGTCCACAAAGGCGATGCGCTCGTATAGTCCATAGTCCCGGCGCAGATACCGCAGGCCGTAGCTGTGGATAGTGCCCTCCGGCCGGTTCTGCTGGAGACAGTCGGTAAGAATGGTCTGCAGCTCCTGTGTGTCCTGCAGATTGGAATAGGTCCCGCCTGTGACAAAGGCCTCGTAGATTCCGCTGCGGTCCCAGAGATTCACCGTGAAATAGGGCAGCAGAACGTCTTCCCCGCCCCGGTTGAGCCCCAGATCCGGCCGGCCGCTGGGAGTGTCGTCCTCCATGACCCGCTGGAGCACCTGATGGCTGATGACCTCGATGTTCTGCTTGGCGGAGAAAAACACAGCCGTGAATACCACGCCCAGTACCGCGGTCACCAGAATCATGCACATGGCCACGAATTTGATCTGCAATTTTCGGATCATGGGAGGATCGCCCCCTTCCTGTCGAAAACTCTGTGGAAAAGTGGAAAAATGTGGACTTTGTGGAAAACTACGCCTCCTCAGGCGCTTCCAGGCAGTAGCCCACCATGCGGATCGTGCGGATCTTCACCTGGGAGTGGAGATGGTCCAGCTTCTTCCGCAGGAAGGAGATGTAGACCTCCACATTGTTGTCCTCTGCGTCGGACTCATAGCCCCAGACCTTCAGCAGCAGCTTCTCCTTGGTGATGACCAGCTTCTGGTTCAGCATCAGCATCTCCATCATGTCGAACTCCTTCCGGCTGAGCCGCACGGAGCGCTCGCCGCAGGAGAGGGTGAAGGAGGTCTTCTCCAGCCGCAGGTCTCCGTATTTCAGGGCATCAGTCTGCCGCAGCTCCGGCTGGCGGCGGGTCAGGGCCCGGATGCAGGCCAGCAGCTCCTTGGGCTCAAAGGGCTTGGTGAGATAGTAGTCCGCACCGGAGTCCAGCCCGTTCACCCGGTCCGTCAGCTCGGACCGGGCCGTGAGCATCAGCACCGGCGTGGTGCTGCCCTCCGCCCGCAGGCGGCGCAGCACGGTGAAGCCGTCCAGCTTGGGCAGCATCACGTCCAGCAGGACCAGGTCGAACGCCTCCTGCTGAAAGAGGCTCACCGCCTCAATGCCGTCCCCCGCCGTTGCCGTCTCATAGCCCGCGTCGCCCAGGTAGGCCTCCAGCAGCTCCTGGATGTCCTGCTCGTCCTCCACAATCAAAATGCGTTTCACTGCGAATCACTCCCGAAACAGATGATAGCACATAATTGTGAATTTTGTATGGAGAAGGTTTCCCGCGCTGCGGCCAGAAAATACCGCTGTCCCCCTTTTCTTCT
>OOBN01001857.1_pt1 | contig 14243 bp, 17 predicted proteins | sample 1671091 | NCBI WGS metagenome assembly OOBN01 (sample SAMN06348121, study PRJEB24527) | human gut metagenome | biome: human gut; feature: ankylosing spondylitis patient; material: feces | host: Homo sapiens | place: China | collected 2015-10 | reverse complement strand
GCCTGGTTCTGTCCGCTGCAATCTGCGCCTTCGTCTGCGGCGTTACCGAGCCCTTTGAGTTCGGCTTCATGTTCCTGTGCTTCCCCCTGTACATTGTGTACTCTGCCCTGTACGGCATCTTCACCATCATCACCTACTACTCCGGTTTCCGTGCTGGCTTCTGCTTCTCCGCAGGTGCCACCGACCTGGTGTTCTCCGCTTCCCTGCCTGCAGCTGCTAAGACTTGGATGATCATTCCTCTGGGCATCGCAGCATTCCTGGTGTTCTACTTCGTGTTCTACTTCGCCATCACCAAGTTCGACCTGAAGACTCCCGGCCGTGAGGATGACGACGAAGAGGCTGAGAAGAAGGTCGTTCTGGCCAACAACAACTACACCGAAGTCGCTTCTGCTGTTCTGGCTGCTGTCGGCGGCAAGGAGAACGTGAAGGAAGTTGGCTACTGTGCAACCCGCCTGCGCTTTGAGGTGCTCGACAACGCTAAGGTTGACGAGAAGGCTGTCAAGGCTGCCGGTGCTGCCGGTGTCATCCGTCCCAGCAAGAACGCTTGCCAGGTCATCATCGGCACCAAGGTTCAGTTCGTCTACGACGAGCTGAAGAAGATGCTGTAACTGGCACTTCGGTAAAACAAAACAGGCGCGGAGGGCTGGTTGCCTCCGCATGACACCGCCGGGGGCGGGCGCAGAAAGCGCCCGTTCCCGGCGGCTTTTTTGTTCACACAAACTGCTTTTCTTCCAAAATGGAACGTGCTATACTGAAAAAAACGCTCCGCCCGCTCCGGCCGCTGTGCACCGGTGGAAGCGGGCGGGCCGCTGACGAAAAACGAGGTGTTTTGTATGATCCTTCAGAATGCACTGGTTTATACGCCGCGCCACACCTTTGAGCGCGGTACGCTGTTCATCCGCAACGGGCGCATCGTGCCCTTTGCCGCCCCGGAAGCGGGCGAAGAGGTGATCGACGCCGAGGGCCTGTATGCCCTGCCGGGTCTGGTGGACATCCACTTCCACGGGGCCATGGGCAAGGACTTCTGCGACGGCACCGAGGAGGCCATCCAGACGCTGGCCGATTTTGAGGCCAGCAAGGGCGTGCTGGCCATCTGCCCCGCCACCATGACCTACCCGGAAGAGTTTTTGAACCATGTGATGGACGCCGCCGCCGCCCACAAAAACGGCAAGGGCGCCGATCTGGTGGGCATCAACATGGAAGGCCCCTTCATCAGCCCCAAGAAGGTGGGTGCCCAGAACCCGGAGTATGTGCAGGGTGCTGACGCGGGGATGTTCCGCCGCCTGCAGAAGCGTGCGGGCGGCCTGATCAAGCTGGTGGACGTGGCCCCCGAAGAGCCGGGCAACCTGGATTTCATCAAGGAATGCCACAATGAGGTGCGCATCTCCATTGCCCACACCTGCACCGACTACGATACCGCCGTCAAGGCTTTTGAGGCCGGTGCCACCCACATGACCCATCTGTACAACGCCATGCCCGGCATCACCCACCGTGCCCCCGGCCCCATCATTGCGGCACTGGAGCACGGCGCAGAGGTGGAGCTCATCACCGACAACGTGCACATCCACCCGGCCATGGTGCGGTTCACCTTCAACACCTTCGGGGCCGACCATGTGTGCCTGATCGCCGACAGCATGATGGCCTGCGGCCTGCCGGACGGCCAGTACAGTCTGGGCGGACAGGCTGTCACGGTCAAGGGCCCGCGCGCTACCCTGACCGAGCAGCCCGGTACCATTGCCGGCAGCAACACCTGCCTGTACGACTGCATGAAGCGTGCCGTGCTGGAGATGAACGTGCCGCTGGAGAGCGCCGTGCGCGCCGCCAGCGAGAACCCGGCCCGGAGCATCGGCGTGGACAACGACTACGGCAGCCTGGCCGCCGGCCGTTACGGCAATGTGATCCTGGCCGACAAGGAACTGAACATCAAGGCCGTGATCCAGAAAGGGACCCGCATCGTATGAACAAGACCTTTACCTGGCGGCTGCTGACCCCCGGCGAGCTGACCGACGTGTATCTGCAGGAAATGCGCCGCGACTTTCCCGCCGGGGAGCTCAAGCCGCTGAGTATGATCCTGACCAGCGAGGCCGAGGGCCTTGCCCACACCTGGGGCGTGTTTGACGGGGAGACGCTGGCCGCCTACCTGCTCATGGTGCGCCCGGAGGGCAGTGCCATCAGCCAGCTGGACTATTTTGCCGTGGTGCCCGCCTACCGCGCGGGCGGCCTTGGCGCAAAGCTGCTGGCAGCCCTGCCGGAGTACGAAGCCGGGGCACAGGCCATCATCATTGAGGCCGAAATGCCCGAAAAGGCTGAGGACGAGGCCATGGCCGTGCGCCGCCTGGGCTTTTACGCCCGGTGCGGTGCCCGCGACACCGGCTACTATGAGCACCTGTTTGACGCGTGGTTCCGCATCCTGGTGCTGCCCTGCCCCGGTGCGCCGGAGCTGAGCGACAAGGACGCGCTGGACGCCCTGGTGAGCTGCTACAAACGCACCATCAGCGAGAGCCAGTGGCGCAAGTATGTGCAGTTCTATACCCCGGATGGGGGCCTGCACCTGTAAGAGAGACCCCGGCGCAGGGTCGCAAAGGTAAAACAACAATTGCTGAAAAGGAGGTTTTTCTTATGACAACAAAAATGACTCGGCGCACGTTTCTGAAGGGGGCTGCGGCTGCTGCGGCAGCAGTGTCCCTGTCTGGCCTGCTGACGGGCTGCGGCGGTGACCAGGAGCTGCCGGACAACGCAGTCCAGCTGGGCGTGTTCAACGTAAGCATTTACGGCCTGAACGTGGACCAGGGCGCGGAGCTGGGCGGCGACGCAGGTGCCATCACCGGCACCGTGAAGATCCGCTTCTCCGACAGCGGCAGCAGTACGCAGGCTGTGCCCTACCGGGGGATGTTCAACGCTACGGTCGGCAGCTCTAAGCTGACCCAGGTGGCTCCCACCGGAACCCTGGTGGTCTCCGATGCACTGCTGGGCAAGCCCTTTGCCACCAAGGAAAAGGACCTGAAGCTGAGCTTCCCCGATGTGGCCACTCGAGAGGCCTACCAGAGCGGAAAGCCTGCTTACCTGACCATTACCATCAACAACATAACGGGTGTGCTGTACCTGGTAAAACGGGGCGACGGATACGTTGCCACCAAGACGGTCGGCTGATCGGATCAAGAACCCTTTGCCCCGGGCACTCTGGAAAGAGTGCCCGGGGCTTTTTGCCGTTCTGCCCAGGGGCAGAAGGATGGTTTTGGGCAGTTTTTCCGGCAATGTAAAGAAATGTGCCACGGTTTTCACCGTCAGTTTACAAGCTCCTTGCAAAAGCCAGGCCCGGCCCCCAAAGTTTTACCTGCATTTTGCCCGTGTATGGTCGCAGCCTCCGGCGGGAATGCGCTACAATAAGGCCGTTCCCAAAGAAGCACAATAAGAGACGCCGGGCGGGTGCCCGGCCCGATCTGGAGGAAAATATTATGAAAAAGATCACACGTCGTTCGTTCCTGGCCGTCTGCGGCACCGTGGCAGCCGCTGCTGCCCTCACCGCCTGCGGCGGTTCCGCTTCTTCTGCTACGGCATCCACCGCTTCTTCCGCTGCCGGGAGCACTGCTGCCGGCACCCTGAGCGGCAATGTGGCCACCGGCGGTTCCACTTCCATGAAGAACGTCATCGCTGCCCTGACCGAAGGCTTTGCTGAGGTGGAGCCGGGCGTTACCGTCAGCTATGACCCCACCGGTTCCGGCGCAGGCATCACCGGTGCCACCGACAAGACCCTGGACATCGGCCTGTCCTCCCGTGCCCTGAAGGACGACGAGAAGAACGATGTGGACGGCACCACCGTGGCACTGGACGGCATTGCCATCATCGTGAATAAGGGCAGCAAGGTGGCGGACCTGACCGTGGGCCAGCTCAAGCAGATGTTCACCGGCGAGATCACCAACTGGTCTGAGGTCGGCGGCGACGACGGCGAGATCGTGCTGATCGGCCGTGAGGCCGGTTCCGGCACCCGGGACGGCTTCGAGAGCATCGTGGACGTGAAGGACAGCTGCAAGTACGCACAGGAGCTGACCGCTACCGGCGCAGTCATCAGCGCTGTGGAGGCCAACCCTCTGGCTGTCGGCTACGCTTCCCTGTCCGCTGTGGGCGACACCGTCGCCATGGTTACAGTGGAGGGTGTGGAGTGCAGCGAGGATACCGTGAAGGACGGCAGCTACAAGATCCAGCGTCCCTTCGTGTTCGTCACCAACAAGAGCGTGGCCCTGTCGGAGCAGGCACAGGCCTTCATGGACTTTGCCGCCAGCAAGGACGCTGCCGACCTCATCCGCACCGCAGGCGCTGTGCCCGTGAACGAGTAAAAGGCGCTCAGAGCCAGCCCGGCTGGGAGTTCCCCCGCGAAATTCGGGGCTTCCAGCTCCCGCCCTATTGCCTACGGCAACAGGGTCCCACCCTCGGATCATTCGCTGGTGAAACTCCCGGCCGAACTGACCCGGTAAACAGGATGGGGACAATGATAAAATTAGCCCACCGCGTTGGCCTGCCGTTTCTGCGAGCCGGCGCGGCTTTTTCAAAGGATTCTAATATGAACAAAAAATCCTATCTGGCTCGGGTACGGCTGCCCCGCACCCCTGCCGACTGGCTGGAAGCGATGATGAATTTCATCTTCTTCCTGTGCGGCATGCTGGCGGTGGGCTGCGTGGTGCTCATCACGGTGTACATGGTCCTCTCCGGCGTGCCGGCCATCCACAAGATCGGCCTGTTCCGGTTCCTGCTGGGCACCGAGTGGGCCTCCACCGCCGCCGACCCGAAGTTCGGCATCCTGCCCTTTGTCCTGTCCAGTGTGTACGGCACGCTGGGTGCCACCCTCATCGGTGTGCCCATCGGCCTGCTCACGGCGGTGTTCCTGTCCAAGGCGGCCGGCCCGAAGGTGCGCACAGTGGTGGTCACGGCCATTGAGCTGCTGAGCGGCATCCCCAGCGTGGTGTTCGGCCTGCTGGGCATGCAGGTGCTGGTGCCCGCCGTGGCAAAGACCTTTGGCAAGGCGTCCGGTGCCTGCCTGCTGTCGGCCATCGTGGTGCTGTCCATCATGATCCTGCCCAGCATCGTGTCCGTGTCGGTCACGGCCCTCAACGCCGTGCCGCCGGAATATGAGCAGGGCAGCCTGGCCCTGGGTGCCACCGACACCGAGACCTGGTTCAAGATCAGCGTGCCCGCTGCCAAAAGCGGCATTGCCGCCGGCATTGTGCTGGGCATCGGCCGTGCCATCGGGGAGGCCATGGCGGTAATGATGGTGGCAGGCAACAGCCCCAATATGCCGGACAGCCTGTTCCGCAGCGTCACCTTCCTGACCACGGCCATTGCCAAGGAAATGAGCTACGCCGGCGGCCTGCAGCGGCAGGCGCTGTTCAGCATTGCTCTGGTGCTGTTCGGGTTCATCATGATCATCAATGTGGTGCTCAACGTGGTGCTGAAGGGAGGCGACCGCGATGCATAACGGGTTTTCGCCCTCCCGCCGCGCCTGGAACCGTGTGATGACGGTGCTGGTGTGGGCGGCTGCCCTGCTGGTGATGGCGCTGGCGGCGGGCATCATCGGCATGGTGCTGGTGCGCGGTGTGCCGCACATCCGCTGGAACTTCCTCACCACCACGGCCAGCGTGCTGAAAGGCACCGACGGCATCCTGCCGGCCATTCTCAACACGCTGTACGTCATCCTGCTCACATTACTCATCGTATTGCCTCTGGGGGTGGGTGCGGCGGTCTACCTGACCGAATACGCCTCCAACCGCCGTCTGATCGAGGTGATCGAGTTCACCAACGAGACGCTGGCCGGCATCCCCAGCATCCTCTATGGTCTGGTGGGCATGCTGGTGTTCAGCCAGGCTTTGGGGTTCCAGACCTGTCTTTTGTCCGGCAGCCTGACGCTGGTGGTCATGAACCTGCCCACCATCATCCGCACCACCCAGGAATCCCTGAAAACGGTGCCCCAGGGCTACCGCGAGGGTGCGCTGGGTCTGGGTGCCGGCAAGTGGCATATCATCCACACCATCGTGCTGCCCTGCAGCATGGACGGCATCGTCACCGGCTGCATCCTGGCCGTGGGCCGCATTGTGGGCGAGAGCGCCGCGCTGCTGTTCACCGCCGGTGCGGCGGAAGTGATCGCCAAGGGTGTGGTCAAGGCCTACACCTCCAACGGTGCCACCCTGTCGGTGCTGCTGTACCTGCGTGCCTTTGAGGACGGCGACTTTGCCTCCGCCTGGGCCATCGGTGCCGTGCTGCTGGTGCTGGTGCTGGTCATCGATCTGGCCGCCCGGCTGGCTAAAGCAAAACTGAAACAGAAACAGTAAAAATAAAGAGGTACTCTATGGAAAACACGAAGGTGCCGGTGATATCGGCAAAAAACCTGAACCTCTGGTACGGCGACTTCAAGGCGCTGAAACATATCTCGCTGGACGTGGGCGAGCGGGAGATCACGGCCCTCATCGGCCCCTCCGGCTGCGGCAAGTCCACCTTCCTGAAAACGCTCAACCGCATGAACGACCTTGTGCCGGGCGTGCGCATCGAGGGGGATGTCCGCCTCAAGGGGCGGGACATCTTTGCCCGGGACATGGAGCTCACCGACCTGCGCCGCCGGGTGGGCATGGTGTTCCAAAAGGCAAACCCCTTCCCCATGAGCATCTACGACAACATCACCTACGGCCCCAGGCTCCACGGTGTGCGCAATAAGGCAGAGCTGGATGAGCTGGTGGAAAGCTCCCTGCGGGGTGCGGCTCTGTGGGATGAGGTGAAGGATCGCCTGAAAAAGAGCGCCCTGGGCCTGTCCGGCGGCCAGCAGCAGCGCCTGTGCATCGCCCGCGCCCTGGCGGTCAAGCCCGAAGTGCTGCTGATGGACGAGCCCACCAGCGCCCTGGACCCCGGCTCCACCATGAAGGTGGAAGAGCTGATGAGCGAGTTGAAAAAGAACTACACGGTGGCCATCGTCACCCACAACATGCAGCAGGCTGCCCGTATCAGCGACCGCACGGCCTTCTTCCTGCTGGGCGAGCTGGTGGAGGTGGGCCCCACCAACCAGATCTTCAGCGCCCCGCAGGACAAGCGCACCGAGGATTACATCTCCGGCCGGTTCGGTTAAATCGAGGAGGAAAGACCAATGAGCATCCGCAAACAGTACGACACCGATCTGGAAGCCCTCAAGGCGGCGCTGGTGGAAATGGGCAGCAACTCTGCCGAGGCCGTGGAGGCCGCTCTGGAAGCACTGTGCACCGCCGATGCCGAAGCCGCCCAGAAGATCGTGAAGGGCGACAGCCGCATCAACAACATGGAGCGGGACATCGAGCACCGCTGCATGACCCTGCTGCTGCGCCAGCAGCCGGTGGCCGGTGACCTGCGCCGCATCTCCACCGCTATGAAGGTGGTCACCGACATTGAGCGCATCGGCGACCATGCTTCGGACATTGCCGAGATCATCCCGCATCTGGTCACCGTGCGCAAGGAGGGCGACCCGGCGGTGAGCCAGGCCATTGCCATGGGCCGCAAGGCATACCAGATGATCCAGGACGCCATGGCGGCACTGACCGCAGAGGACGAGCTGGCCGCCCGCAAGGTCATTGCGGCCGACGACGCCGTGGACTTTGACTTCAATGCCATCAAGCACACCCTCGCGCAGGAGATCGCAGCCGACCCCGCTAAGGTGGACGCTGCGCTGGACCTGCTGATGGTGATCAAATATCTGGAACGCATCGGCGACCACGCGGTGAACGTGGCCGAGTGGGTGCAGTTCGTGCGCACCGGCCGTTACAAGGACGAGAGCATGTTTTGATCAAGCGATTTTCCTCATTTTCTTCCAGATGGGCCGCGCTGTGCAGTTCGTGCACAGGCGGCCCTTTTTGCTGGGGAAAATAATTCAAAAATTTTTATCATTTCGTGCAATCTTCCGGGACCGTGTTTCGTATACGAAGTGTAAGGGCCTTCAAGCAAGACCTGCAGTTCCCGTGCGGCGGGTGTCCGGCTTCCCCCAGTCCCCGCCCGCCGCACCGTTACAGAGGAGATCCAGATGATGCAGACCAAGAACGAGATGCTGGAGAGCCGCACGGAAGCCGTCAGCCGCGACGCGCTGGTGCGGGCGGCTCTGCAGGAGATCACCCAGAATTACCGCGAGGCCAGCCTGTCCAACGTGGCGCGGGCCTATGGCGTTTCGCTGGCATACGTCAGCGAGTGCGTGCGTGCGCAGACCGGCAAGACCTACAAGGAGCTGCTGCAGAGGCACCGCATGGAGACGGCGGCCCGCCTGCTGCGCCGCAGCGATCTGAACATCCAGCAGATCATTGCTCAGGTGGGTTACGAGAACACCAGCTATTTTTATCGTCTGTTCCACGAGCGCTACGGCCTGAGCCCCCGTGAGTACCGTCAGGTGCGCGCAGTCCGCAGCCGGACCACCGCCTGAGCATTCCAGGCAAGAAAATCACTTTCCCCCCTGAGCAGGGCACCGGTGTGAGACGCACGGTGCCCTGCTTTTTTGCAGTTGTGCCGATGCACAAAAAACTGGTGTTTTCTGGCAGGATGTAGTATAATAACAAGTGCAACAAAGCTGTGCCGCGCCTTCCTTGCGGAGAATATGCGGCAGGATAAGAGGGGGTAAACAGATGTTTCGTGGAGCAGTGAGAGGAGATCTGCCGCAGATCCTGCAGATCTATGCCCATGCGCGGGAAGCCATGGCGGCTTCGGGCAACCCCACCCAGTGGGGCGACAACTTTCCCCCGCAGGAGCTTCTGGAGGAGGACATCGACTCCAACCGGCTGTTCGTGTATGTGGTCAACGGCCAGCTGCTGGGCGTGTTCGCTTTCATTCTGGGAGTGGACCCCACCTATCAGGTGATCGGGGACGGTGCATGGCTGAACGATGCCCTGCCCTATGGCACCATCCACCGGCTGGCCTCCTCCGGCAAGAGCAAGGGGGTGGCTTCGGCGGTCATCGAGTGGTGTCTGGAGCATTGCCAGAGTCTGCGGGCAGATACCCATGCCGACAACCAGATCATGCAGCATCTGCTGGAAAAGAACGGCTTTACGCGCTGCGGCATCATCCATGTGGCGGACGGAACGCCCCGCATCGCCTACCAGAAGCTGGCCCTGACCCAGCAGCACAGCTGAGCCCAAAACGTATTATAACACCCCCTGCCCCGAGGGCCCGGCCCCGGGGCAGGGGGTGCTTTTTTTGTCGTCAAAACTGCAAAACTGTATTTTATACAAATACAGTTTTCGGGGCGAAAAAATAAAAGTTCACAAAAAATGGAAAACGAGAGAGAAAAATGCCTGGAAATACTTCCTCTTTTGGGCCGTCTGTGCTATAATGACACTTGTTCTTGGGAAAGAGACAGAAAACTGTACGCATGAGGCGTACAGCATAAAGAGGAGTGTTATCATAGTATGAAGACCCTGAAAGCTGCTGTTGCAAAGTACAACAGCGTCAGCCTGATTCTCCGTATCCTGGTGGGCCTGGCAGTCGGCGTGGTGCTGGCACTGGTGGCCCCGGGTGCCGGTTGGGTGGCTGAGTTCGGCAGCCTGTTCGTCGGCGCATTGAAGGGCATTGCCCCGGTGCTGGTGTTCGTGATCGTGGCAAGCGCCCTGGCACAGGGTTCTTCCAGGCTGGACCGCCGCTTTGGCACGGTGATCTGGCTGTACATGCTCACCACCTTCCTAGCCGCTGCCATTGCGGTGGTGACCAGCTTCCTGTTCCCGGTGACCGTCGTGCTGGCCGATGCTGCCCAGTCCGACGTGATCCCCCAGGGCCTGGGCGAAGTGATGAGCACCCTGCTCACCAACTTTGTGGCCAACCCCGTGGCGGCCATCATGAACGGCAACTATATCGGCATCCTGTTCTGGGCCTGCATGTTCGGCATTGCCATGAAGGGCATCGGCTCTGAGAGCACCAAGACCTTTATGGCCAACACCGCCGATGCGGTGTCCCAGATCGTGCGCTGGATCATCAATCTGGCACCCTTCGGCATCATGGGTCTGGTCTACACCAATGTTTCCGGCAACGGCCTTGCCATCTTTACCCAGTACGGCAAGCTGCTGGCCCTGCTGGTGGGCACCATGCTGTTCATGGCCCTCATCGTTTCGCCGTTCATTATGTTCATCTACCTGCACTGCAATCCGTACCCGCTGGTGTTCCGCTGCCTGAAGGAGTCCGGTCTGACCGCCTTCTTCACCCGCAGCTCCGCCGCCAACATCCCCGTGAACATGGCCCTGTGTGAGAAGCTGGGGCTGGATAAGGACATGTATTCCGTGTCCATCCCGCTGGGCGCCACCATCAACATGGACGGTGCCGCCATCACCATCACCATCATGACGCTGGCCGCCGCCAACACGCTGGGCATTCAGGTGTCCCTGCCAGCCGCCATCGTGCTGAGCGCCATGAGCGCTCTGGGTGCCTGCGGTGCCTCCGGCGTGGCCGGCGGCTCCCTGCTGCTGATCCCCATGGCCTGCTCCCTGTTCGGCATCTCCAACGACGTGGCCATGCAGATGGTAGGCGTGGGCTTTATCATCGGCGTGGTGCAGGACTCTGTGGAAACGGCCCTGAACTCTGCCGGTGACGTGGAATTTGCCGCCACCGCAGAGTATCACCAGTGGCGCAAGCAGGGCAAGGCTCTGCCGGGGTTCCTGGCTCAGTGAGAAAACCTAAATTTTAAAAAATGCGAACGACCGCTGTCCTCGTTGCGAGGGCGGCGGCCGTTTTTTGCGTGTAAAATTTGAAAATCAATAACGATTGGGGTTATCCGTCTGGCAAAGAAGATAGTCGATGCTCACGTTGTACAACAAAGCAAGAGAAACCAGCAATTCTGCTGTGAGCTGTTGAATGCCTGTCTCGATGTAGCTGTACTTCCGCTGTGTGATACCGATTTGGTCAGCAACCATCTGTTGCGTAAGGTCGTGATCTTCTCGTAAGTCTTTGAGTCTGTTCTTCATGGCTGTTGCCCTCCTTACTATTAAGGATAGGCAAGAAGAATTTTTCTATTGACTAATAGATAAATATTATCTATAATACAAATATGCAATAAAAATACGGCTTTTGGCGAGAGAGGAACTGCAAATGGTCGTAAAGTCGGAATCTGTGATGGGAGAGATCCTGAAAAAACTTCCGTGTGAGCCGCCAGAGATAGGCGGAATTCTTGGCGGAAAAAATGGAGTGGTCACATGCCATGTCTTGGACTACGGAAAGACGGGCGGTTCTCCGTGCAGTTATACGCCAAATATTGCGTATTTGAACCGGAAGATCGAGGAATGGTTCAAAGATGGAATTGAATTTATGGGCATCTTTCATGTGCATTTTGGTGGAGCAGAGAGTCTTTCGCCGGGTGACAAATTGTACATCGGCCAGATTTTGGAAGCAATGCCAGAAGAAATAACTTGTTTGTATTTTCCGGTCGTTAAAATGCCTGAGCGGGAAATGGTGGTCTATCGGGCATCGAACGATCATGGGAAAATCAAAATAGAAAAAGAGCCAATCTTATATCAGGGAGGAATTGACGATGGAAAAAGTTGATACCCGGAACAAGCGCATGATCGTGCTGCCGGAGGGCTGCTTCTGTGGAAACTGCATGGAGTGTATCTATGCTGACCGGAGTGACTGGAACGGGGATAGGGTTTACTGCCGCTGCCAGAAAGGCTGGACCCACGGCTACAACCGCCCGGAAGATCGGAACGGCTGCATCTGGTTTGAAGAACGCTAAGAAAGTGATGGACCTGTAGTAAAGGAGCAGATCGGCCATCAGGATCAGTGTGGAACAATGAACTCACCGGATCTGCTCTTTAAAAGCTGCAAAGTGCGGCTTGCTTTGGGGAAGGCTGCACTGGAATGAATCCAGAAAACGGAGGAATAGAAAATGGATCAGTTGGTGGTATTGATCGTGATTCTGCTGATCGGCGCATGGTTTTCCTGGCGGGATATCAGCAATGGCCGGGGATGGATGTGCCGATTCCTTTCGGCAGAAACACTGCAGTCGCTGAATTCGGACGGCGGGCAGGTGAAAAAAGCACTCCTGTCGGTGGTTGTGGGCTATGCAACTATCTGCGTAACCATCGTTAAGTGGCTGTTTTTGCTGGCAATTCGGTTGACAGATGGATTCTGAGCAATGGTACAGATGAAATAAAGCAACAGCCGTCTGCTTTCTTCAAAAAGAGGGCAGGCGGCTGTTGCTTTTAAAGGGAGGATGGAAAAATGTATTTAACGATGTTGATAGCGGGTTTTGTGATCGCATGCATTTGTCCGCCGATCGGCTGTCTGATCATTGCTGTGGATGCATACATGGTAGCGGCGGCGTATCCGATCCTTGTCGGGATCCTATGCGGAGTGGCATATCTTGCAATGAGTGCATGGATGATCTACAGCTGATTTGGAGGAAAGATCAATGGGATATTATAATCAGGCTCTGACCGATTATGTCGGAAAAATCTGCGATGTAGAAAGGGAACTCTATACGACACAGCGGTTGATCGCCAATCTGGACTACCAGATGCAGCGGCTTGGACACCCAAGGGAAGTCGATCCTCCAGAACCGACAGACGGCGGAAATCCGTTCGTTCAAAACGGCGGCTGGTATATGGTTTTTCTTCTGGGGATCCCCATCTCTGGTGTTGTTCGAAGCATCTCGTTGGGCATTGTTATTGCGATCGCTCTCGGTGTGTTCGGAACGGTCTGGGGAAACATCTACCAGCGTGCTGCGGATAGGGAAATACGCAACGAAAAATGGGCAAAGTATGATAGTGCCGTGGCTGCAGACAAAAAGAGAGTAGAAAAAGAACGTGCTTACAGGAAACAGCTCCAGAGTGAAAAGGAACTGCTGCTGCAGCAGCAGGCAAAACTGGAGCAGGCCCGGGCAAGACTGTATTCCCGCGGAACGATCCACGAAGCCTACAGAAGCCTGATCCCCATGGCGTGTTTCCACCACTATCTCTCAACGGGCATTACGAACACACTGGAAGGAAAGAAAGGCTGCTATGACCGGTTTGATGAGGATTCGTGGAGGCACGCTGTCCTTACAAATTTACAGCAGGCAGTACGAGAACTGCGAAAGCTGCAGCAGGTCAATCAGGGCCTTTATGAATGCCTGAACCAGAGCAATCATACCCTGAACCGCATTGAGCAGGGAAACCAGAGGATCTATGGGCAGCTGGACGCTGTGAGGACAAATACCGAACTGACCGCATATAATAGCCGGGTATCGGCACTTGCGAACAGTGCGATGACCTATATGTATTACGACAGAAATTATCGCTGATGCGCTTTCCCGAAAAGGCCTTAGTCCATAAACCCTGCCTTTTCCAGGGCCGTGAGGATCAGGGGAATCAGCACCAGCTGGGCCAGGATGCCCGGCACGGCGGTAAGCAATGCACCGGACAAAAAGGCCTGGAAGGGGAAACTGCCTCCGGTGAGGCCTGCCAGCACAAAGCGGACAGCGCCCCACACCAGCCGCCCAGCCACCATGGCGGTGACGAGAGCGGCATACATCATGGGCAGGGTGTGCTTCACTCTGCGCCAGACAAGGCCGGACACAAGGCCGTAGGCGGCCAGCTCAAAGGCCATGGAGACGGCGATGGGAAACATCGGCGGCATGCCGAACAGCACCGAGCGCAGCAGCGGAGCCACAAAGCCCACGGCCAGCCCCCAGGGGCCGCCCAGCACAAAGCCGCACAGCAGAATGGGAAAATGCATGGGGCACAGCATGTTGCCCACCTGCGGCACATGGCCGGTGACCATGGGCAGCAGGAAGGCCAGCGCAAGGAACAATGCCGCCAGCACGATGCGGCGGGCGGGCGAAACCGTCTTGGTGTTCATGAAAAAGTCCTCCTTTGCACAAAAAAGGGGTCTGCTCCCGGCGTTCCGACCGGAAACAGACCCCTTCGTGGCGTCTTTTGAAAAAATACTCTGGACAAAAATATCCTCCGCATGGAGAAAACGGGCTTCTGCCCGCACACCCGGCTCCGTGCCGGATTTTGACAAAATTATAGCAAATGCCCCGGCGGCTGTCAAGATGCGGCAAACGACCCGCAAATTGACCAAAAAGCGGAACTTTTCGGGCAAGATTTCCCCGTGTATGTACATTTTGCATGAAGGAACTTGACCTTTTTGCATAGAATAGCTAATATAAACTTGAAAAAGAGTGCACTGCTGGGACACACCTGCCCGGCAGGGCGTAAAACGGCTTTTTTGGAACGCTTGCAAATCTGAGGTTCATACGGGAGGACCATCATGACAAATGCAGAAAAACTTAC
>OOBN01001831.1_pt1 | contig 14369 bp, 8 predicted proteins | sample 1671091 | NCBI WGS metagenome assembly OOBN01 (sample SAMN06348121, study PRJEB24527) | human gut metagenome | biome: human gut; feature: ankylosing spondylitis patient; material: feces | host: Homo sapiens | place: China | collected 2015-10 | reverse complement strand
CTCTTCCGATCTATATAATGACAACCCCAAAGGAAATCCATGCTCGCATCATTTTATTTTCCTGCCTCTCCTGATCGGCATTCCTCGAACTAACTGCTTCAAGGTCTGCTTTTTTTACCTTCTTGAAAAACATTTATTCTTTCACCTCCTGTGTTCCTTTTGTATTCTGATAAAAATCTTTTTCTAATTCACTTAATGCTTTCTTATATTTGAAGTTTGCACTCATTCCAAAGTATTCATATGTCAGGTCATAAACCCGTTTGTTCTTCACAGCATCAAAATGTTTCCAGATATCGTTAGTTTCAAAGTCTTCGTTAAACATTTTTGTCACCTGATCTGGAAGTGCATGTGCCGCACGGACGATGATATCTGGTTCTTTCTTCTTCATATCCTCAGTATTGACTGTTAAAAACTCCTGATCCGTATTCTGGTAAACATTTTCACCACCAGCAAGTTTGACCAGACTTCCAACATAGGAATTCTCTGTCGCAATGACATAACTTCCTGGAAGTCCCATCAGTACGAGAACTTTGGGATGTTTTTTATTTTTATTTCGTTTTGTATAACTTTTATAAAATGTTGTAAACTCTTTGGTCATCTTCTCGGCTTCCTGCTGCTTCCCAAAGATTTCCCCTAATTCCTGAACCGAACGGTACATTCCCTGCACACTTCTTAGATTTAAGAATGCATACTCCGTATTCTTCAGTTCTTCAAACTTTGGTTTTAAGTCAGTTTCCAGAGAAGAAGGAGCTAAGATCCAATCAGGATTTAAAGAAGATACGATTTCCATATCGGGACTCATGGCAAGTCCGACTTTCTTTACCTTTTTGTATCTTGATGGAATTTTGGAAACACTGCTCTTTGGTACACCGACAAGATCAAGATCCAGCTTGTCACAAATATCTGCAACAGCCGGAGATGTTGCGACGATCCTTGGATTGCCTGACAATGCTTTGACTTTCGCCTTTGCATTTAACACTGCTTGTTTTTCCTTTGGATCTGTGATCTCAAGCATAGTTTCCACGCTCTCTCCCTGACTGCTCTTTTTGCTGTCTTTTGGATGCTGGTTTACACAACCTGTCAGGAAACAAGAGGAAATTGCAAGCAACAGGATCAAAAAAATGCTCGGATATTTTCTTAATTTAGTTTTCATCGTTGTAAATCTCATCATATTCATCCTGATCACCACCCCATTTATCCCAGTTTTTGCGGTAATAGTAAACGATCGTCGCTGCCACTCCAAGTAAGACCAATCCTGAAAATGTCATAGAAACCGTTAAGATCAAAATCCATGTTCCCACAGACTTTTCAGAAGATGTTTTCTTCTTTGTGGTCGTCTTCGGTGCCGTAGATAAACTCAGTCCCTGGGCGTTGCTTAAGGAATCGTCACTGCTTTGTGTGTCAGCTCCTTGGGATGCGGTTGTTGTCTGCTGACTGGCTGTATTATTTGTGTCAGCTGTTGTCTGTGTCTGGTTATTGTTTGATGTCTGCGCATCAGAAGATGATGTTGTAACCATCAACGCTTTCATGCCTACGGAATTTCCTGTGGTGTAATTACCTGGATAGAAATAAAAAATGACATTTCTTCCCATTGGTTTTACGTACATGGAACAGCGGATGATGCTGTCTTGGGATGAAAGTTTGATCCTTAAATCTTTTGTTGTTCCATTATTATCTTTTCCTGTCGCTGTCTGTGTTACAGATTGTGTTTGAAATCTTGATTCTCCTCGTTTCTGCACGGAAAAACCCAGATTAGATGTATAATCTACAAGGCTTATACGAAATGTCAGATAATAATCTCCAGCGTCTGTTACCTCTAATAATCCTTTGGATGATATTGCTCCTTCGACCATTCCCTGCCCAGTTGCTTTCGATGAACTTCCTCCAGAATCTTCTACTTTTCCAGTCACGGGATGCTGATATGTTCTTGCAATCTGACAACTGTAGACATTTCCTGATGCTGCTTTTACATCTTTTGAAAGACCCCCAAAAGACAAGAGCGCCACTAGAATCAATATCCAGTTTTTTAATTGAACAATATGTTTTTTCATTTTTATAATCCCCTGCTCTTCACTTTATAAACTATACCTAGAATAGAAAGTAATACACTCATGATCGATGGTACTATGATCGGTGTTTCTTCCTCATTTTCCTGTAATGTCTGACTTCCACTGTTTGTTGATGTTGAAACCTGATCAGTATTAAAACTTTTTTCTTCCACAGCTGATTGTCCCTGTACATTGGATTGTGTTGTCTCTGGTAATTTTGAACTTTGAATCGTAACTTTCTCATGGCTTCCTGCTGAAGAAGTATTTGAAGAATTTGTTATCATTGTAGTACTGCTTTTTTCTGTATTTTTATCATTTGATACAAATTCCTTTGAATTTTTTACTGCCTTTATAGAATTAAGATCTAATTTCAGATATACCGCCTGTGTACCACTTCCCGGACTGATCGCATCCATAATCGGAACAAACACTTGTAATGGCACATATCCGTCATTTTTTGCTTTTGATATCAATGGAAATGTTACCTGGTCTGGGTAATCACTTCCATAAGAATCTCTGACTTTCTTTCCTTTTGTGTCTTTTTGATAAGAATCCACGGTTACATTTTTTAACGAACCTGTTGGTACCTTATATTGATCGATCTTATAAGTATTCGTAAAGTATTTGATCTTGCTTAAATAGCCGTAACTTGAACTAATATTCAATCCTTTAAAATCAAGTATTATATCATATTTTCCATTTTTGACTGTGAGTTTTATCTTGTGATTGATTGCTTCATTTGCCATGGACTCTGTCTTCTTATCTGTCTTTAACATCTTGCCAGAAATACTGTAAACCCCATCTTCTAATTTCTTTATATTTAGCTTTGATTTCCTTGTTGTAGTTTTCTTAACTTGGCTTTCCTTTGCTGTAGTTGTTGTTTGTTTGTCTTGCTGCGTTGTAACAGATGACTCAATTTTCGTCTCGTCACTCACCTTCTTTAATGTATTCCAGTCAAATTGAAATCTTGCATATTGAAGACCGCTCCCTTTGCTGATTGCTTCCATAACAGGTACATAAACCTGAACCCACATTTCTTCCTGTTGATAATTTACCGGAAAACTCATGTAATGTGGATACAATTTTCCTTTTACCTTAGAATCTGTCCCTGTCTTAGGATCATTATAGCTGTCATATGTATTTTCAAAATATGATTCTATATTTATTGGGATCGGTGTTTCATTTTCTGGTGCCTCAATCTTTCCAGATGTTGTCTTCCAATTTGGAAAATAAGACATCTGGGCAAGATATCCTGTAAAATCAAGCTTTCCTAATTTTGTACTCAGTGCCTTGCATTCTGTCCTTACTGTATAAGTTCCATTCTTTACGATCAATTGTATTGGCTGAATAATCCCTGCATTTCCCATAGAAGCCTGATCTGATGAGGCGCTTCTTAAGAAACTTTGCATGGTATAAGTTCCATCTTCTAATATATTTTTTTCATCCGCTGCTGCCTTATGATCTACAAATGCAAAACCGGCCAGACAGCATAATATAACGGAAATGACACAGCTGACAAAGCGAAAATATTGTGCTTTCTTCATGATTTTTTCTACTCTTTTATGGGGACTATAAAGCCCCTGTAGATTTACAGCGGCTTTATCATATGTTTCCTGTTACTTTTTAATTTTTACAGAAACTGCTTTTGAATATTTACTGTATGTTACTTTCTTTCCTGCTTTTTTAATTGCACGGACTTTATAATAATATGTCTTTTTCTTCTTCAGTTTCTTATTTTTAAATTTTGTTGTCGAAGCTTTTGTGATCGTCTTAACTGCTTTGTATTTACCATTCTTCTTTGTCGCACGATATACAACATATCCTGTTGCACCTTTGACTTTCTTCCATGTTACTGTTGCCGTTTTCTTGGAAGAATTCTTAACTTTCAGACCTGTGACTGCTGCTAACTTCACAGTCGTTGTCGTCTGTGTTGCAGTTAGCTTCTGGACTGTTGCAGCTGGCTTCTGAACTGTTGTTGATGGTTTTTGTTCCTCTTTCTTTGGTGCTTCTTCTGTTACATCTTCACTGCTAAAATCTTTATCATCTGCTGTTGTTTTAACGGCTGATGTAAAATCTAAGGAAAGATTCATTTTCTGAGTTCCCATTCCTGATGCAATACTGTCCATAATTGGTATAAATACCTGCATTGGTGCGATTCCTGTTTCTACAGCTTCATCTGTCAATGGGAATGTTACAAGATCAGGATAATTGCTTCCAAATTCATCGGATACAATGTCACCATTCGTGTTTTTCTGAACCTGATCAACTGTAACGTCTTTTTCTGTTCCATTTTCAATGTACTGAATCTTATTTAAGTATCCATGGAATGTCTGTCCACCGAATGGAATATTCATTGCCTTTAAGTTTAATGTGACATAATATTTTCCATCTTTTACTGTTAACTTTACTTTATGTGCGATCGCATCATTTGCCATTGATAGATCTTTTCCATTTGTTTTTAACATCTTTGCATCTACTTTGTAGATTCCATCAGAAAGCACTTCTTTGTCTTTCTTTTCTTTTAATGTATCCCAATATAATGTGATCACAGCATCTGTATCAAATTTTCCATGATCAAATGTAATTCCGCCATGTTCACCACTTAAATTACTCATTGCTGGTACATACATTTTAAAGTTTGCTTTGTAAGTTAATTCTGGTTTATCACCTGTTAATGGCATATTTACAGTTGTTACACTCTCACCATCTTTTGTCTCTTCGGATCCTTCTTTTGTCAGATCTGATCCATTATAATACCCATTAAAAGCTAATACATCCATTGCTTCTTTTGTAACCACTGGATATGATAATGTCATCTTTCCATTTTTATCAACCTTTAATGTTGCTGTTACTTTATTCTCAGAATTTGCTGCAGACAAGCTATGTTCTACTGTACTTGTCATGTTTTTCATCTGAATCTCATAAGTACCTTCTTCCACTGTTTCTGGTGCTGGTGCAAGAACTTCCTCTTTTGATGTTAATCCTAGAGATTCCATAACTGCATTTTTAATCGCGGAAGCACTTGTCGTTGCTCCAGACACTGTATCGACTTTGTCAAAGGAATTCTGATCTGTGATATCTAGACCTTGTATCTGGTCTTTGATTTTATTGATCGCTTTTGGAAGGTAGATATTTTCATTTTCTTCAGCATATTTTCCTTCGAAATTTTCTCCTTTAATCTGAAGATCTGTCACTTTTCCATCTTTGTATGTAACAGTTGTTTTAATATCGTATCCACCGAACTGCGCAATATGAATCGTATTTTCTTTTGTTCCATCTGATACGTTTTCATTTCCCTTAAGACTTGCATAATCAACCTTTAAAAATGCATCTGTTCCCATTCCCATTGGGCTGATCGTCATATGAAGATAGATACCATCGGTTGTCTTTACACTCTCTGAAATTGTAAATTTAATCTTTGTTGGATTACCAGCTTCATCTGTTTCCTCAACAGTCACATCTTTTGTTTCTGATTTTATATCATTTCCCTGATAAACTTTTAAATCCTTTGCTGCACCTGTCATTCCATAAAGATTTAATGCTTTTAATTCAACTTCTAAACTTGCTGTTCCATCTTCTGCTACTTCTAATGTTGCATTTTTACCTACAGCCCCGGCCGCCATTGAATTCTGTTCAACATTATCTGCTTTTTTTAACGACACTGGAACTGTATAAGAACCAGCTGACAAACTTATTTTGTTTGTTCCAAATGCATTAGACACTGTTGCCTTTACAATTGCTGGATGTGCTACATATATGGGTGTCGCTGTTCCAGCCATTGCAACAGCTAACAATAATGGCATGATTTTTTTCTTTATATGATATTTAGTTTTTCTCATAATCTCTCCTTCTCTTAATTTATAGGCATTATCGGTTAGTTTTAATTAACTCACTTCTTTTTTATCATGCATCAATATTCTCCGTCAACGAAAACAAGTTTTTCAAAATCGTTCATATCTGATATTTTAAATTTAAAATTTCTTAAAAAAACACGTGTTTCTGCCATTTATCAATAAAACACAAGGTGTTGCAGGCGTGCAACCCCTTGTGTTTTATTGATAATTCTTCTCATTTATTTTTTGATCAATATGCTTTTCTTTGAGGAGAATGCACCATATACTTTCTTACCTTTAACTGTACGATAAGCACGAACTTTGTAGTAATATTTTTTATTTTTCTTTAACTTTGTATTTGTGTAACTTACTTTTTTATTACCTTTTACTACCTTAACAAGCTTATATTTTCCGTTTTTCTTTGTTGCTCGATAAACTTGATATCCATCCGCATTCTTTACTTTCTTCCATGTAATACGCACCTTACGTTTTTTCAGATTTTGCAGATTGATCTTTGACACTTTCTTAAGAATATCTTTCACTGTTGTCGTTGATAATTTTTGTGTCGTTGTTGTATCCGATGGCTTTTGTTCAGTTGTTGCACTTGATGGTTTCTGTTCGGCTGTTGTATTTGATGGTTTTTTATCATCGTTTTTAGATACTGCTAATTCATTTGAATATACAGTAAAACGGTATTGTTTTGTTCCATTTAATGTCGCATTTAAGACTTTCTTTATTCTGTATGTTCCCAGATTTGATACACTAAAGTTTCCTTTTAATTCTTCTGCCTGATCAGTTTCTGTATCTTCTTTAATTGTCTCCCATGTACCATCTGCATTCTTTTTCTGAACTTCTGTAATAATATCCCAGTCATATTTTTCATCCATAACTTCTGCGATATTTTTATCTTTCCATCCGTTCTGCTCCAGCATATCTTTATAATCTTCAACCGTTTCTATTTCTCTGGCTTCGTCACTTGCTGTCTTATCAAACCAGAATGCAAGATCTAATACACTTAAATCCTGGCTCCAACTAATCTTCTGACCGTTATCTTCCTTTAGTTCCAGATTCATCGCATTCTTCTGTGGATAAAATTTATTGATTGCTGTGTCTGATTTTTTCATCACTGCCGGATCCACAACTTTGATATTATTTAATGTAAGATCAAGCTTGTGAAGTACTCCATCATAATCGTTTTCAAATGTTTCAGGAAATGCCTTCTCTGTAATATTGGAGATCTGATTATCATGGAAATCTACAGAATATAGTTTTTTATTCTTTGCAAATGTTCCATCTGGCACTTGAGCAATATAGTTCTTGTAGAAATTAACCTCCTCAAGATTTGACATCTTTGTAAAATCAATATTCGAAATGTCTTCTAATGCATTATTGAATGCACTGATCTTTCGCAATTTCTTTGTTGCTGCATTGATACAGTTTGGAAGTTTTACAAACTCGTTATTGGATAATTCAATAAAATTAATCGTATCTCCAGCATCATCTAAGAGATGATCTGGTAATGCATTTAATTCATTTCCTGAAATGGATAGCTGCTTTAGACTTGTATCTCCATCCAGTGCCCCAGCCTCTACAGACGTGATACTATTATTATCCAGTTCAAGATATACTAATTTATCCAATCCTGACAGTGTATCTTTCTTAATCTCCGTCAGATTATTTGCTCTTATATTGATCCAATTCAATTTTTTTGTATTTTTAAACGCATTTTCTGGAAGAGCTTTTATATGATTTGAATTCAAATCTACATACTCAAGATTTGTCATATTATCAAAAAATCCCTCTGGAATTTCTGTGATCTTATTTCCTGAAAGATCCAATTCTTTAATCTTATCTGATAAACCTTTTAACAGATCGATATTACTCAAATTCTTGTTTGATAAATCCAGACTTCCTTCGTCTCCATTAAATGCTGCTAATTCTTCCTGGGTAATTTCTCCATCATTGTTCGTATCAACTCCTGCTTCGATCAATGCATCAACCAGGGTCTGGTTCGCATCTTTTTTATCATATCCTTTCCATCCTTTTTCCAACGATGTGAATGTGATATCCGCTTTCATATATTTGTCATAGTTACCTTTATCAGATTCAGATCCCATAACGGATACTAAAGCTGCCGCTGTATGTATTTTGCTCAGATCTTTAATGCTCATTGTATATTCATATGCATCATAAGAACCATCACTATTTGCATCCCCATATGCTTCTTTTGTTGCTTGGGCAAACGTTCCATCTGTCTCTAATGTGAAGTCAAGTAAGTATTTCGCCATGGAGACATTTAACATGGATAATTTCATTTCTCCATCTTTTACTGTCAGTTTTGCTTTTCCTTCAAAATATCCACCTAAGGAAGAGGTTACCTCGCTTCCTTGTTTTGTTGCTTTAAGTGTAACTGTATATACACCATCTTCTGTTGGATTTAATGTTGGATCTTCTTTTTTAAACGTATCAATTGCTTCCCTTAATGCAGCAACTGCCTGATCGATCTGATCCTGAGTTGCAGATTCATTATTATATACATCTTCTGCTGTTTTGATCGCTTCCTGGAATGCATTCCATTTTTCATCAGATGCCGATTCTTTCGTATATGCTTTTGCTGCTGTGATCATATTATTTAACGCATTTTTATCGATCACTGCATCTCCTGATCCCAAATCTTCCTGTGAAACGAAAGTTACTGTTTTTGCTGTTTTGTCGACATTCACAATGATCTTTTTATCTTTGTAACCATTTGCTGAAACAATAATTGTGTTTTCGCCATCTTTGATCGATCCCATATATATACAAAGTCCATCAGAATATGTCATTGAATAATAATTATCTTTTCCTTCTTCATCATAAACTGGATATTCCTTGTCGTTCACTACAACTTTATTGATCTTACTGCAATAATCTGAAGAAGTAGATGCATATTTATCCATTTCGGTAAATTTAATATAATTTTCTGTTCCTGACCAGTTTTGTCCCCATTCTGCTTTTGTGATCGCAATTCCCGTTTTTAATCCAGTTTCTGTATCTGCTGCTTTTACCTGTACAATACCTGTTGGTAAGATTACTGTCTGTGGAACTGCCATTGCTAGTGCCATTGCTAGTGCTAGTGAATATGTTAGTACTCTTTTTCTCATCGTTTTCTCCTTTGTAGATTATTTTTTGAACTTAATTTTTTTGATCGTTGAAAATTTTCCGTATACTTTTTTACCAGATACTACTTTATAAGCACGTACTTTGTAATAATATGTTTTTCCTTTTTTCAGTTTTTTGTTAACATAGGTTACTTTTCCAGCTTTTTTCAATGTTGTGATCTTCTTAAACGATTTATTCTTCTTCGTTGATCTGTAAACTTCATATCCTGATGCATTTTTCTGCTTTTTCCAGCTTATTTTCACAGATCTCTTTGAAGATTTTTTTATTTTAAGCTTTACAACCCTTGAAGGTTTTGCTATTTGTATTTCTTTCTTCTTTATTGTTGTTATTTGCGAAGTTGGCGTTGTTGCTGTTGTTTTATCTTCCTTCTTGTCTTCTTTCTTATTTTCAATTGTTACTTCATTTGATTTTGCTTCAAATAAGAAATTTCTCATAGAACTCATGTAACCATAAACATCCTTTACAACTCGATACGTTCCATCTTCTGTAAACTTGAAAGAACCATCCATTTCGTCTGCTTTTCCCTCATTGATCCTTTGATCGATCGTTACAAATCTTCCATTTGTGTCTTTCTTTTGAATTTTGGTTACGATATCCCACTGATATGACAAATCTTTTAATGTCTTTGTAAAATCGCCTTCCGCATATCCTTGTTCTTTCAGATATTCTTTATATTCATCAACTGACTGAAGTTCTTTTTTCTTTGCATCATTTGTTTCTTCATACCAGAACATCAAATCCAACGCACTTAACTGCTGTGACCATTTCATCTCTTGATCACCGCTTTTCTCTAGTCTTAATTCCATTGCGGACTTCTGTGGATAAAATTTATTATATGACTGGCTTTTATTGATCAGCTTTTTATCTATGATCTGCATGTTATTGAATTTAAGGTCCAGTTTTCTTAGACTAACTCCATTTGGAAGAATATCTGGTGATACAGAGGTCAAATCATTATCAAACAAATCCAAACCATCAAGTTTTGTGTTTTTTGCAAATGCATTTTCTGGAATCTGTGTTATCTCATTATGCATAAGGTTTAATTCTGTCAATTCCGGAAGTTTTGAAAAATCAACTTTGCTGATATCTTTCATTCCATTATCCCATGCATGCAGTTCCGTCAATGAGGAACAATCCTCTACTGCTTTTGGAAGACTTTCCATATTATTTTCCTGTAAAAACAACATTTTTAATGATCCTGCCAATGGTTTGAGACTTCCATCTTCTAATGTTGTGAGATTATTTCCATATAAACTCAGCTGTTCTATTTTTTTCATACCTTCAAAGGCATTCTTATCAACTTTTGAAATCTTATTGTTTTCGAGGCCTAAGATTGTCAGCTGATCTAGTCCTTTGAATGTTCCATCTTCTAATGTTGTAATCTCGTTTCCATCCAATGCGATCCAGTTAAGCTTTGTATTATTTTTGAAGAATCCTTTTGGGATAGACGTAAGTTTATTATTTTCCATATAGAAATTTTCTAATTGTGGCATCATCATCAACAGATCTGATGGAAGCTCAGTTATGTTATTATAAGAAAGATCAAGGGTTGTCACAGACTCCGGAAGATACTTGAGCAATTCCAATCCTTCATTACTTAAATTGCAATTCTGTAATTCCATCTTGTCACCTTTGTATTGCTGAATTTCTTCTTTTGTGACAGTTCCATCATTATTCTTATCCAGTCCATAATCGATCAACGCCTGATTCAGTGCTTCTTTTCCTGTTGGTTTTTGATCTTGATCTTTGATGGCCTCAAAGCCTGTCCATCCTCTCTCGATCGACATATCTTCTATATCCGCTTTTGTATATTTTTCATAATTTCCTATATTGTCTCTGCTTCCTCCCATAGGTTCTGCCAATACTGCGATTTTTGTGATGTCTGACAATTTATTGATCTGAATCTTATACTCATACATATTATAAGTGCCCGCAGAATTTTTTTCTCCTACTGGAGTTTTTTCAGATGTTTTATAATTTCCTTCTGAATCTCCAAGTGTGATATCATACATCATATCTGCATATGTTGTACTAAGGATCTTTACCCATGTCTTTCCATCCTGAACAGTAACTTTAATCTTTGGATCAATAAAGCCGCTTAACATTGATTCCTCAGATGTTCCTTCTTTGTTGATCGTCATTGATAATGTATAAGCTCCATTCTCCGTCGGATCTTCCAGGATCATCTTTGCCTTTGCTTTTTTTTGTAAATGAATTCCTTTTGCAGCAACATTTTGTAATGTTGCTGGATTACTCGTTGCCAGAAGGATTGCTGAAAATGCAACTGCCAATCCTCTATATAACTTCTTTCTTCTCATTTCTTTTCCTTCCTGTTATTTGGTTTTTAATGTTTTCTTTATACTCCAATTTCCATAAATCTTTTTGTGATCGTTTGTTTTATATGCTCTGATCTGAATATAATATCGTTTCTTTGATTTTAATTTTTTGATCGTTTTACTTGCCGTTTTGGCATTTACTTTGATCCGTTTCGCCTTTTTCATATTGGCTTTTGTTGCATATCGTATTTCATATCCTGATACTTTGGATTGTTTTTTCCATGTTAATCTGATCTGTTTTTTTCCTGCTTTTAGTTTTTTTACAACGACTCTTGGCACGGCTATTTTTGTGTTCGTTGTTGAAGTATTTTGAATCACTGTTGTTGTGTCTGGTGTTGTTGCATTTTGCATTGCTGTTGTTGTATTTTCAACATTGTTTTTTATATCAGGATCTGATTTCTTATCTTCTTCTACCGTGATCACAATCGCATCACTGATATCTCTGTTAAAGTTGTTTGTTCCTGTTGCCACTGCGTATACTCTTGCTGTTCCAGGTCCAAGAATCGTCACTTCTCCATCCTTGCTTACCTTTACAACATCATTTTCATTTGCAATAAATTCAACTTTCCCATCTCCTGGTGCTTCAACATATGCTTCTAACTTAAAGTTTTTGTCTGAAACATATTTCTTATATGAGGTAACTGGAACTTTGATCTTTTGATAACCTTTATCAATCTTGATCGTTACTTTTTCTTCTGTTTCTTTATACTCTTTTGTCTCGGATGCTTTGATCACGATATTACATTTTCCACGTCCAACGATCGTTACTTTTCCATCTTTAACCGTAGCAATTTTCTCATTTGTTGTTTCATACGTGAGATTTCCGTTTCCTCTTGTTATTTTTGCGTCAATTGTAAATGATTTTCCTGAATCATTCATTGTTTTATTTATTTGTGCCGGGGCTGAGATTGCCTGGTATTCTTTTCCGTCTTTAGATTCTGCTGCTTCATTTGTGTTATATTTTTCCAAATGTACATATCCATATCCAAACTCTGTATCCTTTCCAGATTCCCCAAGATCTACTGCATTATCTTTAAACGCCGCATATACATCCCTTTGATTATAATCTGGATGTTTCATTTTGACATAAGCTGCTGCCGCTGCCATATGGGGTGTTGCCATAGAAGTCCCGCTTATCGTATTGGTTGATTCTTCTCCATTGATCCATGCACTATAGATATTTCTTCCTGGTGCAACAAAATCAAGTAGTTCTCCATTATTGGCAAAATCTGAACGAATCAGGTTACCTTTTGCATCTGGCTCAAATGATCCAACTGCGATCGTCCATGGACTGCTCGCTGGATAACTTTTAGAAGTATCTGTGTATTCATTTCCTGACGCAGCACATACTGTTGTATTTGCTTTAAATGCCCTTGCAAACGCTTCATCCATTAGAGTTATCTGATCATTTTCAAATCCTGACATTATTTCAAATCCAAGACTCATATTAATAATATCTGCTTTATGTTCTACTGCATAATCCACCGCATTTGTGATCGTTGCATAGGATGCTGTACCAAGAGCACTAAATACTCGAATTGCCATGACTTGTACTTCTTCTGGTGTTGCCTGCGTAATGATCCCTGCGACATGACTTCCATGTCCTTGTTTTGTATCACTATATGCTGGCTTCGTTTTATCATCTTCATTTCCTTCATCCAACGCAAGATTTATACTGTTTTCTCGATCTAGCCTGTTCTTAAACCATTGATGATCCACATTAATTCCACTGTCGATCACGGCAACTTTGGCACTTTTATTTTTCCAACTGTCTTTTTCTTCCTTAAGTTGATCCATTCCCATTTTTTTAATTCCATCGTATGCCGCCACTTCATCTGATCCATTATCTTTTGCTGCTTCTTTTAGTGTGATTGGTATATCTTGAAATATTGTTGTTCCTGGAAGATCCTTTTTTAACTTCTCACATGCATTCTTTGCCTCTTCTGCAGAGTCATAAAACAAAATCTGGTAATTTCCCACTGTGTAGTAGTACACACTGTTAGCACCATAAGTATTTTCAATCTCATCTCTTGTTTTTACGATCAATTTTTGTTTAATCGTTTCATTGACCTGAGATTGAGTTATTTTTCCTTTCATTCTGGCTGTATTATTATTTGCTTTTTCTCTCATAACTGCAGCCATCTGTTCTGGCGTATTTACTTGTTTTGCATTATTATTTGTCTGTGATGCTTTTATGTTTTTTCCAAATGGAATAATTGAAAATACCAAAATCGCGCAGATTAATAATGCTAAAAAACGATTTTTCATAAGTTTCTCTTTTCCTCCCTTGTTGTAATCAATTTATAATATTTTTAAAGTTAGTTTTGACTAATATTTACCATAACTATTATTTTCATGTCAATCACAACAAATTTTTCAAAGAGAACAAAAAAAGAAAGTGAAAAATTCACAAAATTTTCACTTTCTTGATATTTACGTTCTTTTTTTAATTTTTCTGAAGTTGCATTGATGCAACAAAATTATTGTTAATAAGAGTTTTTCTCATTTTATTTTTTTGATACAGACAAAAAATCTGAATTTTTATCTGTTATTTTTCCATTGTAGATAAAAAAGAAAAAGAACCCAAGATCGCACTCTTAGATTCTTTTTCTTTTTGTTAGCTATTATTTTACACTCACCGAAGGTTCATGTTCTGTTTTATTTTTACCATATTGTATTCTTATGTTCAACCAAAAGATGTTTTACTATTTCTCTTTAAAAATGACAATATCTTTCCGATACATCATATTCATTTCGTCCATCTTGTTGCATCACTGCAACATATGGTCAGTAATTGATAATGATTCTCAATTGCTTTCTTGCTTCATTCCTAGGTGTTGATGTAAAGCAGCTTTCAGCCTTATTATTCCTTATTATTCCATTTATATCCATTCCACAGATTCTATTCTATTAGTAGCTACATTTTCATCATCATTTATTAAGATCGGAAGAGCGTCGTGTAGGGAAAGAGTGTAGATCTCGGTGGTCGC
>OOBN01001827.1_pt1 | contig 14379 bp, 7 predicted proteins | sample 1671091 | NCBI WGS metagenome assembly OOBN01 (sample SAMN06348121, study PRJEB24527) | human gut metagenome | biome: human gut; feature: ankylosing spondylitis patient; material: feces | host: Homo sapiens | place: China | collected 2015-10 | reverse complement strand
TGCCGAAACGCTGTGAAAGATAAAATATTTCGTTAAGGTAGGTAGCGAAGGTAGTAGGTGAAAATTTTATACCCCAAAATCGCGCAGGTCAAGCCTTGCTTTTCCCCGCCTCACCTCAATAAATCACTGCCGCGGCACCCTGTTACCATACATTATATATATACGCCTTTCGCATAGCGGATATATAAAAGAAACATACCCGTAAAATCATATTTTTGATTCAACAGCGGCATATAGAGTCTTTTATATTTCTCTTGAAGCCATTTAATCGAAAAATCAGCCTTATTTTTCTAAAACATAATGAATTTTTGTGCAACATTACCCACAAAAATCGAACTATTGTTCTTGTAAATAAATAACACGGCATTTTTAATCGGAAAATGTAATGAAAATGACGTTTTTCGACAGTTTCGATAAAAGTGTATCGGTTTTTACCTATAATTTTCCGCTTTTCTTTTGTGCATAACGCACAAAAATGATTAAAAATATTTAAACTTGTTGACAAGCCGCAAAGCAAAGGGGTATTCTTTACATGAGGGGATAGTTATACCCTCTTGCTTTGCATTGCCCGAGCAGAGCAATTATTCTGTCGCCAATGTGTTCCGTCAATTTGCGGGAGACGGGATGCTCAATATATGGTGAAATTTTTAAATGGAGGTGTAATTTTTGAAGAAAATGAAACGCTTGTTGGCAGTCATCCTTGCTTCGCTGCTCATCTTGTCCTCGGCAACCGCCGCGGCGAGTGCGTACCAAGCTTATAAGGATGATGCGCTGACAAAGTACGACTTTACCGACTCCCCGGTTTTGACCACGGAGCAGTATGCGTCGATGATTCTTGACTATGCCGATAAAGAGCTTGCCAAGGCGAACATAAAGATGGATCTTTCCGTTCTCGGCACGCTCGATGCAACGTCTGTAAACAATGCATTGCAGAGCATCTATACTATCGGCAATAAAAGCATTCTCGGTCTTGCCGGCGATGCGAAGAATCTCAAAGTCGATATGCTGAAAACTCGACGCAGGGGATCACATCCCGATGTTGATGTTATAAAGTCTGTGATCGAGTTCCTCGGACACAACAATAACAGAAACATCATCAAGAAAGTGGTCGTCGGCGGTGTCGGCAAGTACAAGCGAACAGGCGGACTCGATCTCGGCGTCGCCAACTCGTTCGTCAAGGTCGATCTGAATGTCGAAGATATGCTTAGAAAGCTTATCTGGGGTCTTGCGTATCCGAATACGGCATACAACAGCTCCGCGACAGTTGATTCAATGGTTCAGGTCATCATTCAGAACGCTCTTGCGGGTGTCCCTGCGATTCCCGAAAGCGTCAGAAATCTCGTTGACCTCAATTCGACAAAGTCAACATATGACTTTATCGAGGATCTTCTTCAGACGGCTTATAACGATATGGCAGTTCCGCTGCTCAACGAGCAACTCATTCCGTGGCTCGAGATGCAGATTCGCTGCGATGAGACGGGCACTCTTGCCGATCTGTTCAACACCGGTTATCAGGTTCCGACTTATACTGTCCCCGCGGGCAGCACTTTAGTCGGCGAACTTAATAACATCGCAGGACAGATTGTCAGGGGACTTCTGAAGGGCTACACCGGCTGGGTAGACGGAGACAACTCCAAGCTCACCGATAACGTAGTCTCGGTTGCGAGATTTGTTCTCAAGAAGACCGGCGGTTACTTCTTCCCGGATTGGCAGAAGCATATCGCAACTTCGGAAGAGATCGATGCTATGAGCAAGGAGGAGCTTATTGCTTACATTGCTCGCTCGGTCATTAACGCATCAGTCGGCTATATGTACATCCCCGAGGATGTTACGACTGTTGTCGGAGTTACATGGGAGGCTGTTAAGCAGCTCATGGCTCAGTTCCTTCCCGAAAGAGATTACAGCAATTATCCCAAGACCATTGACGGTATTCTTGATATGCTTGCGGATTATGTTGCTTACAACGTCAACCCCGGTATCGACCTTAATGCGGGCAGCCTCAAAGAGGCGCTCAATTACGGTTCCGGATTCGAAGGAATGTTGACTACTGCCGTTCAGTGGCTTGCCGCTGACCCGCAGTTCTACACGGGTCTCCTTCCCAATACGACGGTTGATACCTCTAACGGATGGAAAGCACTCGATGATATCATCTTCAAGCTGTTAGACAAATCACTCCTTCCCGCAAAATTTGCTAACAGCGGCAGTGAGACCATCTTAAAGGATGTCGTTTATTCTGTCCTTAACGGATTGATCCTTAACCAGGATCTGACTTGCCTTACCGATCTTTTCGTGAAAAATGAGGAGGGCGCATTCGCCACTCAGACCCTCAAGCAGAGCATCGTGAGACTTGTCACCGATATCCTCAACGCAATTCTCCCGGGAGCGATAGGGACGACATACTATCCTTCACTTGACGCCATACTGAAAAGTGAGGCGTTGGGTCAGATAGTCTATGACCTTCTCGGCTCTCTGAACGCCAACAAGAACAAGCTTGTTCCGCCCATCGTCAACATCGTGGCTCAGGTCATGGGACTGTCGGCGAAGTCGAAGTTCGGTCGGATGGAGTTCTCCGGTCCCACAAGGGCGAAGGAGTCATATTCCGTCACCCTCTACAACGGCTCCAAGGGTATAAACGGCGGCTACACAGACGCTAACGGCAACTTTACGCAGGACAAGCTTTATAGATACCGTATAGCTAATATCACTGCGGTTGCCTACGACCTCAATGGTTCAACCTCTGCATTTGGCACGACCGGAGTCAATGTCGGCGATATCATCAACGGCGGCGATTCAAAGACACTTACGGTCAATCCCGTCAATGCCGATGACAAGGTTATAGCCCTTACGGTGTCCTACTTCATTCTTCTTGAAGACGACTCATCCCTTACGGGAGAAACTCCCATCTCTGCGACCTTCTATACCTACAAGACTCGCAATGTTAACGATGATGAGAGCTACTCGAAGAATGACCACAATGAGCCGACAAAGGCATTTACGGCAGGCAATACGAGCAAAAACAAGTTTGAACTTACCTATCCCTATGCCGGCTTCATCAGCCAGAACGACTCACCTGATGTTATCAGCAAGGTCAAGACCACCATCTCCAGATACAAAGCTACGTTCCACGGCAACGGAGCCAGTGCATGGCAGCAGACCTCGACCTTCAAGAACGGTTCCAACGCTTACTTCGAGGATATGCTGTTCACGAAGGATGATGGCAGCACGCAGCGCGGCTGGACTATAGTGACCACAAATGAAGACACGCACGCCACTTATCACTTCTGGGATGCAAAGGAAGGCGTGAAGAGAGAGGATATTCCCAACGGCACATATGTTATCCGGTTCAGTGTCAAGGCACAGTCAACAAGAGGCAGTGGTGCCGACCATGTTTGGGAATATGATATTCCGATCTTTGTCTACAACGACTATGAGGTTCCCGCGAAGTATAAGCAGTATTCCGGCGAGCAGCGTCAGCGCGCTAACTACAGCGCGGATGCGGACGCAGAATGGACGGAGTATCAGATAGCTCTCGCCGCAGCGGCGAACTACACCCTGCGCCAGAAGCTGAAGAATAACTTCAACAACGCTGCTTATCTTGCCGCATATGAGGCGATAGCGAACCGCCTTGACGCGGCAGCAGCTGCTCTTGACGCAAAGATGGTTTCCTCTTCCGTTGATTCGCTCAAGACCGCCGTTGAGGCAGTCCAGGGCGCACCCAATCCGGAAGGCTCCGTCTACTGGGATCAGGGATATAACTTCTTCGGTTACGATGATTTTAATTCCGTCTCCTGGAACGGCTGGAAGGATGCCAGAAACCGCGCGATGAATCTCTACAACTCGACCAAGGCTCCCGAGGAGCCCGTGGCTCCCGAGCATCCCGGCGAGGGCGCCAACGAGTGCCAGCTTGCTACTTATAATAAGAAGTATGCAGATTGGCAGAAGGCTCATGCAGCGTGGGAGACCGCGATTGCAGAGTGGAAAGCACCCGTTATATCCTCCGTCGATGTTGCTTATGCAGAGCAGCAGGTTGCGCTTTGGGGCTCCAGACTCATAAAGCTTAACGCTGTTAAGACGCATCTCGACGCGGCTATAGCAATGTGCACCATCAACCCCGCCGATGCTTCCCAGTATAACGCGGAGAGATGGGAATCATACTCGCAGGCACTTGCCTACGCGCAGAATGTTTCCACTTCGTTCAATGCCTCCACGACCAAGCGCACGCAGGTCAGAGAAGCTATGAACAACCTTATCTACAACTGGAAGCGCCTTATCGCAGCCGAAGTAACGACCGTTACCTTCACCTTCACCGTGAACGGTGTAACTCATGCGGTTCTTACCGGCAACCAGGGCGATCCCGTTGATCTCAGCACGATTGCAGCGCCCGACGCACCTGTCGGAATGCACTTCGTCGGCTGGGGCAATGTACCCGCAACGTTTGATGCCGACGCCTCCTTCGAGGCAGTGTTCGCAAACAACACGGATACAAAGTATACTGTAAATGTTTATAATATGGACACCACCGGCGCTTATCCGTCAGCTCCCGACAGCACCTATCAGGGTGCCGGCGAGACCGGTTCGACCGCCGACATAACCGCCGACGCAGCTCCCGCAGAGGGCTTCTCGCTCGATTCCGCGAAGAGCGTCCTTACCGGCACTATCGCCGCTGACGGTTCTCTTGTCCTTAGCATTTACTATTCGCGTAACCAGTACACCGTAACATATGCTAATACGGACCTCGCGCCCGATACATATTATTACGGAGCTACTGTTGTTGCCCGCACTCCCGAAAAGGCCGGACATACGTTCCTCGGCTGGGAGGAGGAAGTTCCCGCCACCATGCCCGCGAACAATGTTGTTCTTACGGCTAAGTGGGATGAGCTTCCCGCAAACTACGACGAGTACAATATAGCTGTCGCAGCCGCCAACGCCAAGAAGGCAGAGGCCGACTACGACAAGAAGTACACTGCCGACACCAGAGCTGCCCTTGATGCCGAACTTGAAGTCGACGTCTCCGGCAAGAAGCTCAGCGAGCAGGGCGTTGTTGACGCTCAGACAGCGAAGATAAACGCCGCTGTTGCGGGTCTTAAACTCATGACCTACAACGCAGAGTTCTATGTCGACAATGAGCTTTATCGTACCGTCGCCACAGAGGTTGGCGCTCAGATCGTCGCCCCCGAAGCTCCCACCAAGGAAGGCTACACCTTCACAGGTTGGAACCCCGAAGTCGGAGTCATGGGTGTCGAGGATGTTAGATTTGACGCTAAGTTCTCGGCAGGCACCGTCGGCTACAAGGTTGAGACCTATGTCATGGGTCTTGACGGTAACTACGGCGACGCTGCTATCGAGGATAAGTCTGCTACTACCGGCGAGACTGTTTCCGTAACCCCCGAGACCCGCGAGGGCTTCACGGTTGCTGACAACAGTGTCCTTTCCGGCACAGTCCTTGCGGACGGCAGCCTTGTTCTTAAGGTCTACTACAGCCGTAACCAGTACAAGCTTTCTGTTGACGGCGTGGAGACAGACGTTTACTACGGCGCAGCTCTTAACGTTGCCGAGCCGGCTCCCAGAGAGGGCTACACCTTCACCGGCTGGAATGTTGAGATTCCCGCCACCATGCCCGCAGAGAACCTGACCCTCGTTTCCCAGTGGAGCGAGAACGATGCCGACTACACCGCTTACAACGCGGCAGTCGCAGCGGCTCAGGCGAAGCAGGCAGAAGAGAACTACGACAAGAAGTACACCGCCGAGACCAGAGCTGCTCTTGCAGCAGTCCTCGCAGAGGATGTCTCCGGTAAGAAGTACTCCGAGCAGGGCATTGTTGACGCAGCCACCCAGGCTATCAATGATGCAGTCGCAGCTCTCGAGCTTGAGACCTACACCGCTACCTTCTATGTAAACGGCGAAGTTCATGCAACCGTTACTGCGAAGGTCGGCGAGCAGATCGCAGCTCCCGCAGATCCGATTGTCGACGGTTACAACTTCACCGGTTGGGATCCCGAGGTCGGAACTATGGGCATCGAGAATGTTAGCTTCAACGCTATCCTTGTTGCCAACAATTCGTCCATCATCTCCGTCACTCCTGAGTCCCCGAACTACGGCGGCATGCATCAGTATGCAATCAAGGTCAAGGGCGAGCCTCAGAAGATCAGAATAGTCGATGCATTCGGCAATACCCGCACGTTTGACAGAAACACCTCCATGACAAGCGATGCCAATGCTCTCGGTATTCTGAAGATAGAGAAGACTGACGACGGCGAAATCTGGACCATCAATGTCAACATTCCCGAGGGCAGATATGTTGCCTTCGCGAAGTTCGGCAAGGATTGGGAAGAGAACGGCCATAACTTCTCTGTCAGATTCGACATTAAACCCGAAGAGCCGACTCCGGACGGCGTTCTTGAAGTAACCTACAACACCCCGAATTACGGCGGCAAGCAGGAGTATACCTTCAAGGTCTCCGGTAAGGCTGATAAGATTCAGGTTGTCTGCGCAGACGGCGGAACGATAACTCTTACGAGATTTGATCCCAGAGTTACCGTCAAGTCCTATGACGCAGAGGGCATCGAGGTCTATTCGAACAGCACCAACCTCGCTTATGAGATTTGGACTGTCGAGCTTAACCTTCCCGCAGGCAGACACATTGCTAAGGCGAAGTATGGCAGATCTTGGACTGCCGGCACTGAGTTTGATGTAATTATCGACGCGAAGCCCGTAGAGGCTGTCAGCGTTACCGAGGTTAAGACCTCTGCTGATTCCGTCGAAGTTACCGTCAACGGCACTGCCACTAAGATCAAGATTGCTGACGCTTCCGGCGCCACCAGAACCTATGACAGAGATCATGCCGATGTCTCCATCGCCCCCGACGGCGACGGCGAGATCTGGACAATCAATGCCAAGCTTCGTGCAGGCGAGTACACCGCAACCGCGAAGTACATCGCTAACGACAGACAGGTCTGGGATACCACCGACTTTGCTTTCACAGTCTAAGGCTGCGAACGAAAACTGAAAATCCTGCTTTAAACGGCAGGTAAGAAGGGGAGTCGCTCTCGGGCGGCTCCCCCGATTTTTTTGCCTTCAAAGTTCACTTGAACTATTTGATAAAATGTGATACAATGGTTGCAGAACAAGTATAATTTTTAGGATGGTGAACTTTTATGACTCAGAATATCTCAAAACATACCCTTCAGAGACTTCCGATGTATCTGAGCTATATCAAGGGACTTCCCGAGGATGCTCCGAAAAACATATCTGCCACGACCATCGCCGAAGCGCTCCAGCTCAATGATGTCCAGGTGCGCAAGGATCTTGCGAGCGTCAGCTCGTCCGGCAAGCCGAAGGTCGGCTACAACGTCAAGGATCTTATCGCGGAGCTTGAGGCTTTTCTCGGCTATAACGATATCGACAACGCCGTTATAGTCGGCGCAGGCAGCCTCGGCAAGGCTTTGCTCAATTACAGCGGCTTTAAGGCCTACGGCCTCAATATAATCGCGGCGTTCGATCTTTGCGAAGAACCCACCGAGTTCCAGGGCAAGACGGTTTTCCCGATAGCCCAGCTCGAGAGCTTCTGCCGCAAGGTGAACATACATATAGGCATAATCACCGTTCCCGCGTCGAGCGCGCAGGAGATATGCGACCTGCTCGTGAACAGCGGCATCCGCGCCATTTGGAACTTTGCTCCGGTGCATCTTGTTGTGCCCGACGGTATACTTGTCCAGAATGAGAACATGGCGTCGTCGCTCGCCCTGCTCTCAAACCACCTGCGCGAGCAGATGAAGAAGTAAAAAGCAAAAATAAAACCAATCGGCTGCCGAGGAAAACCCGACAGCCGATTTTCTTATATCCCGCAGAAGCCATGCGGTTGTGTTGAGAGCTTGAAAAAGAAATGTGCAAATTTGGAGTTGCAGAGTACACAACTGACCGATTATGGCTCCTCCCTGTAGGGGAGCCGGCTCGGCGAAGCCGAGACTGAGGGGTCATTGCGCAGATTTACCCTTTTGCATAGACTGTTTTGTTTCTCGATGTCCCCTTTGTAGGGTGCGGCGACTCGACGCACCGCTGCCGACGCAGGCGGCACAGGGGGCAAGTCTCAAGCAGAGAGCGTATTACACGACACGGGCGAAATGAATAGCTTTTCGGTGACGCTGACGCGTCAAAGGGTCGTCGGGGTCGCCGACCCCTATAAAACAATCCCCTTGAAGAAGCGAGCTTAGCTCGTCTGCTGTAGTCACCGCAAAAACAGCGGGCGGATAATATTTGCCCTACACGGTTGCAATATATGTTAGCTGCTGTAATTTTTGCGGGCGAGAAAGCTCGCCACTACGGATAACCTCTTTCCCCCGCAAAATCCAAATTACCGCATAAATGACAACCGACCGCGACAGGCTAACCCGTTGCGGTCGGTTGTTTTTTTATGAACTGCGCTCGTTAGGCGCCGGCTTTATTTTCCCTGAATGTTACGGTGAACTCGCTGCCCTCGCCGTAGACTGAGGTGACGTCGGCCTTTCCGCCGTGGAGTGCCGCTATCTGGCTGACGAGCGAAAGCCCCAGCCCGAAGCCGCTCTCGCGGCTGCGCGATTCGTCTGCGCGGTAGAATCTGCTCCATATCTTCGGCAGATCCTCGTCCTTTATGCCTATGCCGTCGTCTTTTACCGAGAGCGTGACGCCGTCTTTGTTCTTGAGCGTTACTTCAATGTGCCCGCCGTCCCTGCCGTATTTGACGGCGTTCGAAAGAAGGTTTTCGAGCATCAGCGAGATGAGCTGAGCCTGCGCGGGAATTACTATACCGTCCTCAATATCTGCCGTGAGCGTAATGTTCTTTGCGAGCGGGAAGTCGGCGCAAAGCTTTTTGACAAGTGCGCTCAGGTCGGTGTCCTCGAGCTTGTAGCGCCTGTCGCCCTGCTCCGTGCGCGAGAGCGTCAGCAGCGCCGTGACGAGCTTTGTCATCTTGTCCGTCTGCTCGTCTACGGACGAGAGCGCTTCAAGCATATCCTCCTCGCTCGCCTTGTCGGACAGCGCGTATTCGCATTCCGCCTTTATTACGGCGAGCGGAGTGCGCAGTTCGTGCGAAGCATCCGAGGTGAACCGCTTCTCATTTTCAAATGAGGTTTGGAGCCTTGCGAGCATATCGTTGAAGGTCTCGGCGAGAGTATAAATTTCGCCCGCGCTCTTTTCGGGCTCAATGCGCTTTGACAGGTCCGCGCCGTCGGTTATCTCGCGCGCCGAGCGGCAGATGTTTTCTACCGGCTTCATCGTCCTGCGCGATATCAGATACGCCCCGACTGCCGCAATGATAATGAATATCGGGAAAATATATATTACAGTCTTGTTTATCGCGTCAAACGCGCTCTTAGCGGCATCCGCGTTTATGAATCCGCGTACCCAAACGGGTGGATAGGTCGACTCGCTGCAAATAAACTCGACCTTGAAAACGGTTCTGTCCGAAGTCGATGGGAGCTCGACGCTCAGGGACTTCACCTTGTCGCGGGTCAGTCCCGCGTGCTCGAGTGCGATATCGACAGCCTTTTCGCTGCTTATTCCGTCCTTGAACACGGTGGTTTTGTAGACGGGGTCACTGAGCTCGGACATCACCGTGTCGGCCTCATATTTGATTATCTTCCCCGAAAATGCGTCTATCTCATACTCGTATTTGTTGAAATCAAGGCGGGTGTCGTAATAATAATATTTGCTCCCGTCCGCTTCAAATGAGCCGATGCTGCCGTTTTTGAGGTTTTCGCCGTTTATAAGCGCGGCGGGGGACTCGCCGTCGAGGTATCGGCCGTTCGAGTCAAACACGTTGCAGTAAACATCGTCGTAGAAGAAAGCAAAGTCGTTTTCTATTTCCAAAATCCCGTTTTTGTATTCTATCTCGTCAACGTTGCGCTCGACAGTACTTATCAGTTCGTTTTGCAGGCGCGAATCGGTTATCTGCGAGCCGGTTATCAGTATGCCGAAAAGGCCGAGCGAGCAGACTGCCGCTATGAGCAGAGTTATCCAGACCGTTATGCGAAGCCTGAATGAGGAGCGGCACAGCGCGGGTTTTATTTTTTTATCTGATGACATAGCCTGCACCCCTCACGGTGTGAATAAGTTTCGTATCCTCGCCCTCGTCTATCTTCTTGCGCAGATACCTGATATATACATCGACGACGTTCGTGCCGCCCTCGTAGTCGTAGTTCCAGATGTGATCCTCTATTTTCTCGCGGCTGAGCACAACGCCCTTGTTCATTACGAGGTAGCACAGCAACTCATACTCCTTCGCAGAGAGCGATATCTCCCTGCCCGCGCGCTCAACGCGCCTCGATGCGGTATCGACGGTCAGGTCGCCTACGGAGATTATGCCGGTCTTTCCCCCGTATTTTTTGCGCGTCATAACGCGAAGCCGCGCAGAGAGCTCGTCGAACGAAAACGGCTTTATCAAGTAGTCGTCCGCCCCGAGGTCGAGCCCCGTGACCCTATCCTCTATGCTGTCGCGCGCAGTCAGAAACAGTACGGGCGTGTCTATGCCCTGCGCCCTTATCTTTTTGACAAGCTCAAAGCCGTTCATGACGGGCATGGTGACGTCAAACACAGCCGCGTCATAGTCGGCCGATGTTATGAGGTCATATGCCTCGCCGCCGTCAAAGCAGCTGTCCACGCTGTAGCCGGCCGCCTTGAGCTGCTTTGTTATTATCCTGTTGAGGCTCTTCTCGTCCTCGGCAAACAAAACACGCATTGGAACACCTCCGGTATAATTATACGGATTTTATCGTAGCGTGTAAAGATTAAAAGAAGATTAGAACCCCAAAGCGGCGTAAAAATAACAGGAGCTTTTACGGACTACGTCTGTGCGGCAGGCTGTTTTCCTTGCAAAATGCCGCTATAACTCACGGCTATCTCCAAAAAAACAAGACCGACCGCAGAGCTTTCCCCTACGGTCGGTCGTCGGTTTAGAAGTTTTTTGTGCGGCGGTGCGAATTCAGTCGGCTATCTTCGTGCCCTCTTTTATCGCCACGGTGCCGATGAGCGGAACCTTTGCGCTTCCGCTGACGGAGGTGTCGGTAAAGTCGAGCTCGAGCTGTGCGTCTCTGCCTCGCAGCTCTTTTGCCGTAACGGTAGCGGACAGGTGATTTCCGACGGTTGAAATTTGCTTTATTTCAATCTCAGGAATATCCATCTTCGGCTCAATGAGCTCGAAGCCGTATTCGCCGCCGTTGTCAAAGACGCGAAGTGTGATGTCTCCGTTGTAGAAAATATTGCCTACCTTCAGATGCCATGTGCCTGTTCCGAGCATAGTTTTTCTCCTTTCGGTCTGCGCCTTATTTAGGCGGATATTACGAAAATTGTTGAAGCGAGCAGAAACTGCGCCGTGAAATAGGTTATTATGCAGGTTATCTTATAGCCGTAAGGCGGACGGGGCTTGCGCAGGGAGTTGACGGCGAGCATCATATCGGACAGCGCAAACAGGAACGCGCCGCCTACGAGCAATATGCACATTACAACCGCATTGTCGAGTCCGGCGGCGACCGCCTTGAAGCCGAGCGAGCCCGCCTTGACGAGCATGAACGCGAGCATTGCGACATACGGCACGCCGATTAAATAGAGCGGGCTGAACTTGACCCCGAGCAGGCGCAAAACCGCAAGACCTATAACGATTATCACCGCGCAGGCTATCAGCTCATGCTTATCCCAAAACTGCGCGTCGGGGAAATAGTGCTTCATCGCAAGGCAGTAGGCGTATATGTAAAACACGTGCCCCGCGAGGAACGCGAGTCCGCCGCTTAGAGCAAACGGAGGTTTGGGTGGCAGATGCAGCAGAAAATCTCCGCACCAGCCGAGCAGCAGACCTATCAGAATATAGTGCGCATATCTGCTCTGATTTTGGGCTATTGCGCTTGCGAGAACTCCCGCCGCGACAAAAAGAGTGGCGCAGACGGTTTTCAGTATCTGCGATTTTGTGCAGCGCCCGTTCTTTGAGGCTTTCAGGAACTGCGGCACAAAAACAAATTCAAGTCCCGCCGCTATGGCGAAGCATATTTTCAGTACGGTTGTCAATTATCTCATCTCCAGGCGGCCGAACAGCTTGGGCTCGAGCAGCCCGTAGCTTTTGCGCAGGAAGCTGCTGCATATATCGGCTATCTTTTCGTTCTCTATCATGTCGCCCGTGCCCTGCGCCAGGGATTCCGCAATATTGCTGAGGTCAGGGCATGAGGTCGGGATGACTGTGACTTTGTTTCCGTTGAAGCGGAAAGAGAAGCGGCGCTCGGCTATGGACTCGTTGGCGCGAATCCAGATGGTGAACGTCTCGCTGTCCTCCCACCTTGCCGACGAGACGGCGGTGAAATCAAGTCCTGCCAAGTGCATTTTCGACTTGCGGTATTTGCCGTCGAGTCCGCTGACTATCGTGTTTCTGACTTTTCCCTCGCTCCAGGTGAAGCGGCACTCGTTCTCGGAGAAGTCGAGGTTTATCTTGTCTATGTTTCCGGCGCGGTCGGTGGACATATATACCACAGCCGTCGGCAGGACGCTCACAGGGAAGCCCGCAACGTCGAGCACGGGGTTATAGAGCAAATGTATCGTAGAATATGAAAGCTTCTTTTCGAGCACGGGGTTGCGCCTGCCGGCGGTGAGCACGGGCAGGGGAGCGAGAGTCATGGGGAGCGTCGTCTGCTCCGGCTCATCCTTGGGCTCGATAAAGCCGTCGGGGAAGTGTCTCCACAGGCAGTCGCGCGTCTTTTGCTCAAAGACCTCGCTGCAGGTGACGATGATATTGGCGTCATAGTCCGGCAGAATTATGCCGAACTGAGAGAACATTCCGTCAAAGCGGTAAGAGCCGGGGAAGCGGCAGCACCAGAAGTTGAAGCCGTAGCCGACGCAGGCGTCCGGCTGGTCAACGCTCTTTGCGGAGTTGTCGGCTTGGGGCTTTCCCGCCTCGCGCGCCCAGAACTCGGGGATGACCTGCTTGCCGCGGTATTTTCCGCCGTGGCTCATGCAGTCGGCGACCTTGGCGAGTTCCTCCGTGGTTATGAACAGTCCCCAGCCGCCGGCCTCAAGACCGTTGGGGTCTGTCTCCCAGGCGGGATTCTCGCGGATGCCGAGGGGCTTGAACAGGCGCGGCGCGAGATATTCGCGCACGGTGAGCCCGGTCAGCTTCTGAATTATTGCAGCCATGACATAGCAGTTTTCGCTGATATACTTCCAGTCCTCGCCCGGGGCAAACGCCCAGCGTGCGCCGAAAAAGCTCTTGAGCCATGAGACCTTCGCCTTGTTTTCGAGGACGCTGACATCCTTTCCGGCGGTCATGGTCAGCAGGTGAAATACGGTCAGCTTTTCAAGGTTCTCGTCATATTTTTGCGGTCTGTATTCGGGGAAGATATCAATTACCTTTGTGTCGAGCGTCAGCAGCCCCTCGTCAATGGCGAAGCCGATGGCTATCGAGGTAAAGCTCTTGCTGACCGAATACATGGTGTGCGGAATGTCGGGCGCGTAGGGGTCTCTCCAGGTCTCGAAGGCGACTTTCCCGTGGCGCAAAATCATGATGCTGTGCAGCTCTATTTGGCTGCGCTCGAAATCGTCGAGCAGCTCCGATATCGCCTTTGAGGACACGCCGACCTGTTCCGGAAAATCGGCTCTCGGGAGCGCTTTGCTCTTTGTTCTCGCGGTTGGCATAAAAATACATCTCCTGTAAAAAAATAATATTCACTTACAAATTCTGCCAAACGAACAGTACGAACTTTCACTAAATAAATTATACTACAATACGGGGTCCGAATACAACAAAAATGTGTAAAAATAACAAATTTAAAGACGAAAACACCGCAAAAAATTTTTTTGAAATTTGGCAAACAAATGTTTGCAATTTTTGAAACCGTGTGTTATAATAAAGCAGGAAAGTTATGCCGACCTATTGAAAGGGTGATATGCTTTGAAAAATATAAGCAAAACTCAGATGAAAATATACGAATATCTTATCGAGCGCTCGCAGGACGGGGTGCCGCCCTCGGTGCGTGAGATAGGCGCGGCGGTGGGCTTAAGCTCCACATCCTCCGTTCAGGCGAACCTTGACGCTCTCGAGAAGGCGGGCTATATTCAGCGCGATCCCCTCAAGAAGCGAACTATCCGCATTCTCGGCAGGGACGATAACGTCACTCATGTCCCGATAGTCGGTACCGTCACCGCGGGTGCGCCGATACTCGCCGTTGAGCAGATAGAGGGCTACCTCGCCTATTCGGGTCACTCAACGAGCGACAAGCCGCTTTTTGCCCTGAAGGTCAGGGGCGAGAGTATGCTCCAGGCGGGCATATTTGACGGGGACTTGGTCGTGGCGGAAAAGACGCCCGTTGCGCGAAACGGCGAAATAGTCGTCGCTATGATAGAGGACGAGGCGACGGTCAAGACGTTCTA
>OOBN01001825.1_pt1 | contig 14394 bp, 8 predicted proteins | sample 1671091 | NCBI WGS metagenome assembly OOBN01 (sample SAMN06348121, study PRJEB24527) | human gut metagenome | biome: human gut; feature: ankylosing spondylitis patient; material: feces | host: Homo sapiens | place: China | collected 2015-10 | reverse complement strand
AGCCGCGAAATGTTTTTGATTCGTTTTTCGCCTCGGCGTGTACGTGGCGAAAAACACTTCTCACGGGGCGCGTGTCGAATTGCCCGCCTGCGGTGGGCAACCGAGGTACGAAGCCCCGTGCATCCTTCTCGAAAAAGCGGCTATGCCGCTTTTTCGAAACTCTCATGCCTTGATGCCCATTCTCTGCCACTTGCCGCTGCGGTAGCGCCGGTAGAAGATGATGCTTCGCACCGTCCAGTCGACAACTGCGTGAGCAAACCACACGCCGACCACGCCGTAGCCCATGTACTTGCCGAGGATATAGGCCAGCAGCACGCGCACGAGCCACATCGTCGTCATGCTGGCAAGCATCGTGAACTTTGCGTCGCCCGCCGCGCGCAGGAATGCCGCAATCATAAAGGCCGGCACCCAGAGCGTCATCGCGGAGATGCCGTGGATGAGCGAGACCGTGACTGCCAGCCTTTCCGCCTCGGGCGAAACATCGTAGACACGCATGATGAGCGGCAGCATCGAAATGATGAGAAGATTGACTGCTCCCTGGATGACATAGGTCCACTTGACGATCTTCCGGAAGTATGCGCGCGCCTGATCGAATTCACCCGCGCCGACGCATTGGCTCACCACTGCCGCAAGGCCGAGGTTGATGGCTTGACCGGCAAAGCAGTTGAAGTTGCCGAGCGTGTTGCCGATGGCATTCGCCACCATCGACGCCGTGCCGAAGGTCGAGATCAGGCTGAAAAGCACGAGACGTCCCAACTGGAACATTCCGTTCTCCACGCCGCTGGGCACGCCGATATAGAAGATGTTGCGCATCAGGCGCATATTGAGCCGGAAGCCGCGCACATCGGAGAGGTGCAGCATCAGCTTTTTGTTGAAGAGCAGTGCGAGGATGACGGCTGCCGCCACCGTGCGGGAGATGAGCGTCGGGATGGCGACGCCCGCGACGTCCATGCCTACGCCGAAGATGAGGATGGCGTTGCCCGTGACGTTGATGCCGTTCATCAGCAGCGAGACCTTGAGCGACACATCGCTCCTGCCCATCGTGCGGAAGAGCGCCGCGCCGCCGTTGTAGAGCGCGATGCCCGGGATGGAGGCCATCACATATAAATAATAGGTGTTCGTCGCGTCCATGACGTCGGGCTCGATATGGCCGAACATCGTCGTGAGGATCTGCGGGCGGAAGAGATACAGCAGCGCCGCAAAGGAAACGGACACCACCGCCAGCAGCGCGATGAGCTGCTGGCCCGCGTTGCAGGCGTCCTCCTTCTGCTTCAGTCCGATATACTGGCCTGCGACCGCCGCGCCGCCCGTCGCCATCGCCGAAAAGATGTAGATCATCAGATTGCTGATAGAGTCGACCAGCGAAACGGCACTGATGGCCGCGTCGCCGACGGTCGCGACCATCAGCGAGTCGGCAAGGCCGACGGCGATGGCAAGCATCTGCTCGAGCAACAGCGGCCACATCAGCGTGACGAGCTGGCGGTTCGTGAACAATACGCTTTTGTTCCCCTGCAGGGAAACAGACTTGTCTGCCATGGAAAGTTCTCCTTTTTTACCTTTTGCGGGCTGTATCATATGCCTTTTCGCCCGCTTTGTCAACTTTGTCAAACAACTGTCAGGTAAGGGCGGAGCGCTTCACGCCACGCGCGCAGGAGCTTTTCCTGCGTCCAGCGCGCGTTCGCGGGCGAGGTGGAGGGCAGCTTGACCGCCTCGCGCCCCGCCGCTGCGCGGCAGTATCTGTTGTAGCCGTTGCAGAAAACCGCCCGAATGTCCGCCGCGTCTAAAATGACGCGCAGATCGTTCGGCACGACATTTGTGATGCTCGCGTCTGACGAGCCCACGATCTCACACGAACCGATGGTATCCCACAGGGCGACGCCATGGCGCAGGGCAAGCGAGCGTTTTTCTTCGACCGTCTTTGGCGTTTCCTCGCCAAAGAGCGTCGCGAGCGTCGGCCAGAAGCGGTTCTGCGGGTGCGCGTAGAAAAACGCCGCCTGCCGCGACTTGACCGACGGGAACGAGCCCAAAATGAGCACGCGCGCATTTTTGTCGTACAGCGGCGGAATATTGTGGATCTCCCTGCTTTTTTCCATTCTCTCTCCCCCTTTTGCGATATGGTATCACATTTCCCGCTCGGGTGCCAGCGCCGTCCGCCGTTTTTCTTACATTCCGCCGCAGACACCCACTTTCTTTTTCCGCCGGAGCATGATATGATAGAGAAAACAGCAATTCTCCCGCTCAGAAAGAAGGTTTTTATGAAAGACGACGACAACAGCATTCTGCTTCTGGAAAAGGGCAAGCGCGGTCTGCTGCAGATCATCTTCGGCCGCACCGGTATCATCATCGTCTCGCTCATCGTGCAGATTTTGTTCCTCTTCCTCGCTTTCTATAAGCTCGAAGGGGCAATGCCCTACTTTTGGGGCGGCAATACGCTGCTCTCGGCAGCCATCGTGCTGTCGCTCTTCGGCAACGACGACAACCCGACCATCAAGCTCACGTGGTTTTTCATCCTCTCGGTCCTGCCGGTCTTCGGACTCATTTTGTATCTCTACATCCGCACCGACCTCGGCCACCGGCTGATGATCCGGCGCTACAACGACATTCAGGCGCAGACGAAGGACCTCATCCCCTCCCCCGCCGCCTGTCAGACAGCGGACCTGCCGCCCGAAACGCAGGGGCTTGCCGCGTATCTGGAGCGCTGCGGCTTTCCCGCCTACCGGAATACGGATGCCGAATACTTTCCGCTCGGCGACGACGCGTTCGGCGTGATGCTCGACGAGCTGAAGAAGGCCGAGCACTTCATCTTCCTTGAATATTTCATCGTGAGTGAGGGCTATATGTGGGGCCGCATCCTCGAGATCCTCACCGAAAAGGTCAAGCAGGGCGTAGAGGTGCGCTTCATGTACGACGGCACCTGCGCCGTCGCCCTGCTGCCCTACTCCTATCCGGAAAAGCTCCGCAAGCTCGGCATCGCCTGCAAGATGTTCGCTCCCCTGCGGCCGTTCGTTTCCACGCACTACAACTACCGCGACCACCGCAAGATCCTGGTCATCGACGGCAAGGTCGGCTTCACGGGCGGCATCAACCTCGCGGATGAGTACATCAACCGCGTCAAGCGCCACGGCCACTGGAAGGACACGGCCATCGCCCTGCGCGGCGACGCCGTGCGAAGCCTGACGCTGATGTTCCTTCAGATGTGGGACAACAACGAGCCGCACTTCGACCCGAGCTCCTATTCCCGCTATCTCGACATTCCTCAGCCGCCGCGCACATCGAAGGGCTACGTCATCCCCTACGGCGACAGCCCGCTCGACCGCGACCTTGTCGGCGAGATGGTCTATATGGATATCATCAACCGCGCCAACCGCTATGTCCATATCATGACGCCGTATCTCATCATCGACAACGAGATGATCACCGCGCTCACATATGCCGCGCAGCGCGGTGTGGAGGTCCGGCTCATCCTGCCCCACGTGCCGGATAAGGAGGTCGCGTTTTCGCTGGCGCACACCTATTACCGCAGGCTGATCGACAGCGGCGTGCAGATCTACGAGTACGAGCCCGGCTTCGTCCACGCAAAGGTCTTTGTCAGCGACGACCGCAAGGCCGTTGTCGGCACCATCAACCTGGACTACCGCAGCCTGTACCATCACTTCGAATGCGCGGCTTATCTCTACGATAAGCCGGAGATCGCCGACATCGAGCGTGATTTTGAGCAGACGCTCCGGCAATGTGTGCGCGCGGACCGCGCCCTTCTCAAATCCGACCCGCTGCTGCGCAAGCTGACGGGCGCCTGTATGCGCGTCATCGCACCGCTGCTGTAACAGGCAAAATGCCCACGCCCTGCGACCGAAAGGCCGCAGGGCGTTTCTTCTGTGCTTCAGACCTCAAGCTGCTCGAGCGCGTCGCGCACCTTGCCGCACTCGCGGCGGACCGCGGCGTAGAGCTCCGGGTCAGTGGGTAGCGTGTCGCTGCCGCGCAGGGCCTCGGTCATCTCAGAGCTGACCGCCGCCAGCGCGCCAAAACCGAGATTCAGCGCCACACCCTTGAGCGTGTGCACCGCGCGGAAGGCGGTCGGCGCGTCGTTCGCGGCAACGGCAGCGCTCAGGTTCTGCATACTGTCGTCGCCCGGGAACATTTTCAGGAAGCGGGCAATGCGCTCATCGCTCTGGAAACGGGCCTTCGCCTCCGTGTAGTCGCCGCCTACCGTGCTGTAAAATTCATTCAGCTTCATCGTCATTTTTCTCTCTGTAAATTGCTACGCAGTCTTTTTTTGCTTTCGCTTTATACATGACAAGGTCCGCCTTGCGAATGGTCTGTGAAATGCGGCCCTTGACAAACGCGCCGCCGATGCTCGCGCTGATGTGCAGCTGCGGAAACTCCGGGATGTCGATGCTGTCCATCGCCACGCGAATGGCCTGCAGCTTCTTTTCCAGGATGTGGCGCGGCAGATCGCGAAACAGCAGGAAGAACTCGTCGCCGCCGTAGCGCACGAGCTTATCGTCATCGCGGATCTGCGACTTGATAGCCTGCGCCGCGCGGTAGAGCGCCGCGTCGCCGGCAAGGTGGCCGAAGCGATCGTTGATCGTCTTGAAGTTGTCCATATCGATCATGGCAAAGGCAAATTCGCCGTTCAGATTCTTCAGCCGCTCGTCGTAATAGCGGCGGTTATAGACCTTTGTGACCGAATCCATGTAGACCTGTCGGTTGCGCATCAGCAGTTGACTGAGCACGCTCTCCTGCGCGCCCTCGTCAAGAATATCATCGCCGTGCAGATGATTGGCCAGCTCGAGCGAATACGGCAAGCCATCCACCTCAATGTAGGAGGCGACCATGTAAAAAACATCGTTTCCGCGCGTTTCGATCTTCGCAAGCGACTTCTTCGTGCGCACGATCTCCTGCGAAATGCAGCGCTCACAGCGAAACGGCTTGTTCCAAACCGCGTAGCAGTGCTCCTTCTTGCCGATCGCGCCGTCTCCCTCCCTGAGCTCCATACAGATGCTCGGGTCTACAAGGCGGGCAACGTCGAACATTTGCCGGTAACCGCGCAGAACGCCGTCGACCTGCGTGCGCGTGATGCGCAGCACGCCGTCGTCCTCCGCCATGACCGGCGTCATCTTCTGCGCGGGGCGCTCATGTGCAAGGCGCTCGCTCAGCTCCGTCAGGCGGCGGTAGTTGAAGTCGATGCTGCGCACCTGTCCCATCAGTGAGCTGCATCGTCCGGGCTCGGATACGGACCACACAAGCATCACCGCAAGCTGGCACCAGCGCTTTTTCCCCTCGAGGACGATCTCCGCCTCGGTCTCGAAATACGTTTCATCCGCCGTCATGCCCTGTATGCGCTCGCGCACAGAAGCGATCAGATCGGGCGAAATAACAGTTTTAAGCTCCGCGCAGTCCAGCGGATCGACCATCAGGCGCGGCAGGCCCGTCAGCCTGACCGCTCCTGCCGACAGCGCCAGCGCAGACGGCTGTGCCGTATACTCAAACCATATCTCCTCCGTCAGCTCGCTGAAGAACTTGCGCTTGCTGTGCTCCTCCTCCAACTGCGCGGCAACGCGCGTGTCGGAGTCTCCGGTGCCGTTATAGAGTTCCTCCACCACGCGGCGCGCGGCGCTTTGATGCGGGTCTGCGATGAAGTCGACCTTCAGCTCCTGCACCAGCCGGTGCTCGATCTCATGCAGGCATTCAAGCAGCAACGGGTTGAAACTGCCGCAGTCGCCCGCATCGAGCATGGACATGGCCTTTTCGTTGGAATAGGCCTCCTTGTAGCACCGCTTGCTCGTCAGCGCATCGTAGGCGTCCGCGAGCGAAACGACCTGCGCCGCAATGGGGATCTCGTCGCCCCTGAGCCCGTCGGGATAGCCGTCGCCGTTCCAGCGCTCGTGGTGCCAGTGGCAAATTTCGATGGCATACTTCACCAGGCGCTCGTTCTGGTAGATGGGCAGCTCGGTGATGATCTTCGCACCCAGCATCGTATGGCGCTTGACGATCTCATACTCCTCGGCCGTCAGGGGGCCGGGCTTGGTCAGTATCTCCGATGGGATCTGGAGCTTGCCGATGTCGTTCAGCTCCGAGGCCATGCGGATCGCCTCAACGTCCGCCTGCTCCAGATGATAGCGGTCGGTCTTCTCGGCAAGCCGCTGCAAAAGCAGCCCCGTCGCAAGGCCGACGTGCGCCATATGCGTGCCGTCCTCCGCGCCGTGGGATTCCACCGCATGGCCCAGGATGGCCACGAGCAGCTCGTTGTTTTTCTCCTTCTGGTAGAAACGTTCGGTCACGATGCTCATCAACTGCTGTTTTTTCGTATGCAGCAGGGTGGTGTTGATGATGCGCCGCCGCACCACGCTCGGAACGAAGGGGCGGCTCACGTAGTCCGCCGCGCCGAGCTTGAAGGCCTTGTCGATATAGGCGCTGCCCTTCTCCGCCGAGATCATGATGACCGGCACCTCTTTGATAAAGCCCGTCTCGTTCATGTAGGCCAGCACCTCAAAGCCGTCCATCTGCGGCATCACGACGTCCAGCAGCAGCACCTCGATCTCTCCCCGGTGCGCCTGCAGAGCCGCGACAGCCTCTTTTCCGTCCGACACCTCAAGGATGCTGAAATCATGCTCAAGCATATCCACCAGAAGCGCGCGATCCAGCTCCGAATCATCTGCGATCAATATTTTTCTTTGATTCATCCGGTCCTCACCTCTTCGCCTGTCTTCCGTTGTTCTGTTGTCAAACCGCTTTCGTGGTGCTCATCTTCCGGTCGCCGGCACATCTGTGCCGCCGGACTCTGTGCCGCTCCCGCCGCCCGGCGTGCCGCTGTTCGTCACATCGTTGATGCACCTGACGTCAAAGCACGACGACGCCAGCACCGTCCCCGCCGTGTCCGTCACATCAAAGCTGACGGCAAAGCGCCGGTCCGTATTGGAAAACGCCACTTTGAGCTCCCGGATCTTCAGTCCGCGCGGGTAGGACTTTGCGCCAAGCAGCTGCTTTTTCTCGCTGTCTGACTGCATCACGATCTGTCCGGTGTCCTCATCCACCTGAAAAAAGCTCCCCTGCTCGTCGCTTTCCACGCTGCCGATATCCTTGATAAAGACCTTTCCGTCCTCACTCATCACGCCGCTGCAATAGCGCAGCTTGTCCGCGATGGCGGTCGTGACCGTGGAGCAGAGCATCTGCGCCTGCGAATCGGCCATCGACGTGCGGTAGGTCTGCACCGCGAAGCGGACGCCCACCGCGAGCAGCGAGCTGATGAGCATCAGCACCACCAGCGCGCAGAGCATTTCCGTGAGCGTCATACCGCTTTGGCTGCGCAGCTTTTTCATGGTGCGCTCACCTCCGCCCCGGCGGTCCCGGCCGTATAATAATGATAGTCGTTATAGGTATAGAGCTTCACGCTGCCGCTCGACGTCAGCGGTCCGCTGCCGGTCAGTTCGACGGTCGCAGCGGCTTCGCTCGTCGTCTTCTCGTCTGCCGCTCCCGCCGTGCCGACGGTCGTATACCGGAACGAAATATCCGTATTGCGGGTCTTTGCGTTGATCTTCTCCGCCGAAACAGCAGCGGTGGCTAAGAAGGCAAAGGCCAGCGCCGCGATCAGCACGGACACGAGCGACTCGATCAGCGTTTCGCCGCGCTTATCCTTCAGCTTGTTCACTGTTTGCCTCCTTGATGCCCTTGGTGATCTTGGCCCCGCTCCAGTTGATGGTGGTGATGTGCTTCTCAATTTTCGTTCCGTTCTCTTCGGATATGCTGCCGCCCGCAGGCGATTCATCTTTCTTGCTTACAGCGCCTTTCATAGTAAGCGTCATCCGGCAGTCCTCTGCCGCGCTGCCCTCCGTCCTGGCGCTTTCCTGTCCGTCCGGCGGAAGGAGGGACAGCTTGACCGTAATATTGGCGGTATCCTTGTCCATGGTGAACTCCGCCTGTACGGTTTGGAGCCCATCTTCGCCTTTAATAGGAACGTCGACCTTGATCGTGTCCTGACAGCCCGCGACCGACGCATACCGTGCGCCCTCGTTCGTATTGTCTTCAATGCCTGCTGCCAGCCACGCTTTCATAATGCCGGTGAATTTTCCCGGGGCAAGCGTTGTCTTTTCTTCCTTCGGAACATATATCCCTGCATCATCATCCTTCGTATAGGTCGTTACTTTTTCCCACACCCGCGTATAGCTCTCCTGCAAAATGCTGTCGCGGATGAGCTCGGCAGCGGAGCTGACGGTCAGGTAGTTCTGCTGGGCCTTGCGGTCGTTGCGCAGGTGGTGGGCGGCGTTGGTCGCCGCCGTCAGGATGAGCGCGCTGATGACCGACGCCAACAGCAGCAGCAGGAGGGCCATCAGGATGGATTCACCGCGCTCGTTTTTCAGTTTTTTCATCCCAATGGCCTCCTTTCATCTGCATCTGTTTCATTCATCGTCCGCCGAAGCGGTGTCCGCCTCATATTTCGGTCTGAAGACGGTGTCGACGTACAGCGGACTCGTCAGGCTGGGCTCCCAGCTATCGGCAGCGCTCAGATCGCCAAAGCTGCTGCCCTCCGGCAGGGCCGTCTTCAGCGCTTCCAGCAGCTCTTCCGAAATCGTCGCCCTTTCACCGTAGTTGACCGTCTGCGTACCGATCGGTTCTCCGTTCAGTCCCGCAAACGTTGCCGTCACCTGCGTATCCGCCTCCGTCAGCGTGTAAGGAATGCTCAGCTCATACTTTGCACCTGCCTCCGCGCGGCGGTCGGTCAGCGTGACGGTGAGGGTGATCTCTCCCTGCTGCCAGCCGCGGACGGTCAGGGGCAGGAGGGTGTCCTTGCCATTCTCGCTCACCGTGCCGACGGTGACGGTGTACTTGCTCTGATTGCTCTGATCAAGAACATCGTAGGTCACATCTTTTGTTCCGGTGCCCACTGTTTCCTTCGCCGTCACGGTAATGCCCGTCACGTCGAAGCTGCTCAGCTTTGCCTTCTGGCCGCGGCCGTAGAGGAAGAGCGTGCTCTCGCACACGGGCGCAGCGGTGCCGTTATCGGGGTAGATCTTGTTCGCGGGTCCGCCGGCGGACGTCGCGTTTTCCTCGTACCAGCCCTTCAGATCCCTGGCGAGCTTGCCCTCGACGTACTGCGGATTCCCCGCGTTTGCCGTGTTTGCGATACCGAGAACGCCCTGCTGGGAGACCGTCACGCCCAGCACGTTTGTGCCGGTGTAGGTCTTGCCGCCCAGCGTGACCGTCGCCGTGACATGAATGCTGGTCTCGCCCTCGCTCACGCCCATGATCTTGGTCGTGGAGTCGGCGACGACGCTGCTCGCCGCGGCGATCTTCTCGTCATCGCTGACGAGCGCCCATACGATATTGCTCGTAACCGCTTCGTTCCTGCTGTTCAGCGCCTGCAGCGTGACCTTGGTCTCATCGCCCACATATTCGTCGACGATGGCGGGGGTAAGTGTCACGTTCAGCTCTGCCGTGACGGTGAGCGTCAGGCGCGCGGTGTAGGTCTTGTTGTCCTTTTTGAAGGTCGCCGTGACTTCGACCGCGCCGGGGGCCTTGCCCTCGAGCACAACGTTGAACGCGGGCGTTGTCCCGCTCACGACGCTCTTCACGTGGGCCGACGCAACGTCGCTTTCCGTCGCGCCGTTGCCGTAGGTAAAGATCACGTTTTCCACGTCGTTTGCATCAAGCGTCAGTCCCGTGTTATTCAGCACGAGCTGCGTTTCGATCTGCGACTTGTCCGCCGCCTTATCGTAGTCCGCGATGAGGTCGAGTGTGGTGATGCCGTCCTTCCAGAACATACCGACCTTGGGCCAGCGGCCATAGTGCAGGTGGACGGTAGCGCCGAAGATATCCGTCTGCGTCAGCACCGTCGGGAAGGGGTAATCCTGGCCCCGCAGCTCGCTATCGCTGCCGGGGAAGCTGTACTTGCCGTGGATCGAGGCGTTGTTTTCCTCGACAGAGACCCAGTCGAAAGGACCATTCTGCACGTTCTGATTCAGCGCGTCCTTGAAGGTGGTGTAATACTGTGGCCGATTGTTACTAGTGTTCTCCGTCGTGATCAATCCTGTGCTGCCGGTTTGATCGGACATCTGCGCATAGGTCAGACCGGTGAGACCGTTGAGGCTACTGCTTTGTGCGCTGCCCGCATTGGTGAAAAACCCCTTCAAATATCGCATATCACCCTTGAGCATCGCTTTGGCATAGTCATTTCTCCCCATGATAGAGGCCAGCGAATTGTACTCTGACCGGTTAGGATTGTAGCATTTGGAGACCTTATTGGTATCTACGACTCCCTCGGTGATGCTGCTGAGATAGTAGCAATTTGTAATCGTTGCCTGCACGTAATTCTGGCGGTCTGCCGCGCCGCCGATAATGGAAACGGCCATGATCGTGCCTTCCATGGTGGGGAACTTGACATAGGTGTAGCAGTTCACAAATTTAGGCTTGCCATCCGAGGGGTCCCTCGCTTGGCCTGTAAAATTCGTAAAGTTGGCCGAAAATCCGCTGCCACCCACACCGCCGACATAAACATAGGTCCCAGGGATATCGTCGTCCACATTTCCGTTTCCTTTGGAATTCGACCACTTGACCTGCTTTGCAACGGTGCCGTCGCAGAACTCAGTGTTCGTAGCATCTCTTACAGCGATCCGTTCTTTCAGCGTCTCTTCACCGACAGAGATGCTGCCGCCGGTATAGCAGTTCGTCGCTGTATCACGCAAGCCGCCCACGAGTCCGCCGACACGGATGAAGTTGCCCCATCTCGCCGCATTCAGGCCGCCCTTCACACGTGACGTACCGCCATCGCTGACCGCTCCCCAACGGTGGGTGCAGTTGATCTGAATATCCGCCACCGCGGAGCAGTTTTGCAGATCGACATTGGAGACGCCGATCAGTCCGCCCACCACAGCCTCGCCCAGGCGCAGCTTGTTCTGGCTGTTGTCCTGAATGCTGTAGCCCGCGATCGCGCAGTTATTGATCGTACTCTTTTCTGCCGATGTATTGTTCGACGCATAGTCATAGGCAATACCGACCAATCCCCCCAATGCGTAGGAGGTCTGATAGGTTGCCGGGTCAGACCTGCCGTTCGAATACTTGTACGGCGTGGGCTTGGAGCTGCGCTGAATGATCGAATCATTGTCGCTGTAGAGCACGATGTTGCCGATCTCAGCGCCCACTGTCGTACCGAACAGTCCGACATTATAGCAGTAGGACTCGATCCGGATATTCTTGATGTAATAGTTTCGGCCGTCGTAATTCCCGCCAAACCAGTTGTAAAGAATGAGCTCGTAGTTGTCTCCGCCCGTATCCTTCTCAGAATAGTAGACCGCGCCCGCGATGGGGTGGAGCTTAGCATTTTTCGTGCCGTCTGTCGGAGCAGACAGGTCCGTACCGTTGACGTCGTGCGTCTGCTTCCACGTCTGGACCGTGCGCGGACCGCCGATGGTATCACCTCTGAGTGAATCTGTCTTCGTCTGGCTATTCTGTCCTAACCTTGTCGCATACTGCAAATACGGGAAGGTCTTGTAATTCGTGCTCGTCACGTCCGCCGTGGTGCTGCCCTTGCCGTTACTATAGCTCCAGTTGATGAACTGCAGCTGCTCCACGGAGCGCACCTGATAGGCGAGTTCTTCCGTGCCGGGGGTCTTCGCGTCCTTCTCATCGACATAGCTGTAGCTGTTGGCGAAGAAGGGGTTGAGCAGGAACCGGAACGTCAGCTTCGCGCCGCTTTGGTCCTCTTGCGTCAGCCTCCACTGGCCGTTGGCCGTCTTACTCGAGAGCAGGCGCATCCGATCTGCGCCCTCGCCGGTCTGATAGGTGACGAAGTTGTAGCCCGGCACCTGCTTTTCAAGCTCTGCCGCCGCGCTGCCCGCCGTCTTGCCGGTCGATTTTGCCCCCAACGCAAAGGTACCGGAATCATTCACCTTATTGAGCGGAGACAGGGCCGCTTCCAGCTCCGGCTCATTTCCCGTATCCTTCCAATAGTAGCCGTAGCCGTAGTCGGTGATCTTGCCGCCGTCGTCGTGCGCCTCGCACAGGCTGCTGTCCGCCTTCTGCTGCACGCCGTCCTCAAAGCCGATGAAGGAGAAATGGTAGCCGTCGTTCGAGCCGCCCTCTTCCTTCTCCCAATAGATCACGCCGAGGGTGCCGAGGTCCGCGTCCGTGACCCAGTCGCCGTAGTGCGTGCGCGCGCCGTCGCGCCCGGTCACGCTGCCGGGATAGGGATAGACTGCCTTCTCGGTCTCGTCGATCGCGGTGTTCGGGTGGTTGACGGAGTGCGCCGCATCAGCGATCGCGCCGAAGCCGTCAAGACTCAGCTCCGCAAGCTCCTTGCTCGACAGGCCCGTCGCGCCGGAAACCGTGACGTCGGCGTCATAGTCGTAGAGGTAGACCTTCCCCGCGAAGGTGTAGGTGCCGCCGGTGAGGAAATAGCAGTTATTCAGGCTGCCGCTCGCGGGGGCAAAGCCATAGGTAGCCGCGCCCGCGGAGGTCATCGCCGTCGCGCAGTAGCTGTCGCGGATGGTACCGACATTGCCGCCCGCAAAGCCCGCGATGGTCACGTTGCCGCTGACCTCCATGACGTTGATGGCCGCCAGCGCGTAGCTCCGGCGGATCTGGCCGCCGTTGCCGCCGACAAGTCCGCCGATGCTCAGCGACTGCACGAGGTTGCCCGTGCCCTTGATGAGCGGCGTGACCGCGCTGCTGGCGCGGATCGCGCCCGCGTTGAAGCCCACGAGCCCGCCGATGTAGGACGTCGAGCCGCTGTAGGCATAGCCCGTGAGGTTATAGCCGGAAACGGCGCAGTTGGAGATGACGCCGCCCGTCTGATTCCAGCCCGCGAGCACGCCGACATACACCGTGTTGAGCTGGACCGTAGAGGTCACCTTCGCGGTGGGGGCTTCGCTGTTGACCGAGCCATCCTCGTTGTTCATCGGCTTGTTCGTCGTGATGATGATATTGCTCAGCGTGCCGGTGTTGTAGCCGAAGAGACCGACGCAGGTCTTCCCCGTGAAGGAAACGCCGGTGATCTGATAGCTGCTGCCGTTGTAGCTGTAGCGGAAGGGCTGCGCCGCACTTGCGCCGATCGGCGTCTGCTCGCTGACGGACTTGCCGTCCTTGCCGTCCTTGCCGAAGTTTTGCCAGTCATAGCGACTGTAATCAATGTTCGTGCCCTGTACAAAGGCCGTGTTCTCGGCAAACAGGCTATCATCTTTGACGTATTCGTCGTAATATGCGCTCAGTGCGTTCAGCTGGCGCGCAGTGCGCACCTCGACCCGCTCGGGCGTGTCGGGTACGTCGCTATCCGTGCCGGGAGCGGCCGTGTTCGCAAAGTGCGGATTATAGTAGAAGGTCTTGTCGCCCTCCGCCACGGTCAGCTTGGTGTAGAAGCTGTTGCCAACTCCCATCTCCTGCACCAGCTTGGCAGGCAGAGGAAGCAGGTAATAGGTCTTATTTTCGCCCTTGTTCGCAGCGGTAACTTTGATTTGACTCTTAGCCTCCAGCGTATAGGTCTTGCCGCCGACCGTCACCTTTACATCCGCTGTCGGCTCGGTTTCGTAGAGCAGGCCGTAGCCGTCGCCCACGGCGACGGTGCCGTCGGTTTTGAGCGTGGAGATATTGCCGCCGCTGAAGCCGTAGCTATCGCCAGTGTACTTTTCATAATAGGCCAGCGACTCGTTCTCAAACTGTGCCTGCCAGTCGCCGTAGTGCGGCAGATCTGTCAGCGCGGGATAGGAATAGCGCGTCAGGCCGAGGCCCTCCATCAGGTTATAGGGCGTGGTGCTCGTCGCGGTCGTGAAGGCCGTCGCAGTTCCGTCGGAAAGCATTTTGCTCGCATCCGGGATCTTGCTGCCGCTCCAATCCGCATAGCTGACCTGCTGCAGGCCACTGTAAGCACTATTGCTTTCTACATCGCTCAAATAGAATACATTTTGGACGCCGGGCGCATCCACGCCCTCTTTTTTCCCGATAATATAACTCAGGCTCGTGCCGTCCAAAGGCGCACAGGCGGTATAGACATTGGTCGCCATGTCGCCTTCGCCGCTGAATTCGCCCGCGACAAGCCCGGCCGTCGTTCCGCCCTTCAGGAAGCCCGCCGCGTAGCAATCCCGCAGCACAATGTTGCTTGTACCGGCACAGCTGCCGATCAAACCGCCCGCCACGCCTGTGGTAGCAGCAGTAAGACTGCCGTCTTCGCCCTTTGTCACAGTGTAGACATAGCAATCCGCATAGGAATGCTCGATCGTTACGATGCCGCTCTTGCCGATCAAGCCGCCGGCGGCCTCTTTGCCGTTCAGCACCGTCGCGGCAAAGCTGTTTTTGATCGTAAGCGTGCCGCTCCCGGCATTGCCGACCAGACCGCCGGTCACCGCGCCGTCGAGCCACAGATCCTTTTCCGTCTTGTCGGCGGCATGGTTTCTGGCCGAGCTCAGGTAG